>ENA-OSEO01005066-OSEO01005066.1-sediment-metagenome-genome-assembly--contig:-NODE-5066-length-13085-cov-3.767835_pt1 | contig 13085 bp, 12 predicted proteins | sample MGYA00237883_ERZ534232 | MGnify/ENA metagenome assembly ERZ534232
AGAATCCGGGCATTACTTTGATAACCCTGGGACCCCTTACAAACCTCGCCATAGCCCTGAATCTGTATCCAGATTTGCCGGAACTGGTTTCCAACGTGGTTGTAATGGGCGGAGCAATAGAGAAGGGGAATGTAACCCAGTATGCGGAATTCAACTTTGCCGCGGATCCTGAAGCAGTACACCTGGTCCTTAATTCTCCCCTCCCCCTTGCAATAGTCCCCTGGGACACCTGCCTTTCACTATTCGTTACAGAGGAGGAGATCCCCTGGGAAGAATACAGAAAATCCCGAGGCGGAAGGCTTTTTCAGGATCTGCAGCAGGTACCTTTCTCTTATGTAGAGAGGGTTTATGGCAAAAGGGCTACCGCCTTGCCGGACCCCGCGGCCATGGCGTATGTAATCAAACCGGATCTGGCAAGAAAAACCGTCACAGGAAATTTAAAAATGGAGCTTTCCCATACTGTCATGAGGGGTGCAAGCGTCCCTGCGGAAGGTTTCCGGTTAACCCTTGTTCAGGAGTTGGACAGAGCAGGGTTTATCAACCTGCTTTCAAGGATCAACAGTCTGTAATACCAATTCTTACGGTATCTTCGCCTTTAAAAGGGCGTTTTTATATCCGGGGCAGGTTTGTGCTTCCGGAAACAGTCAAAGGAGGTTCTAGAAATGAACAAAACAAAACGTATCCTCACCCTGGGTTTGTCCCTTCTGCTTCTCGGGCTGATGGTGTTTACAGTCTCCTGTAAAAAGAAGGAGCAAGCCGCAGAACCGGCAGAGGATAAGGTAAAGGTAGTCCTTTATGTGAATGGTACCCTAGGGGATAAATCCTTCTTCGATTCCGCGGCTCGGGGTGTCCAGATGGCAATTGATCAGCTGGGAATAGAGGGGAAGGTCGTGGAAGGTGGTTATGATCCCGCCCGGTGGGAGCCAGACATTGCCCAGCTAGCGGAAGGGGATTGGGATGTTGTGATTGCCGGTACCTGGCAGTTACAGGAATATCTGGAAAAGATTGCCCCGAAACATCCGGAAAAGAAATTCTTTACCTACGACACCTCGGTAGATTACTCCAAACCAGGTCTTGATAATGTCTACTCAATACTCTACAGCCAGAACGAGGCCTCCTTCCTGATGGGAGCCTTGGCAGCCCTGGTCACCACTTCCAATCTTCCAGCCGCTAATCCTCAGAAGATAGTCGGGTTCCTGGGAGGTATGGATATCCCTGTTATAAATGATTTCAAAGTAGGTTTTCAGCAGGGAGCAAAGTATATTGATCCAGCAATCCAAGTGCTGGTTTCCTATGCCGGAGCCTTCAGCGATCCTGCCAAGGGCAAGGAACTTACCCTGGCAATGTTCGACCAGGGCGCGGACATTACCTTTAATGTGGCGGGAGAAACCGGTCTTGGAGGCATAGATGCTGCAAAGGAAAAAAAGCGCTACACCATAGGAGTTGATTCCGACCAGTATCTCCTCTTCAAGGATACGGATCCGGAAAAAGCCTCCTGGATAGTAACCTCCATGATGAAGAATGTTGACCTGTCTATCTTCCGGGGCATCAAGATGCATATTGAAGGCACTCTTCCCTATGGAAAAGCAGAGGTTCTTGGAATAGCCCTTGGAGGGGTCGGGGTTGCGGACAATGAAAATTACCAGAAGGCGATTCCCCAAACTTTCCGGGATAAGATCAAGGAGATCGAAGGACTTATAACAAGCGGAACGATTGTTGTAGATACAGCAATGGGAAAATAAACAGAAAGATCTAGAAGGGGGGATTTATCCCCCCTTTTCCTTAAGAGGTAGGCATGGAAACAATCCTGGCGGCTCGGAATATTGTAAAGGTTTATCCTGACGGAGTGGTTGCAAACCGTGATGTATCCGTGGAGGTGGAAAAAAACACCATCCATGCCATTGTGGGGGAAAACGGAGCAGGAAAATCAACCCTTATGAAGATACTCTTTGGAATGGAGCATCCTCAGGAGGGGGAGCTTTATTATAAGGGTGAACGGGTAAAATGGCGGAATCCCCACGATGCTATCCGGCGTGGAATAGGAATGGTTCACCAGCACCTTATGCTGGCTCCGGACCTTACGGTGGCAGAAAACATGGTTTTGGGAATTGAACCGAGAAAGAGAAGGATCTTTTTCAATAGCGAAGAGGCATTGAAAATTTCTGCCGAAGTCTCCAGGAAATATGGCCTGGATGTTCCGGTGGATAAGAAGATCAAGAATCTCCCCATAGGAGTACGGCAGAGGGTGGAGATTCTTAAGGCTCTTTTTAGGAATGCCGAGGTGCTTATACTGGATGAACCAACAGCTGTTCTTACCCCCCAGGAGACAGAGGTATTATTTAAAACCCTCGTTAATCTTAAAAATAACGGTAAAACTATTCTCTTTATCTCCCACAAACTGGACGAAGTTAAGGCCATTGCAGACCGTGTAACTGTAATGAGGGAGGCAAAGGTAATTACAACTCAGGATACCTCGGAGCTTACAGAGGAGAAGATAGCCTATCTCATGGTCGGCCGGGAGATTAATACAGACAGAATCCCTGCTTCCGAGAAAACAGAAGGAACAAAACTTTCCGTCCGGGGGCTCTCTCATATAAATGAGGAGAAGGTTCAGGTCCTGAAAAACATCTCCTTTGACCTCCGCGGCGGAGAGATTCTCGGTCTTGCAGGGGTGGAGGGAAACGGTCAATCCTATCTTATAAAGGCCATAACCGGCCTCTTAGATCCCTCGGAAGGGGTTATAAAGATTAAAGGAGATACCATTGCAGGACTAAGTCCAAGGAGGATACGGGAAAAGGGGCTCGCCCACATTCCGGAAGACAGAATGGAAAATGGAGTGGCAGAAAAAACCACTTTAGAGGAGAATTTCATCATTGACCGCTACTATAAATCCGGCTTTTCCAAGGGATTCCGCCTGGACTGGAGGTATATTGCCTCCTACAGCCAGGAACTGATAAAAAAATTCAATATTCTAACCAAAAGCGCCAGAACCTCCGTTTCCTCCCTTTCCGGTGGAAATATACAGAAGGTTGTTGTAGCCAGGGAACTCTCCTCGGAACCGGAGGTAATCGTTGCAGCCCAGCCAACCCGGGGGGTGGATGTGGGTTCGGAGGAGTTGATTCACAATCTCCTCATCTCCGCACGGGATGAAGGCAAGGCAGTCTTCCTGATCTCCGCAGATCTGGATGAGATCTTGAAGCTCTCCTCCAGAATTATGGTTATCTACAATGGTCAGATTGTTGGTCATTTTACGGATATGGATGCTATTACAGGAAAAGACCTGGGCCCCTATATGTTAGGGGTAAAAAAGGAGGATGGAGCCAGTGGAGAAATTCATACTTAAGTACTTTAATCTGATCAGGACAATCATCGCCATTGCCATAGGAGTCATAATCAGCATATTCCTGATATACATCATCAGTAAGACCCCCGGCTTCTCCCTGCGCTCCTTTTTTATTGGGCCCATGCTGTCAAAAAGCCGCCTGGCCAATGTTATAGAAACCGCCTCTCCCATTATCTTCTGCGGAGTGGCCATTGCCATAGCCTTTCAGGCGGAACAGTTCAATATAGGAGCCGAGGGTGCCCTTTATATCAGCGCTGCTGTAGGAACTGCCTTTGCCGTATCAACCAACCTGCCTGCGCCGATTCATGTTCCCTTGGTGCTCATTGTAGCAGCAATTACCGGAGGTTTATGGGGTCTTGTACCGGGTCTTCTTAAGGCAAAACTTAAGGCCAGCGAGCTTGTCTCTTCCCTGATGATGAACTACATAGCCTATTTTCTCGGGCTTTATCTTATCAACTATCATTTCCGGGATAAGGGAGCGGGGTTCCTGGTATCCAAACGGCTACCGGAAACTGCCTGGCTGGGTCAGTTTCTGGATGGCACAAGGATTCATTGGGGAATCGCCCTTTCCCTTGGCTTTGCCCTTCTGGCCTACTTCTTTCTGTACCACACCACCCTGGGATACGAGATTCGAACCACAGGTTTCAATGAAAAATTCGCCCGTTTCGGGGGGGTAAATATCATAAAGGTGATCATCCTCTCCCAGGTTATAGCCGGCGCCATTGCCGGCTTTGGGGGTGCTACGGAGATCATGGGCATACACCGTAGGTTCAACTGGCAGATGAGTCCGGGTTACGGCTGGGATGGAGTGGTGGTAGCGATAATAGGGAGGAATCATCCTCTGCTAATTATTTTTGCTGCCCTTTTCCTCTCCTATCTCCGGGTAGGAGGCCAGATTCTCAATCTTATGGCAGATGTTCCTTCGGAGCTTGTGGCGGTAATACAGGCCCTGATAATTCTCCTAATCACCGCCGAAGCCTTTTTAAGCAGGCTGAAATATAAAATAACAATCCGGGAGGCGATAAAGGAGGAGGCTAAGAATGAATCCTCTACTTAAGAGCATCTTTTCTCCAGAATTCGGATTTGCCATTCTAAGGGTAATGACTCCCCTCCTCTTTCCAGCTCTGGGGGTAGCGGTATCCTCCCTTGCGGGTTCCATAAACATAGCCCTGGAGGGTATCATGCTGGTAAGTGCCTTCTTCGGGGTAATTGTAAGTGCCTTTACCGGCAACCTGCTGCTTGCCCTCATTGCAGGAGTGGGCTCAGGCGTTGTTATGGGTCTCCTCCTCGGGTATTTCCACCTTAAACTTAAAGCGGATATCATCCTGGCAGCCATTGCCTTAAATATGTTCTCCACAGGCATTACGATCTTCCTGCTGTATCTCTTTACCAAGGATAAGGGGAGCACCAGTTCCTTAAAGAGCCTTGTCTTCCCGGAGCTTCATATTCCCCTTTTAAGGTCTATTCCCGTTTTAGGAAGGATCTTAAGCGGCCACAATATCCTCACCTACGGTGCAATCCTGGCGGTGATCTTCTTCTATATCCTTATTTTCAAAACCCCCCTGGGGCTTAGAATCCGGGCTGTGGGACAGAATCCCCATGCCGCCGAGTCGGTGGGTATAGATGTGGTAAAAATAAAACTGTATGCCCTTATGCTTTCCGGAATGTTTGGAGCCCTGGGAGGGCTTTACCTCTCCATGGGTTACGTATCCTGGTTCTCCAGGGATATGACGGCAGGGCGGGGATTTATTGCCATAGCTGCCGCTACCCTGGGAGCGGATATGCCCCTGGGGGTTTTTCTCTCTGCCCTACTCTTCGGCTTGGTGAATGCCTTTGCCATCTACATAGCCTCTCTGAATATCCCCTCCGAACTTATCCAGATGATCCCGTATCTGGTAACCCTTGCAGCCCTTACACTTTTTGCCCTGCGAAACCGTGTGCGGACAAGCAACCGAAAGGTTAAAAAGGAGGAGGTAAAACCCTTACACCTAAATACGGACCCGAAGGAGTAACCAATGGAACCAAAACCTATAATAATAGACTGCGATCCCGGTCATGACGATATGGTGGCCCTGATGCTGGCTTGTGCCAATCCAGGCCTGAACCTTTTAGGGGTTACCACTGTGGCAGGGAATCAAACGGGGATTAAAACCTACACCAATGCCCTCAAGATCCTGACCCTTATAAACCGTAAGGAAATTCCTCTGGCCCGGGGAGCGGATAAACCCCTCTGCAGGGAGTTGACCGTGGCGCCTAAGATTCATGGGAAATCCGGCTTAGACGGCGCGGAGCTTCCCGAGGTACAGGTAAAAGGCGGAGGCTCCCATGCCCTGGACCTTCTGGAAAAACTGATAAAGGAGAGCAAGGTACCGGTAACCCTGATTCCTACCGGCCCCCTTACAAACATTGCCCTTCTTCTCCTTAAGGATCCCAAGATAGGAAAACATCTGGAGAGGATAGTACTCATGGGAGGGGCGGTGTACGATTCAAACATTACACCAGCGGCGGAATTCAACATCTATGTGGATCCCGAGGCTGCGGATATTGTTTTTCGCAGCGGAATACCGATTACCATGGTGGGTCTGGATGCGACAAACAAGGCTCTCCTGACCTTTGACCAGATCAAGGATCTTGGAAAAGGCAAGGGCAAGGTTTCCAGAGTGGTCTCTCCTCTTCTGGACTTTTTTGCCCGAGCAAATAAGGAGATTTTCGGAATCTCCGGCGCACCCCTGCACGATGCCCTGGCCGTTGCCTGTGTGATTGATCCCACCCTGATTAGGACAAAGACCCTTCATGTGGCCATAGAAACCCAGGGGCTTCTTACCCGGGGCAGAACTGTAGTTGATGCCTACACCCTTACTGGGAACAGACCCAACGCAGAGGTCGCCCTGGAAGTGGATGCAGTGCGATTTTCCGCCCTTATCCTGGACTGCATAAAACAGCTGGACAAGGATTAACCGGGTGTAGCAGATGTTTGTAAGGAACGCCATACTCCTGGATCCGCTAGACTTCTCTCCCCTCCCCCCCAGGGATCTTCTCCTTAAGGATGGTGTAATCATCTCGGTAAAGCCATCCCGGGGAATAACTCCCAATGGTGCCCGGCCGGAATCCAGAGACGGATCCCTCCCCAGGGGCGTGGAAGAACACCCCATCCCGGAAAAAGAAGAGGAGTTCGATGCCCGGGGGATGTACTGCCTTCCCGGTTTTGTGAACTGCCATGCCCATACAGCCATGACCCTATTCCGGGGACTGGCGGAAGATGCAAGACCTTCCGACTGGTTCAATAAGTATATCTGGGTGTACGAAAAGAATCTTACCCCAGAGGACGTATACCTTGGGACCCTACTCGGTTCCGCGGAGATGCTTCTTTCCGGCACCACAACGGTTTTTGATCATTACTTTTTCATGGAGGAGGCTTTTAAGGCCTTTGTAGAGGCTGGGATCCGGGCGGATCTATCCTGGGCTGTGTTCGGTTTCGGGGATAAATGGAGAGAGACCTTTGAAAAGGCTTTTGATTTTACTCTGACTTACAGGAATAAACACCCCAGGGTAACTACCTCCCTGGGACCCCATTCCCCCTATCTATGCCCAGATCCCTTTTTAAGAGAGATTGCCAGTAAGGCGGGGGAGGAGGATCTAAGGGTCCATATCCATGTCTCTGAGGAGGGTACTCAGGTAACAACCTCCCTATGGGAAAGAAGACTGACCCCGATAGAGGTTCTCGAACAAACCGGCATTCTGGGTAAAAAGACACTCCTTGCCCACGCTTATCATGTAACGGAGAAAGACCTCCTAATCCTTAAGGAGAAGGACCCCCTTATTGCCCACTGTCCTCTTACCTATATGCGCTTTGGAGATGCCACTCCCATGCTTGCTAGGGCCTTGAGAAGGAAAATAAAAATTGGGCTTGGAAGCGACGGGGCGGCCTCCAATGGCACCATGAACCTGCTGGAAGCGGCCAAGGCCGCAGCTCTGCTTTCAAAACTAGCCGCGGGAGATGCCGAAGCAGCACCAGTTAGATCCCTGCTTCCCCTGCTCTGGCAGGGTGGAAGGTTACTCCTAGGTTCAAATTACGGCAAGATCCAGAGCGGATCACCGGCAGATCTGGTCTTCATCGATCCCAGGCAGCCCTCACTGCAGCCAGAAAACAACCCCGCCGCCACCTTAATCTACTCCAATTCTGGAAGCATCGTGGATACGGTAATGGTAAACGGGAAAATTGTGGTGAGCCAGGGAAAACTTTTAACCCTGGATCTTTCTGCCCTGTACAGAGAAGTAAACCGCCGGGCAGCCTTTCTCAGGAAGAATGCCGGCGGAAGGCCGATGCAGCAGTATCTTTAGATCAGGATAGAAAACCCTCCACCTCTTCCAGCCTGGGGATAGAGGGGGCCGCCCCCTCCCGGGTAACACAGATTGCAGCAGCTGCTGCTGCCAGGGTAAGGTTCCTCCGGATCTCCAACCCCTTTGCCAGGCCTGCGGTAAAGTATCCCACAAAGGTGTCCCCCGCTGCGGTGGTATCTACAGTCTTAACATTAAAGGCTGAAACATCTACTTCTGTAGTCCTATCCCTGTAAAGTACACCCTCCTGGCCCAGTGTAAGACAGATCCTTGCCTGTGGCCATTGCTTTTGAAGGGATTCTACTATGGCCTTTGGCTTCTTTTCCCCGGAAAGCTGCTCCCCCTCCAACCTGTTTACAATAAAAGTTCCAATCTTATGGAGAGGAAAACTTAAAACATCCTTTGTCATCGGGGCGGGATTAAAGAGGATATAAAGGTCTTTCCTGCTGGCCTTCTCGATAATCTCCCGCAGGGAGGAGATCTCGTTCTGCAGAAGAAGGAAATCCCCCCGGCTAGCCTCGGAGATTATTCTTTCTGTTTCCGACGGCTGTATCTTTTTGTTGGCGCCCCCAAAAAGCACTATGGAGTTCTCTCCCTCCGCAGACACTTGGATTATCGCGTGTCCTGTTGGTTCTCTGTTAACCTGCAGAAAAGTGGTGTCCACACCTTCTCCGGCAAGCATCTCCGCAAGGAACCTCCCGTCCTCTCCTATCTTCCCTGCATGGATTACGGGAACTCCAGCCCTAGCCATTGCCACAGACTGATTAAGCCCCTTTCCTCCCGGAAACCGGTTGTAGGATAGGCTGGTTAGGGTTTCCCCTGGCCTTACCAGATGGGGAACCCTGTAGACATGATCTATATTGAGTGATCCATAGTTAATTACTTTCATAACCATCTCCTGCCATAACCCCTTTTAAGAGTATACCGCTTTACTATAGAATAAAGGAACAAAAAGATCGATCCTGGAGGGAGCATGAAAGAGCTTTTATCCTTATTGAAACAATCCTCCTACACGGTAGCCTTTACAGGTGCAGGGGTATCAACCCTGGCAGGGATTTCAGACTTCCGGGGGAGGAATGGTCTTTACAACCGGAAGGATATAGATGCGGAAAAGATCTTCGACATCTCCTATTTCAGACAGGATCCCTCCTATTTTTATATTAAATCCAGGGATTTTATTTACAACCTCTCGGAAAAAACGCCAGCCTTGGTCCACACGGAACTGGCAAGACTGGAAAACTTGGGGATCATCAAAGCCGTAATTACCCAGAATATTGACCTTCTCCACCAGAAGGCGGGATCAAAAAGAGTGATCGAGCTCCACGGCAGCCCATCTATTCATCATTGTCTTTCCTGCGGAAAAAGCTACGGTTTTGAAATTATCGCAAAACTCGTAAGAGAGGAGGAGATTCCGCGGTGTGAAAAGTGCGGCGGAATTATCAAACCGGATATAACCTTCTTCGGAGAGATGCTGCCGATGAAGGCTTTTGAGGAGGCTCTTGAGGAGTCTTCAAAGGCAGGCCTGATGCTTGTCCTGGGTTCGTCCCTCACCGTTTATCCTGCCGCATCTATCCCGGTAAACACCCTCAGCCATGGGGGAGACCTGGTGATAGTAAATGATATGGAGACCCCTCTGGACGGGAAAGCCCATCTGCGATACCGGGATCTTGAAGAGGTTTTCGCTTTTATCAATAAGGAGCTTCCCGCAGGGTTTTGAAAAAACCGTGATTACCTTTGTTGTTCCTTGTATGATTCCCGGCAGTTCACGGTAGTTCACCGGGCGAGAAAATGGATTCGGCTCATTGTTCAGGATTCTATTCCACAGTTATAGATAATTCCGGGAAATCTTTCTCAAAAGCCTCTTGAAGATCCCTTTGTATCGATTCCCTTATGGTTTCCGTAACCACATAGCAAACCGCACAGGTGCTTCTTGGCGCCTCGATATCTGTATAGACGATCATCCTCTGCCAGCCTGCGCTGTAGGTGACCTTTTTCACAAGCCCGAGTTCGGATACAGAACGGAAAGTCTCCGGCTCCTTTACCTTATTCAGTACCTTTTCAATCCTGTTTATCATCTCCGGGCTCAGCTTGTCCTGCCCTGTCTCCATGGTTTTTTGCTCCTTTGGCCGTAAAATCGGGGATACTGGAATAAAACCGGGAAAGCTCTTTTTTAAACATCTCCCTGTCCCTGACAGATAGATAGATAAACAGGGTGTTGTTATCCTTATAGCAACAGAAATGCTTTATTCCTGCCCTCTCCTCCTGGCTTAAAACATAGTTTCTGAGCCTTTCCTTTAGTGCGGGATTATCCCAGAACAGAAGAAATTCCCGGTTACCGAGAGTAATCCTGTCCTTTTTCAGTTTTGATTCCCCTGCAATTGGGACACGCATTCTCCTGTAGTAATCGGAGCTGACAATATGCCCCTCCCCTAAAAGCTTTCCCTGGAGGAAAATATTCATGTAGAATCTGTCATAGCGGGCAATCAACCTGGAAAGAGGATAATAGAGGATCGATTGTCTTGGAAGAAGGGTAAAGGTCCCTTTCGCCTCGGTAAAAGGATTCTTCAGTTTATAAACAAAGTTGTACCCTATAGTTCCTCCAATATTGGTATAGCTGGTATCCCTGGGTTTTAAGATTTCCTCTGTTGCCGTGGATATCCAGCCGCCGATCCAGCGGTTGCGGGCTCTTCCACGAAAGTAACCTAGGGTGGAGACCAGGGCAAGCAGGATTATGATATAGATATACGAGGGCATTTTTTACTCCTGTTTATATATTTTCCCCGGATAGATAGTCTGAAAGCAAGTCATCCAGATTTATGCCTGCCAGATCATCGATACTGTTGATCCCGCCGGGAACAATTTCTGAAGAAAATACGGGAATAGCGGGAAAGGCGCTCTTAATTTGGGGAGTGGTTTCATCCAGATCCGTGCATCCGGTCTTGTTAAGACAAACCGCAGAGAGGGGTATCTCGAGCCTGGCAAGTTCCTCCTTAATACGCACCGACTCTGCCAGGGAAAGCTTATCCTCATTAACTACCACCACCAGATAGCTCTTCATTTTAAAAAGATTGTACATAAACTCCAGCCGATAATGAATCTGGGCAAGTTTTCCATAAACTTGGTCATCCTCCTTGCGCGCGGCTCCCCTAAGGGACTGAGATTCAGGATTTATTCTAAGGAGGGTTTGTCTTCCCGCCAGGATCTTCTCTCTCATCTTCCTAAGTTCCGAAATCCACCGCATGGAGAGAGAAGGCATGGATAAAAACCTTAAAGAGAGGGCTGTGGGGGGCGTGTCAAAGATCAGGGTGTCGTAAACCTGTTCATTCTCCTTACAGATCTGTTCTATGGCCCACAACACTGCATATTCCTCGGTTCCTGGAGAATACTTAAGTATATTGAAAAAGGAATCCAGGTTTATAGTTACATTGTAGCTGTACTGTCTTTTCAGTTCCTCCCTGCTCCACTGGAGATACCGATCCATCCATAGGGAAAGATCAACCTCCAGGGCCTGCAGATTCGCTGTGATACTGACCTTCCTTTCGGAAAGCCTCTTTCCATAGATGTCTCCCAGATTGTGAGCCGGGTCCAGGGATATGTGCAGGATTTTTTTCGTCTCCTGCATTTTACAGGCCAAAACGGAGGAGAGCGTCGACTTACCAACACCACCTTTGCCTAAAAAGAAAATATGTCTTCCCATGCCACATCCTTTCCGGTCAGTCAATGTTAAGCATTCCCATAAGAGCCCCCAAAGGATCCTGGGAAAGATCGTTTCTTGCAACCATCACCTCCATCTCCTTTTCCAGAAGCGGAAGAAGTTCCAGCGCAAAGATTGTGGGAGGAGAGGGAAGACCTATCAAACTTCCAAGTAGAAGAACCATAAAGATATTTTCCCTTTCCGTTAATTCAAAGGCAATAATATCCGTGGCCTTTCCCCTGTGAACCTCGGTTATTATCCCCAGTAATCTTTTTATCTTTTCCAGTAGTATCCTAAGAATATTCATCCGGGAAATACCCTCCTCCTTTAATCCTTTCAAAGAAAAAGCCCGCATGGAGAGAGCTTTTGTTCCTCCATACAGGCCTTCTTTTAAAAACCAAAAGAACTAGGAAAGACTCTCTGCAGTTTTAGCTGAAAAACCTTTAAAAAAGGCTACTATCATTACCACATTCAGGATGAGCATGATCAGTGTAATTGCCCCCACCACGACACCAGTAACCATCATCTTTACGGCTACTCCTTCGGCAAAATGAGTGGGAATTATCACAAACTCATACCAGATCAAACCTGCGGTAACAGTAATCCAGAGGATCAGCGCCGGGATAAGTACAATATTGGTGTATTTTTTATTCAGCTTCTTCTTAACCCAGATTGCCGATGTCAGCATTACAATAGAGGCGATCAGCTGGTTTGCTCCGGAGAAGGCTGGCCAAAGGACACTGTAGCTTCCGCTCCAGGCAAGACCAATACCGACTATTGCTATTACCAGAGAGGCAATCCATTTATTTGCAAAAAAGCTGTAAGCGGATTTATTCCTCTCCTTCAAGGGAAGGGCAAGCTCTGTTACAATGTATCTGCCCAACCTGTTTGTGGTGTCCAAGGTTGTAAGAGCAAAGGAGGATACCCAAATAGAGGCAAAGAGGGTCATGAAACTCTGGCTTAAAAAGGGAATTCCCGTGGAAACCATGGCTCCAAAACTGGCGGTAAACCTTGGGAGAGCTCCGGTGGCAAGAACCTTGTCTCCCAAAGCGGCCACACCAAAGGCTGCAATGGATACTACCACAAGTGTAGAAAGGAATCCCTCGGTTAACATTGCACCGTAACCAACAAAGAGTGCCTCCTTCTCCTCCTTAAGCTGCTTTGAACTTGTACCAGAGGCTACCAGAGAGTGGAAACCGGAAAGAGCACCGCAGGCTATTACCAGAGGTACAGTCGGCCAGAAGGGAGAGGGTTGTCCGCCAATAACCTTGGCATTGAAACTTGTAAAAAGGGGAATGGAATCAAACCCCTTTACAGTAACCAGGGCAGCAATACCGCCTGCCAAAAGACCAAAATAGAGCAGGAAAGAGTTCAGGTAATCCCTGGGCTGCAACAGGATATTTACAGGCAGAGCAGAGGCAATTACGATATAAACAAAGATCACCAGGAACCACAGATCTTTAGATCCCTTTATGCCCCATTGGGATCCAAGATAAAAGGCGAGGATTAGAAGAAGAATCCCAACCACGGTACTCAACCAGAAAGGCAGTTTGGTTTTGTACATCAGAAGTCCCATTATCACCGCTGCTACAATGATCAGAAAGAAGGTTGTGGCTACTTCTCCATTACCTCCGGCAAACTGACCTGCCACTATGTCTCCAAAGGCAGCAACCACCAGGATACACAGGAACAGAATAAACCACCCGAAGG
>ENA-OSEO01005067-OSEO01005067.1-sediment-metagenome-genome-assembly--contig:-NODE-5067-length-13084-cov-4.702391_pt1 | contig 13084 bp, 6 predicted proteins | sample MGYA00237883_ERZ534232 | MGnify/ENA metagenome assembly ERZ534232
GAACCGCTGCCGAGGTCGAGCACTCGGGCCCCCGATTCCAGACGCAGCGCCGCGCCGAGAGTGGCGAGCTTTTCGGGTGTGATCGGGTTGTGGATGCGGTGAGCACTCTCAGTGATGTTGAATATCCGTGGAATGTCCATTTCGGGAGATTTCCTTGTGGGTGTGAATAGATTCGGTCACGACCTAACGATGATTATGCCGTCTGTATAAGACGGGAAAGGCAGATTGGCGTCGCCTGTATAAAAAGTCCCGTACTCTTCTCCCCTTCTTGCGTAACATTTTTCGTACCAACGAGCTACCTACCTGTCCTGTATCAATCGCTCCCGGTTTATAGTATGCCACCCCACGTGCTTGACCACTTGCGTTCTGCGAACCGCCTATCCAGGAGCCGGGGACCCTTTGTGGAAGGTGCTCCAACTCGCCGGGAGTCCATTGCCGCAACATCGCCATGGTTGGCCGCCGCCTGCATCGGATTCCCCTTCACACGTGACCAGGATTCTAACCCGTTCCTGCTGGAGGGTCAATAGGAACGCCGAAGAATCTCGGGTGTGACTGGCGGTCGCATGCCACCGGTTGCCCGGACGCGCAGCGCCCCTCCGAGCCGGAGGGCGGGTTGCGCGCCGGCGTCGCCGGCTCGGGTCCCCTTATTTCTCACGATCATTACCACCCTGACGAACCGACGTGCATACCCCCGCGCAGATCTCGCCGAGCTGTACGGTTTTCGCTGGCATGCGGAGTTGGACATTCGCCACCGCCGCGGCGGTGCACGAGAGACCGCCGCGGCATCTGGGCTTCACCCTGGCAGGCCAGATTCTGGTTGTTTTCTTGGGGTCCTGCTGGTAGGTTTCCCGGCATGATCCTACGGGCAGGAACTGCAATTGCCGGCGCTGCGCAAGTGATGCCTCGGGTCACGAAGTGGAGGAATCGATGGGTCCAAGAATGATCCTGATGACCGTGGCCTTTGTCTGGTCCACTCTGTGCGGGTGTCCGGGGTCCGCGGAGGCTTACAACCCGAAGTTCTTCACGCTGGACATCGGGCAGACCTATACCGATGCCTTCGGAGGCACTGTCTCCAGGTCGGTGAAGCTTCTCGATGTTGTCGACAGCTACGAAATGGGCTACTGGCAGGGAGGGCTGCGGAAGATCTGCTACAAGTCCACCATCACGCTGGCCGTGGACGGCGTCGAAGGCACCATCGGCTGCGGTCCGTTCCATCTGCCGGTTGTCATCAATGGTTTGAGAATATGCGGAGAGCTGACCAGAGCCTTCACGATCAACAGCACCGCCATACCGGAAATGTCCGAAGCGGTCTGGTTGAGCGCCAAGGATGCCTCGATGCCCTGGTATGATCCCGGCCGGTTTGCTTTTCCCGTCAAGGACTACCGATGGGGATGTGCCAACTTCTTGAATGCCTGGCTCGGGTTCCATGACATGTCGGGCGGCAAGTTGTACTACCATTATGGCGTCGATCTGGGCGGGATGTACCCGAAGCATCACAAGCTCGTGTCGATGATTCCGAATGCCGAGGTTCTCTCGTATGGCACCGGCGTCTCGATTCGCAATTCCGAATTGGGGATTCTCTACTACCACATGGTCGATCGCTGTTTGAGGGAGGACGTAGGCGTGGGAAGCGTTCTCGATCGAGGCGAGATGTTCGGGTACCTGGGGAACTCCGGCTGCAGCAACGACGCCCATGTGCATCTCGACATGCACTACGTTTCGGATCCCAAGAGGAATATCAACTGTTTTCCGATCCTCGTCCAGGCTTGCCTCGAAGAGTATGATGAACCACTGTCGTTCCCGGGACACAAGAGGCATTGCTACGCGGGGGGCACAATCGAACTCGAAGGTTCTTTGTCCGTAGCGCCTCCCGGCCGGAGCATCACTTCCTACGAATGGACGTTCACGGATGGAACAACGGCAACCGCCGCAAATGTGCGCCGAACCTACGGCACCCCAGGCACTTACGCGGAAGAATTGACGGTGACAGACAGCGCCGGCAAACGATCGTCGAACTACGTCATGGTGTTCGTCTATGATCGGGAGAATCCGACGGATGCTCCCTATGCCGATTCGCTGAGTCATTTTCCGGTGCGGGGCATCATCCCGGGAACGCCGGTCGCCATCTATTTCCACGGGCGGAATATGACTTCGAACTTCTCCATCGACTACGGGGATGGCGTGGTCGAAGCCGCTTCGGACCACGACACCAAAGTGCATTCGTACCTCCGTCCGGGCGAATACACGATTACCTACAAGGGGGATGGACCCGGCGGCACAGGAACATTCCGAAGGAAGATCATTGTATGCGGTGAATAGAGGAAATCACGGACTGTCGCCAAAATAGGTGACTGTCCCCTATACGCCTATACGCTATACACTTATGGTTCACTTCGCCCAGGCTGAGTACGAAGACCTGTCTTTACGGCTTCGTGGGATCCAGGCGGAACTGGTCGGGATTTTCTTTGAGGACTCTGCGCAGCCATGGCTCGGGATAGCCTACGCCGCGGCCGTGGACGTAGCCGTCGTTGTACTTGGTGAGCAACTGTTCCGCGAGTTGTCGCCAACGGCGGACGGTGGATTCGCCGTGCGAGACCGAATAATCGGTCAGGTAGCGTTTCATGAGCGTCGGGTTGGTTCGGTATAAGACCATTGCCGTGGCTTCGACCGCGGGCTGTAACGCCAGCAGATGGTCCTCGATGTCATGCTGGACGGCCTGGATGTCCTTGACCATGTACGAGTACTTCAGGCAGGCGTAGTTCGCCACGAAATTGAAGACCCACCAGGCGGAGTCCCAGGAGAACGCCTGGAGACTGCCGACATCGAAGGACGGCGGCACGGCGTCGATGCAGCCGTACAGCGGCGTATAGCAAGTCGTGTACGTGTCGTCCAGGCCGTACCACAGCACGCCGCCCACGGGGTCGGGCAGCGACGCCCGCAACTGGGCGACCATCGAGTAGGCCGTCTGCTGGGTGGAGATGGGCCGTTCCCAGGCGTACTCCACGCCGTCCACTTTCCAGGTCATGTCACGCCAGCGGTTAGGATTGCCGAAGGGGCCCGCGTCCACCCCTTGGGTCATGTCGTAAGGGGTGTCTTCATAGTGATCCCGCATCAGGGCGAAGACGTCCCTGGTCGAGAGCTTGGCATCGGGCTTGATCCATAACGGAAAGGGCTTGGCGTCGGGCAGGCCGCGAGGATAGTCCGCGGACAGATTCAAGGAAGGTGCGGCCCGGCGAAAGAGGCTCCACACGCGGGCGCTGCCATAGCGACGATTGTTGGAGGTGTCCGGGTCGTAGGCCTCGTGGAAGTTGAAGGGCTTGCCTGCGTTGGGGTCGAAGTAGCCTTTTTCGACGGCCACGGACATCACGTTCTCGGAATACAGGCAGTTGTCCGGATCGTCTGTGGGAAACGCACCGATGCGGGACTTGTTGGCATGGCAGCACACGGTGCCGTCGGGAACGCGGAGCGCCACCCAGGCGGCTCCTTTGCCCCCTTTGCCCGGTCCGATCAGCTCCATGATCCAGGCCTCTCTCTTGTCGGCGATGGAAAAGGATTCTCCGGAAGAACGGTAGCCGTATTCGGCCACGAGTTCTCCTATCGTTCGAATCGCTTCCCGCGCGGTGTGGGCCCGCTGCAGGGCCAGGATCATCAGGTGGGGGTAGCTCAACAGACCCTCGGGATTCCGCAGGTCGGAACGCCCGCCAAAGGTGGTCTCGCCGATGGCCACCTGCTGATCGTTCATCAAGCCTGCGCTGGCTGAACCAAGAACGGCGTAGGTATGAGCCACCTGCTTGACCTTGCCCTCGATCCTCCCGGTCCAGCGTGCCGGGGCCACGAGCGAATTGGGTTCGTGATCGGTCGCGGGGATGATCTCGAGGTAGGGATGATATACCCCGTCGCACGTGTAGGTGATGAAGACCGAGCCATCGGTCGAGGCTTTTGAGGTTACGATCAGACTGGTGCAGGCGACGGCCGTTTCTGACACGCGGCCGGCAAGCACGCCGGTGGTTAGGAGCAAGGTCAAGGTTGCTTTGTTCATACGCCGACCCTTCCGAAGGAAACGATGAAATAAACAGACCGATCTTGAGCCCGGCATCCATCGATCGCCATCGATTTGGATGTAGAACTCGATGGTGCTCTGATTGCAGACCACACCTTCGTTTGTGCGAGGTGAGGCTACGGCACGTAGGATAGCAGGGCCTGCGGTAGGAGGCAACGATTGAGTCAAGAGGTCCCTGTCAAAGGCCAATAGGACCACCGGCACGCCTAACCTCTTGAGGGAGAGGGACAGCGTCCAGTGTTTTCTCCGGTTCCGTGGTTCTACTTCGCCGCCAGTCGGGCAGGTCGGGGGCAGGAATCTACGAAGGCCAATGACTTTTCGATCAGGATCTCGCCCGTCATCTCGCCTAAGCAGGTTCGGGTGATGTAGTTGTAGCGTTCGAAGCTGCTCCAATCGACCTTCGTGAGGATGTAGCCGAAGGCGTCGTTGGTCAGGCCGAAGAGCAGGCTGTGCTCGCCGTGCATCTTGCGCTTGAGGTAGTAGCCGATGTTGGGCAGCGCTTCGCCCGGGATCGTGAGCATCTGGGCGTTCCCCAGGTTCACGACGTTGACCTGCGTCGCCACGCGCCCTTCCGGCGTCAGTTGGAAGCCCAGCGGCGAGAGCTTCACTACCGCGAGCAGCATCTGGTTATCGATGGGGAACTCCACGGCGGTGCTGCCACAGAAGAGGGCGGGATTCTCCTGGATCGGGGCGTCCGCGACGATGCGAAGGGCCTCATCCGCCAACAAGTTCCCGATCCGGAGGCACTCGTCCCACGTCTGGATGTCCTTGCCGTCGAATCCGCGGCAGTCGGCGGTCACCATGCCTCCCTGGGCGCCGTTCAGGAAGATGCCCGTGCCCGCGCCTCGCTCCCGGATACGGTCGTAGAGCGGGCCAACGAAATCGGGGCACATGATCCCCTGGTCGGGCCCGATCACCTCGGGGTGACAGGCATAGTTGACGAGGGTCGCGAGGGGCCGGCCGGTCGCATCGAGGAATTGCAGGACGCTGCAGCGCGGGTCGTACAGCCGCTCGGCGTAGTAGTTGTAGGCGATCTTGGCCTGGGCCTTGCCCGTGGCGATCTTGACGTGCGCCGGCTGCAATCGGCCCACGGCCTCGTTGATCACGTCGGCGAGCTTTGCACAGACGCCGTCGATGTAGGCCAGATCGGCGGCTGTCTTGCCCGTTTGGTCGGGGAAGCCATAGCAGTCGGGGGCACTGTGGGTGTGCGTGGCGCCGATGAGGATGTTCTGAGCCGGGATGGTCGGGACTTTGGCACGGACCCTGTCGCACAGCACGCCCGGGAAACCGAGGAAGTCCGCGCTGCAGATCGCGACGCGCGTTCCCTCGTTTTCCAGCACCAGGGCGCGGACAGTCAGTTGGCCGATCTTGCGCGTGACCGGCGCCGACGGGCCGACGCCGCCCGAGACGGGCAGGAGTTTCTCGGGAGTCACGTCGCGCACGGCGATCGCTGCGCGAAAGGCTCCAGAGACGGGCTCGTGACCATGAAGCAGAAGACAGATCGCAAGCGTCAGCAGGATGATTCTCGTATGGATACGCTGTTCGTTCATGTCTGATCTCTCCCGTTCGTAGTGACGCCGTGAGGCGTTATCGTGGCATGGCCGTCCCGGCCGTGAGGATCACAGGCATCTTGCCCGTGAATGCCCCAGAATGCATGGGCGGGACGCCCATGTTACTCACGGGCAGGATGCCCGTGCTACGATATGCCCTCACGGGCACACTACAAACTGATTGAAGGTCGTTTTGTTATCCGGTAAGATGGCGGCCGGTGTCAAGATCCGAAACCCGAAATAGCTTGGGAGGCATTATGGCACGTCGCATGAGCATGACGCGCAGGGCATTCCTTCGAGGCACGGCCTCTGCCGTCGCTATCCCGTATCTGGTCAACTCTTCGGCCCTCGGCGGCGACGGCCGACTGCCCGCCAGCGAGCGGCTGGTCATGGGGGCCATCGGCTGCGGCGGGCAGGGGATGCGTCACGTCGCCGGCGGCATCTGGGTCCAGGGCGGCGGCTACCTGAGCAAGCCCGGCGTCCAGGTTGTCGCGGTCTCCGACTGCAATCGGAACAACCTGAACAATGCCAAGGGCACCGTGGACAAGCACTACGGCAATCAGGACTGCGCCGCGTACAAGGACTTCCGCCAACTGCTGGCCCGCGAGGATATCGACATCATTCTCTGTGCCGCGGGCGACCGGTGGCACACGCCGGTCTCCATCGCGGCGGCCAAGGCGGGCAAGGACATCTACTGCGAGAAGCCGATCTCGTTGACGGTCTACGAGGCCCGGACCCTCGCCCGCGAGATCAAGCGGTACGGACGGATCTTCCAGACCGGGACCCAGCAGCGAAGCTGGTACGAGTTTCGCTTCGCCTGCGAGCTGGTCCGCAACGGGTATATCGGGGAGGTCAAGCGGATCAAGGTCAATGTGGGCGGGCCACCGGAGGAGTGCAACCTGCCGGCAGGGGGACAGCCGCCGGAATGGCTCGATTACGACATGTGGCTCGGCCAGGCGCCGTGGCGGCCGTTCCATCCGGATCTCCTTGGCTGGATGCGCTGGAAGGACTACTCCGGCGGCGAAATGACCAACTGGGGCACGCACATGTTCGACATCGCCCAGTGGGGGATGGGGATGGACGAGTCGGGCCCGGTCGAGATCATGCCGCCCGACGGCAAGGAGCACCGATTCCTCACCTACCGCTACGCCAACGGCACGATCATGACCCACGAGGCCATCAGCCAGTCCACGCCGGGCGTGCGGTTCGAGGGCGCCAAGGGCATGGTCGAGGTCACCCGCGAGAACCTGATTACCGAGCCCGAGTCCCTGCGTCGCCAGAGGATCGGCCCGAATGAGATTCATCTCTACGAGAGCCGGGAGCACCCGGATAACTTCCTCGAATGTGTCCGGACGCGGAAACGCCCGGCCAGCGATGCGGACGTGGGCTACCGCTCGATCACCGTCTGCCACATGGGCAACATCGCCTACTGGCTCAAGCGTCCCCTGCGCTGGGACCCGGCAGCCGAGCGGTTCATCAACGATCCCGAGGCCGACCGCATGCTCTGGCGCGAGATGCGGGCGCCGTGGCAGGTGTGAAACGGACAACAGATGTATAACAATGCCATCGTATGTCATTGCGAGCGCAGCGAAGCAATCTCCCGCTCGGGAGACTAAGATTGCTTCGTCGCTGCGCTCCTCGCAATGACATCGCAGAACTGTGGCTGATTTCAGGAGCGCATATGGGTGCGTTACGAGTTCGATTGATTTGCGTGGCCACGGTGGTCTGCTGCTTCGCGAGCGGGGCATTCGCCATGTCTATGGATGAGGCGCTGGGGCGGTTGAAGACATACCGGTTCGGCCAGGAGAATGAGGCGGTCAATACGATCCGCGAAGCGACCGTTGGGTCGTTCAACGATCCCGCGACCCGCCAGAAGCTCCTGGCGGGACTGACGGTGATTCTCGAATCGGATGCTCCGAGCGATGCGAGGCATTTTGCCTGTCGCCAGCTTGCCCTGATTGGCGCCGAACAGCAGGTGCCGGCCTTGGTGAAGCTTCTGGTGGACCGCGAACTGTCCCAGATCGCGCGCTATGCCCTGGCCCGTATTCCCGGCGCGGCGGTGGATCGTGCTTTGATCGACGCCCTCGGACGGACCGATGGAGCCAACAAACTCGGGGTCATCAGTACGCTCGGGAACCGGCGATGCGCTGCTGCCACGGAGCCGCTGGCACAACTGCTTCGCGCCGCGTCCACGGGGGTCGTGGGTGAGGCTGCGAGAGCCCTGGGCCGAATCGGTACGCCTGCTGCGGCCAAGGCATTGGAGCAGGCCCTTGCGGCCGGCGGCGCAGACCGCGCGGTCATTGCCGATGCGTATCTTGAGTGCGCTGATCGTCTGGTCGCCGGGGGGGATCGTGACGCGGCGGCGCGGATGTACGAGCGAATCCTCGTCTCCGATCTGCCTGGTTACGTGCAGGGCGCTGCCCTGCAGGGCTGCGCGTCGGCCAGCTCGCCCAAGATGGTGGTTACGGAGGTGGTCTCCGCGCTCAAGCGGGGCGACCGGCAATTGCAGTCGGTGGCGGCGCAGGTTGCCCGGGAGATCCCCGGTCCGGAGGCTGCTCGCGTCCTGCTGGAGTCCTTGCCGGAACTGCCGGTTCGTTCGCAGGCGTGGCTGATTCGGGCCATGGCCGGGCGACGGGACCCTGCAGTAGCTGCCGCGGTGGCGAAGGCTTGCGAGAGCGACGAGGTCACCGTGCGTCTCGCAGCATTGGAGGTGCTTGGGACTATCGGCGATGTCTCCTCGGTCCCTGTGTTGATCGAGGCGGCGGCGGCGGGGGGCGAGTATGAAGGCCCGCTGGCCATGCAGTCCCTGGTTTCTCTACCCGGCGACGACATCAGCAAGCTCCTACTCTCGCGCCTGGAGGGTGCGAACCAGGCCAGAGGACGCGCGATTGTTGGCGTGCTGATATCGCGCGGTGCGACGGAGGCCGTGCCGACTTTGTTGAAGAGGGCCCGGACTCCCCGACTTCAGGCGATCTCCATTGACGGCCTCCAGAGTCTGGCATCGGCCGAGCATATTCCTGCGATTGTCGATCTTCTTGAAAGAGATGAGTTTCTTGCGAATAGCAGTACGCGGCAGCGCGACCAGGTGCGCCGGATGCTCGTCGCGGTGGCCCAGCGATGCCAGGCCCAGGCCCAGGCTTCGCGGACCCTGGCGGCCCGGCTGGAAACGGCCAAGGATGCAGGTGTTCGTGAAACGATCCTGTTGGCCTTGGGGGAGTTGGGCGACGAGGCGGGTCTGTCGGCCCTTCGCAGAGCGCTGAACGCGGAACCGGGGGCCGTCCAGTGGGCGGCGATTGCCGCACTGAGCCGCTGGCCGAACGCCGAACCGCTGCCGGACCTGTTGCGGATCGCGAACGACAAGAGCGCCGGGGTCTCTCAGGTCCGTGCCTTGGGGGTGTACATCGACCTTGTGAGAACGGTGGCTTCGATATCCCCGGAGGAGAAGGTCCGATGCTTCAAGACCGCCATGGACCTGGTGCCCAATGCGGTGATGAAGAGGCGGGTCTTCGGTGCTCTGGCGGGTGTCAAGACGCTCGCATCGATGCAGTTGGCGGCCGCCCACGTACAGGACGAGGATGCCGGGGAAGAGGCGGCTCTGGCGGCGGTGACCGTTGGCGAGGAGATCTACGCCGGCGACGCCAGGCCGGTGGCTCAGATTCTCGAACAGATCGCCTTGGCCAACGTCGCCAACAACACGAAAGAACGGGCGCGGAGAACGCTCGACGAGATCAAGGCGGTCAGCAACTACCTGACGGAGTGGGAGGTCGCCGGACCGTATGCCCAGGAGGGCAAGAACTACTCGCAACTGTTCGATATCGCCTTCGAGCCGGAAAAGCCGAAGGCCCAGATCTCGTGGCGAAAGATGCTGCTCTCCAAGAACGGTCAGCATCCCGCGTATCTCGACCTGCTCAAGGAACTCGGCGGCGGCGAGCAGAAGGTTGCCTATCTTCGGACGCAGATCGAATCTGCGGCCAACAAGCCCATGACTTTCGAGATCTTCAGCGACGATGGCGTGAAGGTCTGGCTCAACGGCAGGGTCATCCATGCCAACAACGTCGCGAGGGCGATTGCGGCCGAGCCGGACCGCGTCAACGTCACACTCAACCAGGGCGCCAACACGCTGATGCTCAAGGTGACGCAGAACAACATGCCCTGGGGCGCGGTGGTCCGGATGCGGGAGATGAAGGTCGCCGAAGCGAAGCTGGGCGAGGGCTGGCGCTTGCACACGATCAACGCCGATTCGCGCTTCGAGGCGGCGGGCGTCCTCGACGTGAATCGCGACGGCAAGCTCGACATCCTCTGCGGCGGATTCTGGTACGAAGCGCCGGACTGGAAGCGGTATTTCGTCCGCGAGATCAAGGAGGAAGGGAACTACTACTACGATTTCGCCAACCTGCCGATGGACGTGGACGGCGACGGCTGGACGGACACCGCCGGGGCTGCCTGGCACAACAAGATGGTGTACTGGGTCCGCAACCCCGGCCCGGCGGGGGGACCGTGGCAGGTGTTCGAGGTCGATACGCCGGGCAATATGGAGACCGCGATGGCGTACGACATCAATGGGGACGGGCAACTCGATATCCTGCCCAACATCATGACCGCGGCCGCCTGGTACGAGTATCGGCGTGATGCTTCCTCGCCGCAGGGCGTGCGGTGGCAGAAGCATCCACTGCCCAAGGAAGCCGCGGGCCACGGACTCGGCGCCGGCGACGTGAACCGCGACGGCCGCTGCGACGTGGTGACGCCCAAAGGCTGGCTGGAGCAGACCGCCGACGGCTGGCAGTGGCGACCCGAGTTCGAGCTGGGCTACGCGAGCATCCCGATCCTCGTGCATGACGTGGACGGCGACGGCGACTCGGACATCGTGTGGGGCCTGGGCCACAACTACGGCGTGTACTGGATGGAGCAGAAGAAGGTGGATGGACAGCGTACCTGGGAGAAGTACCTGATCGACGACTCCTGGTCGCAGCCACACTACCTGCTGATGGCCGATCTGGACAACGACGGCCAGGATGAGCTGGTGACGGGCAAGCGCTACTACGCCCATAACGGCAACGACCCCGGCGGCAACGATCCGCGCTGCGTCCACTTCTATGATTTCGACGTGACCACGAGGAAATGGACCCGACACACGATGCACGAAGGCGGCCGCGTCGCGTTCGGCATCAATACGATGGCCGCGGACATCGATGCGGACGGCGACGTGGATGTGGTCGCTCCCGGCAAGAGCGGGCTGTACCTGTTCGAAAACCTGCTCAAGTGATCGACAATTGATAAAGGATGATTGTCATGGCGAAACCGAAGATTGCGATGATCGGAGCGGGAAGCCTGATTTTCTGCAAGACGCTGACGATGGACATCCTGGCCACCGAGGCCCTGCAGGATGTCGAAATCTGCCTGATGAACCGCACGAAGCCCAAGCTCGACAAGATGGAGGCCTTCGTCAAGGAGGTGGTCCAGACGAACAAGCTGCCGGCCAAGGTGACGGCGACGCTCGACCGGCGCCAAGCCCTGGATGGCGCCAAGTACGTCATCAACATGATCCAGATCGGCGGCGTCGAGGCCTTCCGCATGGACTACGAGATCCCGCTGCGGTACGGGGTCGATCAGTGCATCGCCGACTCCATCGGTCCTGGCGGCGTATTCCGTGCCCTGCGGACGATCCCGGCCCTGGCGGAGATGTCGCGGGACATGAACGAGTTGTGTCCGAACGCGATCCTGCTGAACTACGCCAATCCGATGGGCGCCAACTGCTCGGCCCTTGGACGCGTCGCGAAGGTCCAGTTCATCGGGCTCTGTCACGGCGTGCAAACGACGCTCGACCTGATCAGCCGTTACGTGGAGGTGCCCAAGGACCAAGTGGACTACGTCTGCGCCGGCATCAACCACATGGCGTGGTTCCTCTCCCTGCGGGACAAGCGCGACGGTCGCGACTTGTATCCGCTCCTCCGGGAGCGCTGCAACCGACCGGAGTACTATGTGAACGAGAAGGTCCGCTGCGAGGTGATGCGTCACTTCGGGTACTTCATGACCGAGAGTACCGGTCACCTCTCGGAGTACGTGCCGTGGTTCCGCAGCAGCCAGCGGGCACTGGATCTGTACTGCGATCAACCCGCGTTCGGCGGCGCCTCGGGCGCGTACTTCAACTACTGCAACATGCTGGCGGAGAAGTACAAGAGCGTGGACTATCTCGCGACGGAATCCAGGAAGATCGAGCGTCGCAGCGTGGAATACTGCTCGTACATTCTGGAGGCCGCCGAGACCGACAACGTGTTCCGTCTCAACGGCAACGTCCGCAACGACGGCTACATCACCAACCTGCCGCAGGGCTGCTGCGTCGAGGTGCCGGTGTTCGTGGATGCGCGAGGTCTCCATCCGGTGCGCATCGGCGATCTGCCGATCCAGTGTGCGGCCCTCAACCAGAGCAACGTCACGGTCCAGCAGTTGGCGGTCGAAGCCGCTTTAACGGGCAACCCCGAGCATGCGATGCAGGCCATCGCCGTGGACCCGCTGACCTCGGCGGTGTGCACGCTCAAGGAAGCCCGCGATATGACGCGCGAGATGCTGAAGGCGCAGAGTCCATGGCTGCCGCAGTTTGCGGGCCGGGAGTTGCCGGCCCGGCCGATGGTGGAGATTCCCTGTGACGTGGCGCCCGTCGACGTGCCACTCGATCCGGCCTTGGCCATTGCCAACCGGTTCCAGGAACTTGCCAAGTAGATGTTGCCTGTCGCGTGCTATGGATTCTGCGCGGAGCCAATAGACTCCCAATTCCAGCGTTTCGATTCCGTTGTGTCGGATTCTGAAGGACAGAACAGGCGGCTTGTCCGGTGTGATGCGCATCAGTTCATGAGCGCACGTCACGCCGCGGTTTCGCGCATCCGCGTCCCACGAGAAGTGGAGCTCGTCGTCCTTCAGGGCCGAAGAAGGACCGCGCATGCCCCATAGGTCGGGGCTCTCGTTCTGAGTCGTCCGCACGCCCCTCTTGGTTGGAGGGCGAGTCTGCTGAGGATTCGCTTGACTTCGCGTTCTGCTTATGGCAAAATAGGGAAGATGCCCACGAGGTCCTTGGTAGAAGCCCGTACCGAATGTGTCGATTCCTCCGAGTCATCCTATTTGCTGTTGGAGCACTGAGCGGTCTCTGTGTCTACGGCAAGGGCTCCGAATCGAAGCAGACCATCCAGAAGACACTGTCGTCGGGCGATCTCCCTGTCGTTCTGAAGGGACTCAAGTCGCTGGCAGGCACGCCGTACCGAACGACTACGACTGGGCATTTCACCATCATCCATGACGTCCGGACCGACGACATCGCCGGCATGGGCACGATTCTCGAGTCCGCCTACGAGCGTTTCTATACTGCTTTTTCGCAGGCCGGCTTTGAGTTGTCGCGATCGCCGTATCGGCTTGTCTGGGTCTGTCTTCCCCGGCAGAGCGAGTTCAACAAGTACGCCCTGCGGGCCGAAGGCATGGACCTGTC
>ENA-OSEO01005068-OSEO01005068.1-sediment-metagenome-genome-assembly--contig:-NODE-5068-length-13083-cov-3.819545_pt1 | contig 13083 bp, 6 predicted proteins | sample MGYA00237883_ERZ534232 | MGnify/ENA metagenome assembly ERZ534232
GCCCTTGCCTTCTGCTAACGGTTGGTGCAATCAACCTCCGTAGGGGTCTCTCACCCCCTAGCCAGCGCCCATGCTGGGCGCACTAGAAGCGAGCGCCAGGGGGAATCCCCCTGGCGCTCGCGTGTTCTATTCGCCTCGCAACAGCGAATCGATCCGTGCCTGTCTTAGTCCTTGGAAGGAGCGATGGTGAACAGACTGCCATCGCCACGGCCAAACACCTCGGGGAAGTACATCTCATATCCCGTCGGCGGCATGACCCTGAACTCGCCCGGCAAGCTGGCGCGCATCAGATACGTGTACTCGTACGTGCCCTTTGGCAGATAAGTGGCGAACAGGGCCACGCGGTCGTCGTGGATCTCGGTGTTGCTGAACCACCACCAGCCCCAATCGTTCGCCGCATCCGTTCCGACACGGTCCAACTCCGGCGCCTGTCCGACGATAGACGTCGTCTTGAGACTCTGATCCAGCGCCTCGCAACCCGCCGGCAGTGGATCTTCCACGACCACGTAGTGCAGATCGTTGGGTGCGACGATGGTCAGTTTCACCTGGACGACATCACCCACCTGCGCAGCGTCGATCAGGTTCTCGGGAGCGGACTCCAGCGCATACTGGCGGGCAACCATCATACCACGGTTCAGCGCCTGGACCTCTTGCACCGGCAAGAAGTACTTCAAGAACATCGCGTAGTACAGCTTGCCATCGCCGGTCTGGTCGCCTTCAGCGGGCAGCCGCGAGATGCTCACTTCGTTGAGCGAATCGTGCAGCAGCTCTGCCATCTCCTTCTCCACCACTTTGTGCTGATCCAGATTCGAGGCATCTACGGTGCCATCGGCCCACGCAGCGCCGTTCAGCAGCACCGCATAGCTGTAGTTGCCCTGCAGCTCGCCACTCGCGACCATGTAGTCGGTCAGGGACATCAACGCCCACGCGGTTTCTTGCGTCGATTCCCAGCGGCCATCCTGGCGCACAGCCATCAACCAGCGCACCACGTTGGGGATCAGCGGGTTGTCCGGTTGGATCTGCACCAGCGCATCGAGCACCACAGCGGTCGAGCGCGTATCCGTGCTCATCGTCCAGTAGTCCTGTCGCGCCTCCTCCCAGTGAATGCCCGTCGCGCTCTTGAGCGCAGCGTTGTTCAGATCGCTCAACAACGTATTGACCCGCGTCGGTGAGTCCGGTTCCAGGATGTGCAACGCCATCGCCAGGAACGCCTTGCCATAGTGGCCCAGTTCCTGACGCTGGTCGAACAGCGCCACCGTACGTCCCAGATCGCCCACACCCGCATCCGCCAACGCGTACAGCACGAAGGCCAACGTGTTGCCTTTCGCCGGGGCCTGCGCATCGTATACCGGATTCAGCTGCGCTTCCAGATAGCCGATCGCCTGCTCGACGACTTCCGGTTCCACGGCATAGCCGGCGCGCTCGACGTTGGTCAGGCCGAACAACACGTAGGCCGTCAGGAAGGCATTGCTGTCATCAGCCAGCCACCACCCCCAGCCACCGTCCATCTTCTGCAGGGCATAGATGCGCTGCAAACCGATGGTGACGAAGTGCGACAGCTTGGCCTCGAGCTCCTGATCTGTAACACCCAGGTCTTTCATCGCCTTATAGGTCAGCGCATTCGGCACGAACCGGCTCACCGTCTGCTCGATGCAGTAGTACGGGTAGGTCTCCAGATAGGTCATGCCTTCGCGCATACCGGCAGCCAGCGACGGCGACAGCTCCAACTTGATCTCGCCATGTGCGGGGTCAGCCTGTTGCGGGAGCTGCACCCATTCCGTCCGTGTTTCTTCTTTGGCCACCTCGCCGGCCGTCGCTACGGTCTCCGGAGCTGTGTACCGATACACCGGCAGGGTGAATTCTTCCGCGTCCGACAGCCCTCCGCCTTTGGCCGAGAACAGGAACCTGGCCTTCTTCACGTCAGCGATCGTGACGTTCCACACCGCCTTGACGTTGCCGTGTGCCGGCACGTCCATTGTCTGTACTTCAGACTCGAACGTGGCTCCGGTCGCCTGTAGCGCGATGCTGGCAGCGAATGCCTGATCGGTCTCGTTGAACACCACCGTACCAACCTGCGCCTGATCGCCGGCGACGAAGAAGCGTGGCAGAACCGACTGGACGTGGAGCGGCAGCGTGCTTTTGACTTCGACTTCGCCACTGCCGACCTCGGTGTTGGCCGTAACGGCCTGTGCACTCATGTTCCAGGTCGTCAGGTTATCGGGCAGCGTTACCGTGACTTCGGCTTTGCCGTCCTTGTCCGTGAGGACCACCGGGTTCCAATAGGCCGTGTCGGGGAACTCGCGGCGAACCGTCCCGCTGGAATCATCGAAGCCGCCGCCACCGCCCTTGGCTTCGGGCGCGACTTCCAGATTCCGCCGGTCTACCGAGATCACCAGCGAAGAGGCCGTCTGCACACCGACACCCCGCTCGCTCCAGAAAGTCTCCAGCAGCGTGCGCTGGGAGGAATCGGCCAACGCCAGCACCGACTTGTCGACCAGGTTCAGGGAGAGCTCGGCTTCCACACCGTTGCCCTGGTAGTCCACTGCCTCGACCTGATAGATTGCCGTATCGCCGGGCTTATACTGCTCCTTGTCCGGTGTCAGCGAGATCTTCAGCTCTTTGTCTACCGTCGATACTTTCAGCTCCACGTAGCCCACCTTGAACGACGCCAGCGGGTTGTTCTCGTCCATCCCCTTGATCAGCACGACGGAGACGTAGACGTCCGGAACGTAATCCGGCTTGATTGGGATCTTGACCGTCTCGCTGTTGCTCTGCAGCGTCAGCAACTCGTAGGACAGCACCCCGCCGCGCTCGATCGTCAGGAGTGCGGTTACATCGCCCTGGTACGGGGATGGAATCAGCACTTCTGCGCTGTCACCGACTTCGTACAGCTTCTTGTCGGCAACCAGCTCGATGCGATCGTTATTTTCCTGCCGCCAGTTGATGAACTTGCGTCCACTGACCCACAGGAAGGTCGAGCTACGAATGGGGTTGCCCTTATCGTCCTCTGCTGTCGCGATGATCCGGTAGATACCGCCGTCATCCGGCGTGAACGAGCCGACCGCCTGCCCATCGGTTCCGGTCTTGACTGTTTCGGTGTAAACCGGTGTGTCGATCGATTTGCTCGTCCAGTTGTACGAGCCATCCTCGGCTTGCTCTTCGACACTGTACCATTCGTGCGTGTTGTAGACCAGCGTCACCGAGACGCCGGAAGTAGGCTTGCTCTCCCAGTCGACGCTGATCACGTTGATCTTGGACTCCTCGGTCGCCGAGCCTACGTAACGCTGCGGCGCGAGACCCACGTAGAACAGCCCCTTGTGGATGATCGCGCCCGCGTTGTTGGAGACTTGCTGGTCATTGGGCGCCGTCACCGAAGCTTCGATGGTATAGCGCTGGCTGTTGATCTTGTCTGCGATGTCTGCAGGCACGCTGAAGGTGAAGTCTCCGTTCTCATCGGTCACACCGTCACCTTCGGTCACCAGACCACCGTAGTAGCCGCCATAGTACCGGCCCGCACTCCAGTCGTAGTCGGTGAAGTCGTACCAGCCCTTGCCCGTGTAGTTGAACGTGTAATCATCGGTCAGCACCGACCAGTGCACTTTTGCCCCGGCAACAGGACCGCCAAAGTAATACTCCGCCTTCGAGTGAACCTTGATCGTCTCGCCCTGCAGATACTCCGGTTTGTCGGTTTCGAGACTTACCTGGAACTGCGGCTTGCGATATTCGGCCACCTGGAAGCCCGCACCGAAACCCCAATCGTCCGGAATCACCCGCGCCTGCAGATAGTAGAAGCCGAGTGAAGCGGAGGCATCGAGCGAAAACTCTCCGTTGAAGGTGCCCATATCGTTGAGCTTGTAGGTCTTCTCGAAAACCTGGTCGCCCTGCCCGTTCTGCACGGTCACCGTGATGGGCATACCCACCGGAGGCAACGAATAGCGTGACCAATCATCCTGGCGCAGGATGCCCTTGAAGTACACTTTTTGGTCGGGGCGATAGATCGGCCGGTCGGTGTAGATATACGACTGATAGTCGGAACTGAACAACTCACCGTTGATATCGAAGTTCCACGGGTTGATCCCCTCATTCCAGTCGTTGAGCGCTACACCGAATGTGGCACTGGGTAGATCCTCACTGCCAACCCAGGCGAACATCGTGTCCCAGGTATCGACCTTGCCGTACGTCCCCTGGTACACACCGTCCTTGTCCGTCTTACCTGTGGCCCATTGTGTCCCATCGGACTTGAACAACGTGACGGGCAGATCAGCGACGGGTTGGCCGGTCTTCAGGTCGGTAACCCACAGCAGCGCGGATTTCGGTGATTGTTTGAAGATGATGTTGTACGGCGAAACCACCAACACCTGCCTGTCGGGCTGCGTCGTGGGACTGTCCACTTCCAGATAGTACAGCCCAGGCGCCAGACCGCCGTCTTTCGTCGCCGCAAGACGCGTTCCGACAACCGCATATTGATTGAACGGCGATTGCACCTTCTTGGTCCATTTCCGAATCAACTGCCTGGAATCCGGCTCGAAATCGGACCAGTACTGGTACTGATTCTGACCGCTCAGGTCGAGAAAGTCGCGCTTGTCCAGTGAATACAACTTGAAGGTCAGCTCCGAGATATTCCGGTAGCTGACGTAAGCCATCGTATCGGTGTAGGTTGAGTACGTCCCCACCCGGCCCTGGTTGATCAACACAACGTAGGGATCGGCTTTGCGCGTCGTGTAGTGAATAGTTACGTCACTACCCAACTTATCGCCGTACCTTCCCGCCAGGTCCTTACCGATCGTCACCGTGTATTCCGACGAAGGCTTCATGGCCCACGACAGGTAGAAATCGGTGTTGGAGCTGTACCAGTAGCTATACACGTTCGTCGGTTCCGGGATAATGGTCAGGTTGTCCGCGAGCGTCGTTTCATCCACGGGGCTGGAGAACATGATGTCCATCCCACCGCCGTAGTCAGCCTCCGTCTCGCCATCCTCGGGAGTGCTGCCCGTCACAGCCAACGGTTTGACCGTCGTGAAGGTCCAGATGTAGGAGGTTGTCGTTCCTCGCGCCCCGCCAATCGCCTTAGCGCCCTGCTGGATGGTCGCTTCGTAGACCGTGTCCAGCTGCAGCGGCTTGTCCGGGGTAAAGACCATCGTCTCACCCTGCAGCGTCGCAGTGACGACGCGGTCATCTTCTCCACGCGCGTCCATCTCCTGCGTGTCCATTTCGACGGGTTCGCTGGACCAGGAGAACTTTCCACTAACCGCATCTTTGGTTCCCGACTCCACGAGCGAGAAGCTGCCCTCCGCAGAGCGATGATCCATCGCTTGATTGAAGGTCACCTTGACCGGATCCGCCGGTCCCACGTAGATAGCCTGATCGCGCGGTGAGACCGCCGCGACAGCTGGCAGCTTCGTCGTGAACATCCATGAATAATCTTCTTGCAGAGTCGCCCCCATCAGCCCTTGCAACCCCGCCTGCACGTAGCCACGGTACCTGGTTGCCGGCGCGAAACCCTGCTTGGGCGTGAACTGGTAGATCGAGGTGTTCAGCCACTCTCCTGCGCCCACTACCGATGGCATGAACTTGAGTGGCTGGGGAAGAGAAGCCTGGTTGCCGAGCGAAGTCAACGGGACCACCGGACGGCTGAAGATAATGGTCACCGTGGAGTGCATGTCGACTTCAGTCGTCCCATTGGCTGGAAGCACCTCGGTCACTTCCAGATAACCGACTACCTGAAACCGGACGGACAGGGGATTGACCAGGTTGGTCCCATCCGCGCTCTTCGCATCGGTCGAGAGAGAGAAGTGGTACGTCGCACCCGCTTCGAATCCGCCAACGCGGGGCGCAATCGCGAGCACCGTATCCTGTTCCCAACTGAAGGTCAGCGCGACCGACGGCTCGATCACAAATGCCGCTTCTACCGCCGCTTTGTCCATCGCCCGATCGAAGGTGAGGACGATGGGCGCATCGGCGGGCTGCTCCTGCCCCTGGACCGGTTCGTAGGTCACCACGTACGGTGGATCCGTGGTTTCGGCAGCCCCTGCCGGCACAGCCATACCAGGCACCAGAGAGACAACACACATGACAACAACCAAACTCAATACCAATGCGACATCCAGAAATCTCTTCACATGCAGCCTCCTCTTCTAGTCAATCAAAACCAACAAACTCCCATACCGGTTTTGCGGTTCCACGCTTACTATGCCTCATTCACGGTCCAACGACCGTGAGATACACCGGACGGCTGTCTACACTCTGTCCGGTTCCATCGATCCCTCTCGCCTGAAACGTGTGCTCGCCCGGTTCCAGACACCACACGTCTCGATAGGGCGGTGCGTCATGTTCGCCAAGCACAATACCGTCCACCAACAGTGTGACCGAGCGCAGAACTGCCCCTTCACCAGCGCGCGCCGCTACTTCGACGCACTGGCTGGCAACGGGAATCTGGGCGGAAATCCGGTACGTGCTGCCGGAATCAGGTTCGGTCATCACCAATGCGGGCTCCGGCGATCCGGCGGGCACCTCGTCGGGCCGCCTGGTTTCCGGCACGACCGCGCCGCCGGCCAATGCCAATTCCTGCGCATACCCTACCGGCGGCTGTGGCAGATTCCGAGATCTGATCCACTCGTCGGCCTCAGGAGGCAAGATCGTGAAGACACGCTCGCTCACCCATTGCGCCGGCGTGTCTTCCGCCGCCAGCTGCCCGGTAGTGCGATCGATGCGGAACGACTGGTGCACCGTACAGGGCGCAGACGGTTCCGTCCCGGCGATGAACAATTCCCGCTTGCGATGCAGGCAGTTTTCTGTCGGCAACATCCCGGAAAGCGCACACACTTCGACCTCGACAAGCCCTTCCGGCCTGGCGAATGCCCGTACCGGACGGCCTTTCAACACCTTCTCCATGTAATCGTGCCAGATTGGCGCTGCGCCGGTAATCCCCGATACGTGTCCCATCGGCTTGTTGTCCGCGTTGCCGACCCAAACTCCCACCACCAGCTCGGGTGTGTAGCCGATCGTCCAGTTGTCACGCCAGTCGGTGGTGGTACCGGTCTTCACCGCCGCCGGACGCGTCAGGTTCAGCACGCTCCCCAGTCCAAAGCCGGTCATGCGTGCCGTGTCGTCGCTCAGCACATCGGTAATCAGGTACGCCACGCGCGGGTCCATGATCTGCGGCCCCAGCCCCGCATCTTGCCGGTAGAGGACACGCCCGTTTGCATCTTCGACGCGGGTGATCGCCAGCGGTTCCAGGCGGTGTCCCCCGTTGGCAAACGCCCCATACGCCGCCGTCAGCTCCAACAGACGGACCTCGCCGCCGCCCAGGGTCAACGCCAGCCCGAACCGCGCGCTGTCATCGAACGTGCGGATCCCGCACTCGCGAGCAAAGTCGATCATGTTGTCTAAGCCGACGTGATCCAACACTTTGACCGCCAACAGGTTCAGCGACGACGCCAGTGCCTCCCGCAGCAGCAGCGGGCCTCTGAACAGCCGGTCGTAATTGTAAGGTACGTACGAATCGCCCTCCCTGGTCACGTAGGAGGTACGCACATCGAGCAACATGGTCGCCGGCGTATAGTCCGTGCTGAAAGCCAGCGCATACGTGATCGGCTTGATGGATGACCCGGGCTGGCGCGTCGCCAAGGTCACGTTGACGGCGCCATCGATGCGTGGCTCGAAGTAATCCGGGCTGCCCAGCATGGCCAGGATTTCGCCGGTCCACGGGTCGAGCGCCACGAGTGCTCCATTGCGCACATCGAGGACGGGCGCACCATCCTTCCGTTCGGCCAGGCGCGCCAAACGGCGACGCACGATCGATTCGGCGGTATGCTGCATGTCCAGGTCGAGTGTCGTGTAGACGCGCAACCCACCTCGATGCAACATCTCCGTTCCAAACCGATCCTCCAACAGCCGCCGGACGTGCATCACGAAGTGCGGAGCCTCGATGGGAAACGGCGCTGCGGCATAATGCAACTGCTCCTGTTTTGCCAGCTCCGCCTCTCCGGTCGTGATGAACCCCGCCCGTACCATCAGGTCCAGGACCACTTCCTGCCGCTTCTTGGCTGCGTGCGGATCGACCAGCGGGTCGTAGCGCGCGGGCGATTGCGGCAACCCGGCGAGCATGGCGCACTCCGCCAAATCGAGATCGCTCACCGACTTCCCGAAATAGGCGCGGGAAGCGGCATCGACACCATACGCCATGTTCCCGTAATAGGTTTCGTTCAAGTAGAGCGTCAGGATCTCGTCCTTGGAATACAGCAAGGACAGGCGCACCGCGAGCACGATCTCGCGCAATTTCCGCAGCAGCGTCCGTTCCTGGCGTTCCTCCGGTGACATGAGCAAATTGCGCGCGAGCTGCTGCGTGATCGTACTGCCGCCCGGGACGGCTTCGCTGCCCTGCACCGTCATGACCAGCGCCCGCAGAATGCCCTTCGCGGCGAGACCGGGGTTCGTGTAGAAGCTGCGATCCTCGGTCGCGATCGTCGCCCGCTGCAAGTTGAGAGGCATCCTGTCCAGCGTGACCGGTGAGTGCTTGCCATCGTGGGGATCCATCACCTCGTACAGCAGCCGTCCCTTCCGGTCGGAGATTACCGTGCTCGGCGCGGGCACCTGGTCGTACAGCGACTCCGGAGAAGGCAGATCGCCAAACAGATGCTGCCACACCGCCCAACCGCCCCCGCCCAACACGAGAACAAGGAACGCAATCAGAACGATCTTTTTCCACAGCGACCCGGCAAACAGACTCATCGCCTCCAGTACAGGCGGACTGACCAGCCCACCCACGTTACACCAGCGTCATTGGGCACGCCCCCCAGAAACCCGCCCGGCATGAATTGCCGGCGCGGAGACCATCCCCGCCCAGACATCTTACCACACCTTCCGACCGAACTCCAAACCCAATGGAACCACCACCGCATTCCACGTTGGTAGCGATTTGCACGGAATTTTCGGCCTGTACCCAATCCGTATTATCGATATATCTATTATACCACAAATCCGCATCGCAATGCAAGCGGATTATGTCGATTCATTGTCTGGCGTGCACGCGCGCGGCAACCGTAAAGACAAGACGAACCCCGAGAGATAGACGCTGCACAGCCCTGATTGGTTCCATTCCGGCAGGGCACCACGCCCTGATCGAGGTTTGCGCGGGGAAAAACGGAGAGGAGCAGCACCCACGGCAGGCGACCAAGCCCGATTCATCGGGCGCTGTCCGGTAGCGCGGGGACTTCATCCCCGCGTGGGCGTGCGCCGACAGATGGCACAGCAGAACAGCGGACGCGCAGGACGGCACGGATCGTAATCCCTCCGGCCCTGTCAGCACTGGTGCCACGGGATGGGAACGACGGAGGCAGGGGATTGCGCGAGCCAAATCCGTTCGATCCTGCCAATCCGCGGTTCTACGACCTGAGAACAGCGGATGCGCAGGATAGCACGGATTATGGGCCGCACGAAAACGAGACCCGAATCCCTATCAACTGTTTCTTACTGTGTCCGAGGAGACCTTAACTTGATGCGCATGGAATCGGAAAAGGGCCAACCCCGGCTGGCGAAGAACGCGCAGCTGGGCGGTCACTGTGGGGCCGGCGGGGCCTCAGCCGTCGCAACGACGAACGCCACCGCATATTCCTGCGTGTGCGACAGGCTGATCGACCAGGCGGTCAACCCCAGCGCCCGCGCACGTGCCAGGGCAGCGCCATACAAGCGCAGGCAGGGTGCGCCACGCTCGTCGTTCAACACCTCGATGTCGCGCCAGCCCACATCGCCGATACCGCAGGCCAGCGACTTGGCGGTTGCTTCTTTCGCGGCCCAACGCGCCGCCAGAGAAGTGATTCTACCCCGGCAATAGTCCTGTTCCGCCGGCGTATAGACACGATCGACGAACCGGCTGCCGTACCGTTCTACGACACGGCGCACACGTTCGACTTCGACCAGATCTACCCCAACTCGATACCTGTCCACCGGACACCCCGCAGAGCACAAGCGGCTCGCCACGCGCTGACCCGACACCTCTCCAAGACCCTACGCCTCAGGCTCGTACCCGCGGCCAATCCCGCGATACGTGAAGCCCAACGCCTGCATTTCCGCCACATCGTAGATATTGCGCCCATCGATCAGCACCGGTGAGCGCATCAGATCCTTCACCGTCGCCATGTGCAGGTGCTTGAACTCGTTCCAATCCGTCACGACCACCAACGCATCACTGCCCCGCGCCACTTCGTAGGCGTCCTGGCAATACTGCACGTCTCCCAGAACCTGCCGGGCATTGTCCATCGCAACCGGATCGTACGCCTTGACCTGTGCCCCTTCGTGCAGGATGAGACGGGCCAACTCCAACGCCGGCGATTCACGAATGTCATCGGTATTGGGCTTGAACGCCAGGCCCAACAGACCGATCTGGCGGTCGTGCAGCGGGCCGACCAGCTCGCGCAGCCGCTGCAACACGCGGAGCCGCTGGTCGCGGTTGATTTCCATGATCGCACGGAGCAGTTGGGGGTGGCTCCCATGCACCGCGGCCATGTGTTCCAGGGCTTTGACGTCTTTCGGGAAGCACGAACCACCGTATCCGATGCCCGCATCGAGAAAATGTGCGCCGATCCGTTTGTCGTAGCCCATTCCGACGGCGACTTCTTTGACGTCCGCCCCCAGCCGCTCGCAGATCGAAGCGATTTCATTGATGAAGGAGATGCGGTTTGCCAGAAACGCATTCGACGCGTATTTGATCATCTCCGCCGTGCGCAGATCGGTAATGATGATCGGCGCCCGCAACGACAAATAGAGCTGCGCGACCTCTTCGGCGGCCCGTTTGTGCACAGCCCCCAGAACGATGCGGTCGGGATACATGAAATCGTGCACGGCCGAGCCTTCGCGCAAGAACTCCGGGTTCGAGACGACGCTGAAGGGCATGTCTTCCGGGCGGTATTTCTCCACGATCTCCGACACCCAGTCTCCCGTACCGATCGGAACGGTGCTTTTGTTGACGATCACGAGCGGTCCCGTCATCACTTCCGCAATACTACGGGCGGCGGCCCGCACATAGGTCAGATCGGCCTCGCCGCCCATTCCGGACGGCGTCCCCACGGCGATGAAAGCGAACTGCGCATCTTGCACCGCTTCCGCGTAGGAGGTGGTGAAGCTCAACCGTCCAACCGCGACGTTGCGTTGCATGATTTCTTCGAGCCCGGGCTCGAAGATGGTCATTTCTCCGTTGCGCAAACGGGCGATCTTCGACTCATCGACGTCCACGCAGGTGACCGAATTACCCAAATCGGCAAAACAAGTGCCCGTCACCAGCCCCACATATCCGGTACCGACGATACAGATCTTTCTCATACCTTGCTCCTTCTTTCCACACTACTCCATTGAAGGCTCTGCCACCTGATCCTTCATCTCTGTTGCCAGGCCAAAATCCTTCCAGGTCACACTTTCCTTCCACATGAAGAAGAAACCCAGCAGCGTGATCGGCAGCCAGAGCGCCGCATGGAGGACCAACGTATAGCTTGTTGCCACTACCCGATTCACCCCGAAACCCTCCAGCACTTTTATTCCCGGCGCGTCGAACGTTCCCACGTAGCCGGGGCTGGACGGGATGGTCGTCGCCAAATTGACTACACCGTTCATCAACATCAAGACGAAGAAAGGCACTTCGAAGTTGAAGCTGTGCATCACGAACCAGTACTTCACGGTTTCCGCCAGCCAGATCACCAGCGACGTGAAAAAGATCATCGCCACATCCAGCGGACTGCGCAACGAGTGCAAGCCTTCCATGAAACGATCCAGGAAGCCTTTGAGCGGCGACTGGAACCGCCCAGGCATGAACCGGTCGATCATCCAACCGTAGACGGAACGGGACCACTCCGGTCGCGCCGCCATGACCAGGAAGATGACGAGCGCGGTGAAGAACAACAGGCTCCCCACAAGCACGATCATCCTGAGCCAGTTCGGCATCGGCGTGAAGGGCAGTGAGAAAAACACGAAGAGCAGCATCACGACGCCATCGAAGATACGTTCGACGAGGATCGTCGCCAGGGACGAGCTGATGCTCACCCCTTCGCGCTTGCGCAACACATACGCGCGCAACAACTCGCCGATCCGTGCCGGGTAGATGTTATTGCCCATGTAGCCGATGACGACCACTGGGAAAAGCTCGTTCAAAGGGACCGGTTTGATTGGCCGCAGCAGATAATGCCAGCGCCAGGTCCTGGCCCAGACGGCGAAGAAATACACGACCACGCCGGGCACGATCCACCAGTAGTTCGCCTCTCTGGCTACCGCCCACGCTTCTCCCAGGTTCAGCCCACGCAACGCCAGATAGAGGAATGCCGCGCTGACGACCATTCCCACCCAGAACTGCCATTTTTTCAGCATAACGCCCCTTCTCGTTTGCCGCGCGCACAGCCTGATGCGCTCCCGCGACGCTGTGCGCCGGCCCACTCCGGACAAAAAAAGAGGGTATCATTCAGGATACCCATCTGAGGCTGATCCCCTCTCGGTTTAGACACTCACTTCCCGACCGTTACCGGCTCCCCATTCCCGGCCTCCACGGGGATCATACCGCGTAGCACACGCTCCAACGTCATGGTATGGCTACACAGCCCCCGAGTTTGGAAAAACAGACAGCCACACTGCCACTTCCCGTCACGATACGACACCTGATAGGTATCATGCTCGCCCCTGAAAGTCACCGAAATCTCGTTGAACGTAATTCGATCCGGTTCATTTGCATAGCGCATGGCCTTCTCGATTTTTCCAATCATTGCCGAATCCATCACACCCTCCTAATCTACAGGTAACAGGACAACCGAAAACAAAAAGAACACCAAGCCACAATTGCCCGGTGCTCTCCAGGGAACCCCACATCCCCCATCAGTTCTCTCTGCTGCAATCAACATCGCCGCACTCCCAGCGACCGTATTTGAATATAGTATACCTGCTTTGGAGGCGTTTGTCAAGGTGACCAAAGTCCCGGGTGCATCCAGGATTTTAGGCGAGTTTCGGCACCGGTGCGAGAGTAGGCCACACTTCCTGCCAGCGTTCACTGAGCAAGATGCTGCGTAAGGCGAGCATCGCCTGTGCGCCAGCGCGACTCCAACGCATGCC
>ENA-OSEO01005070-OSEO01005070.1-sediment-metagenome-genome-assembly--contig:-NODE-5070-length-13082-cov-29.265898_pt1 | contig 13082 bp, 11 predicted proteins | sample MGYA00237883_ERZ534232 | MGnify/ENA metagenome assembly ERZ534232
CTTATATATTTCTATCGGAGTCAGAAGTAAATATAGGTGATACCCTGGTAAAAAAAGGTAAAGTGTGTATTCATCAGCCTTCAATTATTCTTCCTCATCATACACCCCGGTTTGAAGGATTCGGGTTCGAGGAAGAGTGCGGAGTAAACAATGAGATGGTTCAGACCTTCTTGCTGGTTAGGGGAGTTACACTTCCTTCCCTGGATTTCACAAATGAAATGGCCGGAATGGACTTGCGAGAAGGTTCACTGCAAAAAGCGGTTAAGTATTATTTGGAAGAATTTGAAAAAGCAGAGGATATTGATACAACCCTCATTGGCGGACCTGGTGAGTTTTATCATTTTTCCATATTAGTATTTGTTGCTGCCATGGTCGGCCGATCTGCCTCGAGCGACCTCAATAAACTACTCGATGATCTTAGGAAAAAAAGAAAAAAGTAAAGATAATAAAAGCTATTGGAAGTATCATCGGCTTCTTACCGGCAGTTAAATTATTTGCCTAAAATTGCTGCTAATTTCCAATATTTGTACTCCATTGCATAAAAGTGGACTAGATGAAAGACAAATGCAGTGATAAACTATAATTTATTTGATCTAAGAGGAAGGGATAGAGATGAAACGCTTTAATGTAGTAACCAAGTTAATTGCAGTACTTGCCTTAGTTAATTTAATTGCACCCCGGATGGCTTACGCCTACCTTGATCCAGGGACCGGCAGCTATATCCTGCAACTCCTGCTTGGCGTTTTTGTCGGGGCAATGTTTGCCATCAAGATTTTTTGGAAAAATATCAAAGGCTATTTTGCAAATGCCTTCCAGAACAGGCAAAAGGATGAACGAAGCGATGACTAATGCAAGTATCCCGAGCTCTTTTCGGGATCCCAGTGGTTTTCTCTTTGAGCGGGAAGGCTCAATTTACCGCCAGGTAAATACTGTATACAAAGAAGACTACGATGAATTGATGAACTCCGGTTTATATGAAGACCTTGTTGATTCTCAATTATTAGTACCTCATAAGGAGGTAGATATTGAGTGCCCAAAACCGGATCAAGCTTATAAAATTATAAAACCGGAGCTGATCTCTTTCATTTCCTATCCGTATGAATGGTGTTTTAGCGAGCTTAAAGATGCTGCACTGACTACACTTCAGATTCAAAAGAAAGCACTTGAACATGGCATGTCACTGAAAGACTGTAGTGCTTATAATGTTCAGTTTAGAAAGAGCCGGCCCATATTTATCGATACGCTTTCCTTTGAAAAATACAAGGAAGGGCAACCCTGGGTTGCTTACCGGCAATTCTGCCAGCATTTTCTGGCACCTTTGGCTTTGATGAGTTATGGGGATGTCCGTTTAAATCAGTTTTTCCGGATTTATATTGACGGAGTTCCTCTGGATCTGGCAAGTTCGCTGCTTCCTTTTAAAACCCGGCTTAGATTTTCTTTGCTTACCCATATTCACCTTCATGCCAAAAGCCAGCAGCGCTATGCCGATAAACCGGTGAAAACAAATAAACGCGAAATGAGTCGTCTCTCTTTTGAGGGAATGGTGGATAGTCTGGAGTCGATTGTTAAGAAATTACAGTGGGAACCCCAGGGCACGGAATGGGCTGATTATTATGAGGATACGAATTACTCCTCAGCCGGTCTTCAGCACAAAGAACAGGTTGTTGCTGATTTTCTACAGAGAACTGCTCCTAAGAATGTGTGGGACCTCGGGGCAAACATCGGGAAATTCAGCCGGATTACCGGCCAAAAGGGGATTCCGACTGCTTCTTTTGATATTGATCCGGTTGCCGTTGAGAAAAATTACCTGGAATGTTCCAAAAACGGTGAGACCAATACTCTTCCCCTACTACTGGATTTAACTAATCCCAGCCCCGGTATCGGGTGGAAAAATGAAGAAAGAGTGTCTCTTATTGAACGGGGACCGACGGATACGGTTTTGGCTCTGGCCTTAATTCATCACCTGGCTATCTCCAACAATCTGCCCTTTGAAAAGATAGCAATCTTTTTTGCTGAGATCTGCAACTCTCTTGTTATTGAATTTGTCCCCAAAAATGATTCACAGGTGCAAAGACTATTAGCAACAAGAGAGGATATTTTTCCCGATTATACCAGGGAAGCTTTTGAGGTTGAGTTTGGCAAGTATTTTGAAATAGAAGATTCGGCAGAACTTAAGGATTCCGAAAGAATTATGTATCTGATGCGCGGGAGGCAAACCTAGATATATGAAAAAACCGTTTGTTCTTCACCCTTTTTTATTCGCAATATTTCCCATTTTATTTCTTTTCGCCCACAACAGGGCGGAACTGCTTTCTTACTCTGAGATATCGGTACCTTTAATAATTTCGCTGGTCACAACTGTTTTAATGTTCCTCTTGGCCACAGTTGTTCTCAAAGATAGTAAAAAGGCGGGAATTATTGTATCAGTGCTTCTTATTCTATTCTTTTCCTACGGTCATATTCGCACAACCGCAAGTGAGTGGAAGATCGGTGGTTTTAGTTTTGGCGGACACGCTTATCAGCTTATCTTATGGGCTCTGCTCTTTACGCTGGCTGCTTTCTTCATCATAAGAAGGGGCAAAGCATTCGATAATCTAACCAAAATTCTTAATGTTATTGCTGTTTCCCTGGTAGCAATATCGCTTTTTAACATAGGATCGTATGAAATGCTGGTAGGCAGAACTCAGGCAAATGTAAAAAAGGATGGGGAAGAAAAACCGGCTATTACTAAGGAATCAGGCAAGACAGACGTTAAAAGGGATGTATATTTTATTGTCCTGGATGGTTACGCGAGCTCAGATACATTAAAGAAAACTTATGGCTATGATAACAGTGAATTTACGGATTATTTAAAAAACAAGGGCTTTACCATAGCATCCAAGAGCCGTAGCAATTATACACTTACCTATTTATCGATTGCATCGACACTAAATATGGGATATATACAGGATTTGGCTGATATAAAGGGAGCAACTTCAAATGATAGGGAAATCTCCTACAAGCTGGTTCGCGACAATAAAGTAATATCTTTCTTTAAGGCAAATGGATACAAGACCATTCATTTCAACTCGGGTTGGAGGGAAACGGAACAGAATGAGAACGCAGACTTGAATTTCAACTGCAGCAGGGGAAGTGATTTTCAAACCTTAATGATTAAAACAACTATGTTGAGCTGTTTTGAGAACAATCTTGTTAAAGGTGACTCCAGAAAACGGGTACTGGGTACTTTTTCAAAGCTCGGTAAAGTACCAGAAATAGAAGGTCCCAAGTTTGTGTTTGCCCATATTCTGGTTCCTCATCCGCCTTACTTGTTTGACGAAAAAGGAGATCCTGTTTCCGGAACGGAAATGGAAATGTGCGGGCGGGTCTGGCTACAAAAGCCATATTATGTAAATCAGATGAAATATGTGAATCAGCAAGTCGAGAAGATGGTTGATGAGATATTGTCCAAGTCCAAAGTGCCTCCGATCATTATTTTACAGGCTGATCACGGTTCAGCTTCAATGATAAGTCAAAATAATAGCAGTGGTTGGAAGGATCCCAGCGATGAGATGCTTGTAGAAAGAATGAGAATATTAAATGCTTGTTATTTACCCTCAAATGACGGCAGCTTATTATATGGCTCGGCTACCACAGTTAATACATTCCGGCTTATCTTCAATTACTATTTCGGTGCTGATTATGAACTGCTGGACGACCAAAGCTATTTTTCTAGTTATGACCACCCATATAAATTTAAAAATATAACCGACATAGTAAAATATGACTAAATATTCAGCAAAAACTTTACCAAATCCCCCTTTATGATACGATTATGTGCAAATCAGCCAACATACGATAAGGGACACGGAGTATGGCAAAGCCGGACTTAGTCGTTAAGCCATCAGGTCGAATTCTGACAGTTGATTACTTCCGCGGTTTAGCTGTTCTTCTCATGTTGGTCTATGATTATGTCCCTTTCTTTACCCGAAATGTTCCCTTGATTCTGCAGCACGGCAGAGAAGATCAATTCTTGTTTGGCGACCTGGTTGCACCCTTTTTTCTATTTATTATGGGATTTTCCCTGGCGTTATCTGTCAATAAACGAAAGACATCCGGCAGTAACGAGCGACAAATATTTGAGAGCGTTCTTACCAGATCCCTGCTTCTTGTAGGGATTGGCCTGGCCATAGACATAAGCCGTGGTTGGATAATTTGGGGTCAACTTCAATTTCGATGGGGCGTACTTGAGACTCTTGGAGTGAGTTATCTTATTTCCTATATGGTAATGAGATTCCGCTACCTTGATCTGCAACTTTTTGCCATAAGTGTTTTGCTCGGAGCTCACCTGTTTCTTTCTGTTTTTTCCTCATACAGGGTTATACTTAAGTCAATTTCTCACGGGAGTCCGTTTTCGGTCCTTTCCTGGGCGGCGATTGCAATTATCGGGATGATATGCGGGGAACGCTTTACCAAGGAATATCCGGGTTTTGAAAATTTTATGATAAAAGCAGGGATACTTTTTGTCCTACTGGGATCGGTAATAAGTCCGTTCAATCCCCTTACCAAAAGATTGGTATCTTCAAGTTATGCTTTGTTCTCCTCGGGATTATCTATATTATTATTCCTATTGCTTTATTATTTGATTGAAGATAAAAAGCTTACCTTTGTCATTAAATTTCTCAAGCCCCTTAGGGAGTTTGGAATTGCAGCACTTTTAGCATGGGCTATGCAATACATTGCCGCCGTCTATTTTATTTACTATTTCAATAAGTATGGTAAACTACAGCCCTTATACGGGATAAGTCTGGCGATTTCCATGATATTGGTTGTTTGGATAATAGTGCGCGAAGTTAATCAAAGGGGGATCAGGATAAAAATCTAATATTGTATTTAAGCCGATAAGTGCAAAGTGAAAGTAGAAGCAAAAAAATTTGAAGAGATACTTATACTAAGCAGGAGGCGAATATGAGCGATTCAACATATGAAAATTATCCATTTTCAATAGTATGCCTTTCTACCATACAGACAATTGCGAGTTACGCGATTGGCGCTTTTATATTCTATCTTGCGGTTGGATTTTGGCTGGCACTGCTATACATATTTTTATGCATCGCTTTGTTTTGGATGGCTATGTGGTTTCGCTGCTCCTACTGTTATTATTATGGTAAAAAGTGTCCTACAGGCCTGGGCAATCTATGCAAATCTTTATTTCAAAAAGGGGATAGCGCCGAGTTTGGTAATCCTAAAAATGTGAAGCCGGTAGCGGTTCCGAGTTTTACTCTCATGTTTTTGCCTCTAATTGTTGGACTTATTTATGTTATTGTTAGCTTTTCGTGGCTTCTGTTGCTGTCGCTCATAGCATACTTCGTTGTTACGGTTAATGCCGGATTCTTATTGAGAAAGAACCTGCTCTGCAAATCCTGTAAGCAGGGAGAAATTGGGTGCCCTGCATATAAGGGGATGAAAGGAGAGAAAAGCTAAAAGCCTGCTTATACAGGTATTGCTCGAAAATCTCAGAAGAAAATGGTACAATTAAGAAGGAATTTAATATTTTATGTCGAAGGTACGTATCAAAGAAGCTCTAAGATGTATTTTGGGCAATAGGGGAAGTAAGATACTAGATTAATAGAAGTAGTGTATACGTGAATAATTAATCCACTCATCTCGAATCGAGCTGTGAGTGGTTTTTTTGTCTTAATTTTTATTGATAGGCTATTTACAAAAGCAGTTTGAAATGAGAAGAGAGGGGATCCCTGCGGTTTTTAATAATACAGGGAGTAGTATAGAAGAGCCCAGCATAGGCTTGGTTAAACAGGGAGACAGGGGGTTTTATGGTAAGAGCTGGGCATAGGTTAGGTAAAATTGTTTTTGTGGTGTTCTTAGTTATCCAGATACTTTGGGTTACTTCGATTCCTGCATTTGCGGCGCTTTTGATAATAACAGGTGCATTCCCTCATGATTATGATGCTATTGCAATCAGATATAGATCATTTGGGAATACCGGAGGCGATGAAGTTTATTTAGGTGCAAATGGATTAGGTGATCCCTTAAATCGAGTTGCACAAGACTTTGGGGCTACACCCTGGGGAGCAGTAAACCTCGTTAATTTTACTTATGATAAGGTCAATGATAGATTGATTGGGACCATTGATATTGGTGACAACGGCTCAGTGGATTTCACATTAATTTATCCGAATATTTCGGTAAGAGTGGCCGCGCTCGGAATGTCTCTATCCAATCTCAATATTATGACCATCAATGTTGTCTGCCGTGATGCAGGGACCACAGTTGACTATAATAATGTTAATCTGACTATCGGTTCAAATACATATCCATTAGGAAACTTCAGTTCAGTTCCTACTCAGTGGAATACTTGGACAGTTGCTCAGGTGGACTTCAGCCAGGGTTTTACATTAAGCGGCAAGATTCTCCTCTCAGGACCTTTTGGCGGATCACAGGAGCTCAGTAAAATCGAGGTCTTAGTTGGTTATTCTTCACCTCCAACTCAAGCAGCCATTGTTCCTAATTGGGGCATGCCGGGTAGTACTGTAAATGCAACTATAACCGGAACCGGTTTTAGACCAGGGGCAACTGTGAGGTTAATCAAGACAGGAAGCAGCGATATTGTAGGTACTGGAACCACTGTACCGGACAGCAATACCATAAATACTACTTTTAATTTGGCCGGTGCGGCTTTGGGGCAGTGGAATGTTGTGGTAGAGAATTTAGATGGTCAGGTTTGCAATACCCCTGTTACCTTTATAGTTGGAGCTGCGACCGGAGCAAATAATTATCCACTGATTATGCTGGCGTTAATGAGCCTTGCCATAGGAGTATTAGTTCTCGGACGGCCTCTGCTAGCCGGGAATAACTAAATATGTATTTTATCTGCGATATTAAAATAGTTTTTTTTGCTCGAATTAGGTCAATGAAAACAGAAACCATTTTATTGCTACATTTGTATGTTGAGATATTTTTTGATGAGAAAATTTGCGTTAAAACTAGGAGATAAGGTTGGTTTTAAATATTTAAAAACTAGTTTAAGGCATGCAAAGCTCGTTATAATATTCTTCGGAACCATAAAAAGCGGCAACTATTGTTTTCTCCTGCATACCGGAGTCTAATGCGTTTACCCAAGCATTTAATCCGGGTGTATCCGGTGATCGGTTTAGTATCTCGAGATATAAGTCATTTACAAAGTTAGTATGGTATTCGTGAGAACCGATGAAAGCTGTTGCTATTTGTGTTCTGGAAAGTGCGCTTTCCTTAATTGCATATACCCATCTTGCTAGACCAATAGAATCCGGCTCTCTTTCCAGTATGGATTGATATAAAGAAGTAACAAAGACAACATCGGCATCTTCTATATCGCTCGATATAGTCAAAGGCTGCGACCAGGCTTTCGATGCACCTGCGGAATCAAGAATCTCTATTCTGACATATCCTTCGTCGCCTGATGGTGTAAAAGTATCGCTATTTCCTTGTGTAACTTTAATTGCATGTCCGAATTGCTTAATCCATTTGATCTTACTGCCGTTTGTTGTTTGAGCTGAAATTGTATTTCCTGCAACTGTAACGGTAAGATCGCAGCCTCTTGAGGCATAAAAGTTACCGGAAGTGATTTGACTTAATATTTCGTTTTTTGTCGGAGAGGAGTAAGAAGAATTAACTACAATATAAGCAGTTCCTCGTGAAGCGGGCCAATGGCTATCATCGCTTGCAATACCCCAAACCGATTTCCCTGCACTTAATGCAAAGTCCCACTTACTTGTGGAGTCTATCCCTCCGCCATTGTAAATCTCTATCCCGAGATAATTATCCAGAGATGCAACCGAAGAATTGCTCCAACCCCCTGTGCTTCGATTAGCATGATGAAGAATGATTATTCCTCCTTGACTTTGTGCATTGTTTATTCTCGCTTGGTCGGATCCACTACTGACAGGAGTAGAAATATTAATAAGGCCCATATGCCCGGAGCTACCATCACGAGAATCCTCCTCGCCTCCTCCCAACCAAACAATACCGCCTACACCTGGATCGGAATTTACATAATCATGATCAGTAATGGCATAAAAACCATAACCATTATCTTTATACCATTGTCCAACAACAGCTGGTGGATCTGGTCCACCACCCGGTTTATTTGAATGAGCATGAAGATTTCCTTTATAGTTATATTGATAACCTTTATGCGGATTGATAACTGTAAATGCGGCAGGTGCTGCATCGTGATCGTTGTTTGAAGCAGCAGCGCGTGATAAGAATGAATATGGTAAAGTCTGGCTAAATAAAACACATATTAAGCAAAGACATAAGAGTAAAGCTGTAATTCTTCTGATGCTACCCGCTTTCTTTGCAAAATGTTCTTGTCTTATAGCTCCGGGTATGTGTTTTGACATTTTTATCTTTACCGCCTATTTTGTAGTGACTTCTGGTTATTTTATTTGTATTATTGCTACAAATATCAGTAGCTTTTACTATCAATCCAAATAATTGATGGTAAAAAGTATTGTCCAATGCCGGAGATCAAAAAAATATCTTTCTACCGAAGTGAAATTCCGCTTATCCAATAACTGTTTCTACTATAATTATCGGCAATTAAGCTCTTCTTCTTTGATGGCAATAATTTTTATTTACTGTTAGGATTTTGGAGAGTGTAATTGATGCCCTAGAATCAATTAAGAATTAAAGTTTAACCTCTTATTGTTTAATCTTGAGGTTTGATGCAAAAGGTGTTATGAATAGAAAATATGAAAATATAGAGCCGAGGACCTAGAAATTTGGGGAGCATAAACTGTGGAAAAGGGCCGAAATAGTGAAGCCAAGCGCCTAAGAGATGAATTGGATCGACGATTAAAGAAGCGCGATCGGAAAGGTGCTATCTCCGAAGCCACTAAAGCGGTGGCAACAGAAGAAATTAGTATCCCGGAACTCTACGAAGAAGTATTAACTCCTCTTATGGTTGGAATCGGCGCAAGCTGGCAATCGGAAGAAAAACAGGTTTGGGAAGAACATTTTGCCAGTGCGGTTATCCGCGGAATAATAGAAGCTCTTTATGAGCAAGTTAATAAGGTTAGAAAAACACGTCCGGTTGACGGACGTTCTGTTTTATTGGCATGTCCGCCGGATGAACAGCATGATCTGGGTCTTAGGATGATAGCTGATTATTTTGAGATGGCAGGCTGGAAAACCTACTTTTTGGGAGCGGATACTCCAGAAGACCAAATGATTACTGCTGCCAAAGAATTAAAAGTAGATGCTCTGGTGCTTAGTGCATCAACTCATTTCCACCGCCTCTGCCTCCGCGAGCTCGTTGACCGTCTTCACCAGGCACTGCCCGAAGTTCGAATATGGGCTGGCGGACCTGCATTTAAATATGATAAAGATGGTTGGAATAAAGAGGAGATTCTAGAGCCGGATACGTTATTTTAAGAAGAGGAGGGAGGATGGATGTTAAGTCTGCACATCGCTGCCAGGTTTCTTAAAAAAAGTCCCATTCAATCCTTGCTTATTGTGGCTGGAATCTCCGTCGGTATTGCCGTTCAAATATTTGTTGGTTCTCTTATCGCCAGTCTCCAATCTTACTTGATTGATCAAACACTTGGCTCAAGTCCGCACGTAACTATTGCTGCTTCAAAAGAAGGTGAATCAATAAAGTATGAAGATAAGTTGCAAAAGATATTAAAAAAGGACAAACGGATAACGGCAATATTACCTCAACGCACCCTTTCCATACTGTATCGAAAAGGTTCTGAAAGCGCACCTCTTTCTCTTAAAGGCGGCGACCCCAAATCTCTAAATTCCATATACCGATTGTCAAAAAATGTGACAAAAGGTTCCTTTAAGCTTACTGATAACTCCATTTTGGTCGGAAAAGAATTTGCCAAATCCTTTAATATTTCTCCGGGAGACGAAATCGAAGTGACTCTTCCTGACGGTAAAAGTAAAATCCTCAAAGTAAATGGGATTTTTGACCTTGGTGCTAGAGAACTGAATCAAAGTTTAGTTTTTTCCAACGGGAAATTGCCTGCAGATATACTTGGTTTTTCCAAAGATCAGTATAGCAAAATTGAGATCCAACTAGCCGATGTTTTTACATCAACCAAAGTAGCAAAAGAAATAGATAAGTCGTTTACTGGGCTTAAAATATCCGATTGGCAAGTCGAGCGAGAGGACCTTCTCTCCGGACTTAGCGCTCAAACAAGCTCAACCATAATTATTCAGGTTTTTATTATTATCGCGGTGGCACTAGGTATTGCTTCGACCCTTTCGGTTTCCGCTATTCAGAAAACCCGGCAAATTGGAATACTTAAAGCACTTGGAATGACCGATGCCCGTTCAGGCACTGTTTTTTTATGGGAAGGGATGTTGCTAGGATTGTTTGGAACAGGGGGAGGAGTTTGTCTCGGTCTGGGATTGATAGGTCTTTTTCAGTGGATGTCCTCAAGACTTGAAACATCTCTCTTTCCTGTTGAAGCACGCTTGAGCTTTATTGCTATATCAGCGGCAATAGGTATTGCCGTAGCCATGGTCTCTGCCATATTTCCAACGCGCCGGACTGCTCGACTTGATCCGATAGAGGTGATACAAAGTGGATGAGCTACTGACCACGGATGGTTTGAAAAAGATATACGGTACGGTTTTACCCACGACGGCAGTTGAAAATGTATCATTTTCACTTTCTCAGGGTGAGTTTGTTTCGCTGATCGGTCAGTCGGGATCGGGAAAATCTACTCTGCTTAACCTTGTCGGTCTGTTGGATACGCCAACATCGGGGAAAGTTATTTTAGAGGGAAAAGAAGCCCATAAAATGGGACGGAAAGAAAGAGCAAATTTACGTAATAAACTGATTGGTTTTATTTTTCAATTTCACTATTTGCTGCCCGAGTTTAGTGTTCTTGAAAATATTCTTATGCCGTCGCTTATCGGTGGATATAAATCGGATAAACGGCTTAAGAAATTTGCCGGGGAGATATTGGATTTCCTGGGACTGAGTGGTCTTGAACAAAAGAATGCAAATCAGCTTTCAGGGGGACAAAAACAGCGGGTTGCTATCGGCAGGGCTCTAATAAACCGGTCCTCGCTTGTGCTCGCTGATGAACCAACCGGTAATTTGGATACTACTAATACCGACCAGGTTTATGAGCTATTTCGCAAAATAAATAAAGAGTTTGGGACCGCGTTTTTAATCGTAACCCACGATCGGGGGATTGCTCAACGAACGGACCGGATACTGGAAATAAGGGATGGTCATCTGGTTCAGGATGTGTATAATAAATATCTTTCTGCCTAATCAATATTGCTGTTTAAAATAGGGATTGGTGGTGCAATTATTTGAGAATATTGGAATTTTCAGACTCTCATCTGGCAAAAGACAGAAGCATCAACACAGAAGCTCTACTTGAAATCGCTGCTGAAGAAAAGCCGGACCTGCTAATCGGTAATGGAGATGTAATTGACTTATGGGCAGAAGAAGCGGAAGTGATAGCCAATAATCCCACTGTTAAAAAACTACAATTACTTTCCAGGGAAATTGAGATTATTTTAATAGTCGGGAATCATGATATTAATCCGAGTGCTTTGAATAAGCTTTTTCCTGATGCCAAGACGGTTCTTTATAACTATTTTGTGGATGGTTTTTGGTTTGAACACGGCCATCTTAAAGACTTCTTTTGGCAAGGCTTTCCGCTGATCAGACCAATATTCGATGCTCATCCTGAATGGGCACACTGGATTTATACATATATTTATCAACGGATAAGAGAACCTTTAAATCGAAACCTTGGAGAACAAAAGTTAATTGCTGAGGAGCTGGAAAAGAAAGCTGTAAACGGCAAATCTAAAAAGGTTGCCGACAAGAAGGATTTTGCTTACCGGCAGCATGCCAGAACTATGTGGTATCGTGCACTTTCTTTTGCCGATTGGAAGAGTGAGCTCATAACAGATGCAATTGTTATCGGCCATGATCATACTGCCGGTAGTTGGATTCAAGACTATAAACCCTACCTTTGGGATGGCGGATCAATCCATTATTACGGTACTTACCTGGATATCACTGACGGTGAAGTTAAATTAAAAAATGTCTGAGAATACTTATGGAAGTTCCTAAACTGCATTTCACTTAGATTTGGATTGCTTACTTTTAGGCCTCTCCGGCGTTTCTCGCCGTCCATCAATGAAGTGGAATAAAGACAATATAGGATGAGGTTTAATCATCCTGGGACCTGCATATCGCATTACCGCGCGTATCTTTTCCCGCATCTCTGGTTTATAACAATGTATTGTACAGTTGGCACAAGTTGGCTTGTTTTCATGGAAGGGACATTTTTCAAGCCGTTTCATTGCGTAATCCAGCAGTTCTTGACACCCGGGGCAAAGATCATGCCCGGTGTTATGGTGGTCATGGCAATAGATATCTATCATCGCTTTGATTGTTTTTCGTTCTCTTTTGATTTTTCGATGCTCTTTTGACACTGTTTTATCCTTTAGAAGTCTATGACTTATTTAACTTGGTATCTATGATTGCTAAGACGTTATCAATCGTTAAAAAGGGTGTCAAGAAGAAGTAGGCGAAGTGATTTGTAATATGGAAAGATTTTAAACAACCAAAATGTGATAGTGAGGCACTAAAAGCAATTCAAAAAGAGATCAGCAGATCGCTAGATTTCAGTTTGATGCCAAACCACGGATACGGAAATGTCCAAGGGAATGTGAGCTTTGTTTTTAAAGTACAGACTTGCCATATTTACTATACCCAACCTCTTTTTTTGTATAAGTCATAGCCTTTTTTCAATGCATCTTCGATTTGCTTTTCTAACTGGCTGTCCAATTTTTTAATATGAAAACAAGACTTACCCTTGAGTAATTTTATCAATTCGGGCTTGAACACTTCCTTTAAAGAAGTATCCACATAAACAGGCATGTAATAGAAGCCAATGTATTTGCTTTGAATGATTAGTCCTGCAAAATAGACTTCTTTCTTCTTCCGTCAATTTCAACGTTTTTAAAAGACCAAAGGTCATATTTGCTATCCAGGTCATATTTTGGTTTTAGGGGGTTTTCGAATTTCTTTAAGATCTTCTTTATTCTTTTGAATATTT
>ENA-OSEO01005071-OSEO01005071.1-sediment-metagenome-genome-assembly--contig:-NODE-5071-length-13079-cov-5.670666_pt1 | contig 13079 bp, 18 predicted proteins | sample MGYA00237883_ERZ534232 | MGnify/ENA metagenome assembly ERZ534232
GCGTGGGGGGCGACCGGAGTCACGGTCAAATTCACGGCCGGGACCGGCGTTTCAATCCACGCCCCCGCGTGGGGGGCGACCGAGGCGAACACAGCCTTTGTTTGCTCTGGCACGTTTCAATCCACGCCCCCGCGTGGGGGGCGACCTGGGCCAACGGCGGGCGGCTGGACAATCTGCTCGTTTCAATCCACGCCCCCGCGTGGGGGGCGACACCGGCGGGTTCATGACCGAGGCCTACTTGGCCGTTTCAATCCACGCCCCCGCGTGGGGGGCGACCGTGGAGGTAATGATCGGTTATATCCTCACTGATGTTTCAATCCACGCCCCCGCGTGGGGGGCGACACGATGAGGACCATTCTTTTTTGGCCCGCACGTAGTTTCAATCCACGCCCCCGCGTGGGGGGCGACCGGCGCTGGTAACGATGTGGATGTGGGGCGGCTGGTTTCAATCCACGCCCCCGCGTGGGGGGCGACTTTATGAGTCGGCGCTGATGTACGGGCTGTCCCTGTTTCAATCCACGCCCCCGCGTGGGGGGCGACATACGCCCCGGCCATGAATAATCATGCTGACCGCGGTTTCAATCCACGCCCCCGCGTGGGGGGCGACACAGGGGTTCACGGGCTGGCTGACGGAGCTGTTGGTTTCAATCCACGCCCCCGCGTGGGGGGCGACCGACGGGACCTACGTCAAGCTGGGTATGTTCTGGGTTTCAATCCACGCCCCCGCGTGGGGGGCGACGTGGCCATGACCAAATCGGCGGCCAACGCGGGCGTTTCAATCCACGCCCCCGCGTGGGGGGCGACGGGCGCGGCGGTAGAGGTTGGGGAACATTTCCAGGTTTCAATCCACGCCCCCGCGTGGGGGGCGACTAGAGAGGCTCAAAAAGAGGCTGAGCTTCTTATTGTTTCAATCCACGCCCCCGCGTGGGGGGCGACGGAGACTTATTCCGAGGTGGACAAAGCCATAGTGGTTTCAATCCACGCCCCCGCGTGGGGGGCGACTAAAGTCGCCATTGTCGTCTCCTTCTCTTGAGCCGTTTCAATCCACGCCCCCGCGTGGGGGGCGACGCAGGCCATACAATCTTTACCGGCTTCACGGGCGTTTCAATCCACGCCCCCGCGTGGGGGGCGACCCCTTCATCAGTTCTCCAAATTGGTCCTGATTGAGTTTCAATCCACGCCCCCGCGTGGGGGGCGACTATGAATTGTTCGTCAAGCGGGTGATGAAGCGGGTTTCAATCCACGCCCCCGCGTGGGGGGCGACCTGAGAGATCTGCGCGCCACGGCCTCGGCGGTCTGGTTTCAATCCACGCCCCCGCGTGGGGGGCGACCGGCCAAGGCCGAACGCCGGAAGACTCCGACCCAGTTTCAATCCACGCCCCCGCGTGGGGGGCGACCGTGGCCGAATTGAACCAACTGTCGAGAAAACTGTTTCAATCCACGCCCCCGCGTGGGGGGCGACACACGTTTAAGTGGCGCAAAAACGGCGGGGCCTGGTTTCAATCCACGCCCCCGCGTGGGGGGCGACCTGCATTTGGGTCAAAATGACCGACGGGACATAAATGTTTCAATCCACGCCCCCGCGTGGGGGGCGACAGGCCGACTTCCATTTCCCTCGTCCGTAGGGGCGGTTTCAATCCACGCCCCCGCGTGGGGGGCGACACCTCACCCGCGATGGAGTCGAGGTGCTTGGCAGCGTTTCAATCCACGCCCCCGCGTGGGGGGCGACGTGATCCGCGCGATATTCTCTTATGCTTCACAACCGTTTCAATCCACGCCCCCGCGTGGGGGGCGACGTTAATTTCTCTGATGCGTCTCCCTCTATCGCGGTTTCAATCCACGCCCCCGCGTGGGGGGCGACATCGGCCCTGGATGTGGCCAGGCAGACCAGAGAGGTTTCAATCCACGCCCCCGCGTGGGGGGCGACCTCCGCTTCTGTCCGCTCCCAGTCCATCAGGCCAGTTTCAATCCACGCCCCCGCGTGGGGGGCGACGAAATGGCTGGAAAAGACCCAGCGGACCATCAGGGTTTCAATCCACGCCCCCGCGTGGGGGGCGACTTTTGTCCCATGCCAAGACAATTTGTCTTCCATGGTTTCAATCCACGCCCCCGCGTGGGGGGCGACGCGTTGCCGCCCCAGGTCTGTTCGATGGCGTATCGTTTCAATCCACGCCCCCGCGTGGGGGGCGACATTGTAGCTCAAGAAGTTTTGTACGAATACCAGCGTTTCAATCCACGCCCCCGCGTGGGGGGCGACTTTTGTCCCATGCCAAGACAATTTGTCTTCCATGTTTCAATCCACGCCCCCGCGTGGGGGGCGACGCGGCAAGGCCCCTTTGCTCATCTTATCTCCTCTGTTTCAATCCACGCCCCCGCGTGGGGGGCGACCCGGGCCAAAAAAGGGGTCAGCGCCAAAATCTGGTTTCAATCCACGCCCCCGCGTGGGGGGCGACCCCACCGTCGGCGGATATTTGTCGGTTTCATCCAGGTTTCAATCCACGCCCCCGCGTGGGGGGCGACGGTTAGTCCCAATTCCCTTTGTCTCTCCGGAGACGTTTCAATCCACGCCCCCGCGTGGGGGGCGACACCTGGAGTACTTCAGGACTTGCGAGATGGATATGTTTCAATCCACGCCCCCGCGTGGGGGGCGACTTTCGTCGGCGGGACGTTGCCGCTGGACGAGGCCGTTTCAATCCACGCCCCCGCGTGGGGGGCGACTTGGGTCCAGCCGTATTTCGGGGGACAGTCGGCCGGTTTCAATCCACGCCCCCGCGTGGGGGGCGACGGGGATGTCCGCGAACCCCTCGACGTCCATCCGGGTTTCAATCCACGCCCCCGCGTGGGGGGCGACCAATCGTCGCAGGGAACCAACTCCATCTTAATCTGTTTCAATCCACGCCCCCGCGTGGGGGGCGACATGAAAGTTTTCCAGTAAACTATTGAAAACATTGAGTTTCAATCCACGCCCCCGCGTGGGGGGCGACCTAAGGATTCATCAAATCACCGCTCACGGGGCAAAGTTTCAATCCACGCCCCCGCGTGGGGGGCGACGCGGCACTTGCGGCCGCCAAGGGCAAACCGGAGCCGGTTTCAATCCACGCCCCCGCGTGGGGGGCGACAGTGCAACTTATTCCCTAAATGCCCTTTAGTCTCTGTTTCAATCCACGCCCCCGCGTGGGGGGCGACAAAAGGCCAAGGGCCAGGCGCAGAGGGTAGACGAGGTTTCAATCCACGCCCCCGCGTGGGGGGCGACTGCTGGAGGATGACACCTACGGCAGCGTAATCTTGTTTCAATCCACGCCCCCGCGTGGGGGGCGACGCCCTGCAGGATCGTTCCTGTGGCCGCCGTGAACGTTTCAATCCACGCCCCCGCGTGGGGGGCGACGTGGCCGCCCGAATCGATCACCCTGATCTGGATTGTTTCAATCCACGCCCCCGCGTGGGGGGCGACTTATGTCTTTTACGACGGTATAATATTTTGTTTGTTTCAATCCACGCCCCCGCGTGGGGGGCGACATGAGGGCACTCATACCAGGTCAATCGTTCATCGGTTTCAATCCACGCCCCCGCGTGGGGGGCGACATACCGGGCTGGTTGTGATCGACGGAGTCCAGGAGTTTCAATCCACGCCCCCGCGTGGGGGGCGACAAAGCTGCGCCCTCGCTGCCAGTTCCTGCTCCAATGTTTCAATCCACGCCCCCGCGTGGGGGGCGACCCACATGCCCAAACGGGTGGCCCGGATATGGCTGGTTTCAATCCACGCCCCCGCGTGGGGGGCGACCCGCGTGGATGCCCTGCACATCCTCCTCCAGCATGTTTCAATCCACGCCCCCGCGTGGGGGGCGACGGCGGGAATTTTTTACGCCTGGCGGATCGAGGCGGTTTCAATCCACGCCCCCGCGTGGGGGGCGACTCGCCAAAAATAATATCACCGCCATCGCCCATAAGTTTCAATCCACGCCCCCGCGTGGGGGGCGACGATTCGCCCACCAAAGCCAGGCGCCACTTCGTAAGTTTCAATCCACGCCCCCGCGTGGGGGGCGACCCCAAAATCCTGCCAGTTGTCCATGGCCCGAAAGAGTTTCAATCCACGCCCCCGCGTGGGGGGCGACGCTGGTTATTCGGCTGCGCCGCGACGGGAAATGGGTTTCAATCCACGCCCCCGCGTGGGGGGCGACGCGTCCGGGGGAGGCGTGGCGGGATGGATGGCGGGTTTCAATCCACGCCCCCGCGTGGGGGGCGACCCGGGGTGCTGATCCACGAGACCGAGCTGCGGGTGTTTCAATCCACGCCCCCGCGTGGGGGGCGACTTTCCCGGACTTGGACGTCCGGGACCAACAGCCGGTTTCAATCCACGCCCCCGCGTGGGGGGCGACTGCCATTATTGTGAGTTGGCGCTGACGGCCGAGGTTTCAATCCACGCCCCCGCGTGGGGGGCGACCGGATCGAGGTGGATCAGCGGCTGGACCGGGGCGTTTCAATCCACGCCCCCGCGTGGGGGGCGACTATTAAGATCGACAAGCCGCCCGGACATACCTGGGTTTCAATCCACGCCCCCGCGTGGGGGGCGACAGGTGGTGGTGATTTCCACGCACAACGGCGAGGAGTTTCAATCCACGCCCCCGCGTGGGGGGCGACTACGCCGCGTATCAGGCCCTGGCCAAGACGACGTTTCAATCCACGCCCCCGCGTGGGGGGCGACCGGGGAGCCTCTGGCGGTCCGGTACGAGGACCATTGTTTCAATCCACGCCCCCGCGTGGGGGGCGACCCCAGGACGCCTGGACCAAAACGAATTGGGGTGTGTTTCAATCCACGCCCCCGCGTGGGGGGCGACGCGGGCGGTGATCGACGAGGCCGCGCATCACGAGTTTCAATCCACGCCCCCGCGTGGGGGGCGACCGATGGGCGCGTTGACCGCCAGGCCGGTGATGTGTTTCAATCCACGCCCCCGCGTGGGGGGCGACCGATCAAAAACGACGACATCGGCATAATCGACCGTTTCAATCCACGCCCCCGCGTGGGGGGCGACACCTGGCCCTCCTGGATACCCAGGTGGTTGTAGTGTTTCAATCCACGCCCCCGCGTGGGGGGCGACCGTTGAAATCGATGAAGACGAGGTGCGGGAATGTCTGTTTCAATCCACGCCCCCGCGTGGGGGGCGACTCGAGGCCAAATCGGCGGCCTGGGGCATCGCGCGAGTTTCAATCCACGCCCCCGCGTGGGGGGCGACCCGACCAGCGCGGTCGGGGCCACGTGCATGGTGAAGTTTCAATCCACGCCCCCGCGTGGGGGGCGACGTGGCCCGGATTCAGGCCCTGGCCGTGCGGCGGAAAGTTTCAATCCACGCCCCCGCGTGGGGGGCGACAGGCGGCCCCGTCCGAGCAGGTGGCGTTGCCGGTGTTTCAATCCACGCCCCCGCGTGGGGGGCGACTTCAGCCGCACTGGGTCTGCTGGGACCCTGAGGAGTTTCAATCCACGCCCCCGCGTGGGGGGCGACTGAGTTTTAGCCAGCACAAATCGGAAGCCTACGAAGTTTCAATCCACGCCCCCGCGTGGGGGGCGACTTGGGGTCGTCCAGCAGGCCGATCCGCTCCGAGGTTTCAATCCACGCCCCCGCGTGGGGGGCGACCCTGACTGGTCAGGCCGCCGGCCGTGGTGTTTAAGTTTCAATCCACGCCCCCGCGTGGGGGGCGACGCCCGGGAGACCGGCAACATTTTGGGCAATATCAGTTTCAATCCACGCCCCCGCGTGGGGGGCGACGGAGGCGGCTTGGTACGAGCAGATCGACAACTGCGTTTCAATCCACGCCCCCGCGTGGGGGGCGACGAAGCAGATCACCGGCCTGGCCGATTTGTTCGCCGTTTCAATCCACGCCCCCGCGTGGGGGGCGACCTCCCTCCAGCGATCCTGAAAATGCTCGCTCAGGTGTTTCAATCCACGCCCCCGCGTGGGGGGCGACGGCGTAATCCTCCAGGTCCGACCCGGCCTGAGCCGTTTCAATCCACGCCCCCGCGTGGGGGGCGACCACTGATACGTCAGCCCGGTCCGGTCGCTCTGCCGTTTCAATCCACGCCCCCGCGTGGGGGGCGACCGGTTATATCACGCCAAAAACGGGGTGTCAACTCGTTTCAATCCACGCCCCCGCGTGGGGGGCGACCAACAAAGGAGGGAGAAAGGAAATGACATTAAGAGTTTCAATCCACGCCCCCGCGTGGGGGGCGACCCCAGCGGGCCAGAGGTTCAACGGCTGGAGGCGGTTTCAATCCACGCCCCCGCGTGGGGGGCGACCGACAGCGGCAAAAAAAAATTGGAGCAGGCGGGGGTTTCAATCCACGCCCCCGCGTGGGGGGCGACGGCCAACGTGGTCATGTTGCCGTGGCCACTGGTGTTTCAATCCACGCCCCCGCGTGGGGGGCGACAGTTTGCTACTTTTTAACCCCCTTAACGGCCGTGTTTCAATCCACGCCCCCGCGTGGGGGGCGACAGAGGGAAACACGTACACTTGGGAACAAGACCTGGTTTCAATCCACGCCCCCGCGTGGGGGGCGACGTTGAGGAGATTTTGGAAACCTGGAGGGGAAATGGTTTCAATCCACGCCCCCGCGTGGGGGGCGACAGATACTGGCCGCTTAAGAAGCATCGGCTCAAGAGGTTTCAATCCACGCCCCCGCGTGGGGGGCGACAGCTGGGCATTCCAGTGTCCAGCTTGTCCAAAACTGTTTCAATCCACGCCCCCGCGTGGGGGGCGACATGCAAATCCCGTTCCAAGATACACTTTGTTTGGTTTCAATCCACGCCCCCGCGTGGGGGGCGACTCCTGACAATTTGTCACTGTTCCGACCCCGATGAGTTTCAATCCACGCCCCCGCGTGGGGGGCGACCTCCTATTACCCCGTGGGTGGTGGTGATGTGATGTTTCAATCCACGCCCCCGCGTGGGGGGCGACATTATAATCAAGATCGCGAAATAAAGGAGAAGGAGTTTCAATCCACGCCCCCGCGTGGGGGGCGACTCGACGCTCAACGTTGCTTTTTTTTGTTGCCTAAGTTTCAATCCACGCCCCCGCGTGGGGGGCGACGCATTCAGCGCCACCCGCCTGGGTTTGGGAAAAGGTTTCAATCCACGCCCCCGCGTGGGGGGCGACGCCGCTGTCTCATGGCCTCGGAGCGCTCGTTGATGTTTCAATCCACGCCCCCGCGTGGGGGGCGACGTGATCGGGATCGGCGTGTCCTTTCCGTATTTGCGTTTCAATCCACGCCCCCGCGTGGGGGGCGACTTGTCCAGGGCTTGAGGTTTGGTCTTGAGCACCCGTTTCAATCCACGCCCCCGCGTGGGGGGCGACCAGCTCGATCAGCTTGTACGACCATTGGTCGCCGTGTTTCAATCCACGCCCCCGCGTGGGGGGCGACTTGCTTGTTTGGTAGCTTGGTACCAACGAGAGAGTTTCAATCCACGCCCCCGCGTGGGGGGCGACAACGGACCGTCGACATCCTAATGCCAACGGTCAAAGTTTCAATCCACGCCCCCGCGTGGGGGGCGACATTTGGATCGTGCGTTAAATGCGATATCTTGAATGAGTTTCAATCCACGCCCCCGCGTGGGGGGCGACAGCGTCAAAATCAGCCTGAAGGTCTTGTTTCCATTGTTTCAATCCACGCCCCCGCGTGGGGGGCGACTTGTCTTCCACAAAAGTTTCCTCGGTAAACTTATGCGTTTCAATCCACGCCCCCGCGTGGGGGGCGACACCGGGAAAGATGAACTGCTTATCATAGTTGATGTTTCAATCCACGCCCCCGCGTGGGGGGCGACTGAACGAATGTGTGACAAGGTAATGTGGCACCAGTTTCAATCCACGCCCCCGCGTGGGGGGCGACGCGTCAAAATCAGCCTGAAGGTCTTGTTTCCATTGTTTCAATCCACGCCCCCGCGTGGGGGGCGACTGAGTTCCGCCATCTCGTTGACCTGGAGGTCGTGGGTTTCAATCCACGCCCCCGCGTGGGGGGCGACTGTAGAAGGACGTAAGTTAAACCTTACGTCCCAAGTTTCAATCCACGCCCCCGCGTGGGGGGCGACCCGGGAATTCCAGGTCCATTCGGTTGCGTTCCCAGTTTCAATCCACGCCCCCGCGTGGGGGGCGACCCCATAATTCCCACAATTCCCGGTCATAGGACCGGGTTTCAATCCACGCCCCCGCGTGGGGGGCGACGCTAAAGGAAAAATATACAGCATATTCATGGGTAGTTTCAATCCACGCCCCCGCGTGGGGGGCGACCGTATCTGTCTTGACTTTTAAAATCTCGCCAGAGGTTTCAATCCACGCCCCCGCGTGGGGGGCGACGAAACGACATGAGGCCCTGGACGCGGCTATCGGCGTTTCAATCCACGCCCCCGCGTGGGGGGCGACGGCGATACACCGGTTATCCCGAACGGCCAAACCAGTTTCAATCCACGCCCCCGCGTGGGGGGCGACCTGTGGAACATCCAACAAGAGTTTGAGCGGAATGTTTCAATCCACGCCCCCGCGTGGGGGGCGACTGAAGTTTTTGCAGGACCGGCTCGGTCTCGAACACGTTTCAATCCACGCCCCCGCGTGGGGGGCGACTGACCGAGGAGCGGAAACCGCAGGTAGTGACCGATGTTTCAATCCACGCCCCCGCGTGGGGGGCGACGCCGATCATCAAGAACGAGTAGCCGGCCCCCATCGTTTCAATCCACGCCCCCGCGTGGGGGGCGACGCGAAACAAATATCGTGCAGAGGCAGCCCGAACGTGTTTCAATCCACGCCCCCGCGTGGGGGGCGACTCTTTGACCCAGCCATACCGCCGGCCATGACCAGTTTCAATCCACGCCCCCGCGTGGGGGGCGACCAAGACCTCGGCCATGAATTCCAGGTCCTCCAGGTTTCAATCCACGCCCCCGCGTGGGGGGCGACTCCTAACCGCGCAATCCCTGGTCCCATGATCAGGGTTTCAATCCACGCCCCCGCGTGGGGGGCGACTTCTATAAAGGGCCGTCTTCTCGAAATATCGCATGTTTCAATCCACGCCCCCGCGTGGGGGGCGACTTATGGGCCGGTTTATCGTTGATGCCTGTCCCCGTGTTTCAATCCACGCCCCCGCGTGGGGGGCGACCCGGCCGGATACCGAGAGGCCCAGTCGTACCAAAGTTTCAATCCACGCCCCCGCGTGGGGGGCGACGTAATTTCTTATCCATTGGGGCCTGATAGACCGGGTTTCAATCCACGCCCCCGCGTGGGGGGCGACATAAGCCGGCAGGGGGTATTTGGCCGGTTTCGATGTTTCAATCCACGCCCCCGCGTGGGGGGCGACCGTAACTATTATTTTATAAATTATTTCAACCTAAAACAAATGAAAATCCGCGAGCCCATCACTCTATCCTCAACTCCAAACAATTTTTCAAAGAGCTGTAAAGATAATTCATATAATTACCTTTACTTATCATAAGCGCGGAACCCCCGCCCTTTCCATGTCTGCTTCAGGTTCGCGCTCCCAGTCAGACAATCAAAGGACCTTCAGGATCATAGCCCGGCTTGGCCCCCACATGCTCCACCCGCTTTTTCCAGTTGGCCCCGAGAAAATAGAAGCGCAAGCTGTCTTTGTCCGGGTCTATTTCTTCGATCAGGCGATTGCGCAGGGCCGTCCATTGGGCCGGCTCGATCAGACATTCGAAAACCGAAAGCTGGACCCGCTGCCCGACATTTTTGCAGGCTTTAGCCACGCGCTGGAGCCGCCGCCGGCCTTCCGGGGTCTGAGTGTTGACGTCGTAAGTGACCAGGACCATCATAACGGCCTCACTTCCAAATAAACGGCGGGTACCCGTCCAGATCGCCGCGCAGGTGGCGGGCCATCAGCATGGCCTGCACATAAGGCAGCAGTCCGAGAGGAATGGTTTCGTCCAGGAAGGGATGGCGGATTTCTTCCTGCTTGCGCTTCTGATAGGCCACCAGCACTTCTTTCCGGGTCGGATCATCCATGAGCACGGCCCCGGTTTCGGTCCGGGTGAAACCTTTGCCTTTGACCTGCTGCCGATTGACCAGGGACAGGGCCAAGCGGTCGGCCAGATAAGGCCGGAACTCCTCCATGAGGTCCAGGGCCAAGCCGGGCCGGCCCGGCCGATCCCGGTGGAGAAAGCCGACGGCCGGGTCCAGGCCCACGGTTTCCAAGGCCGACGAGACGTCATGAACAACCAGGGTGTACAAAAAAGACAAGAGGGCGTTCATGTTGTCCAAAGGCGGACGGCGGCTCCGTTCATTGAAAAAGAAGGCCTCTTTCTGCCCGGTGATAAGATGATCGAAGAGGCCGAAGTAAATTTTGGCTGCTTCGCCTTCCCGGCCGCGGACCAGTTCCAAAGGCGCGGGCCGTCGCAAACCGTCCATGATGTCGGCCAGTTGGCGGACTCCCATTTCCAAGGCCGGGGTATGATCGGACTCCGGCCGGTCTCGAACGGCCCGCATCAGGACGTTGCGGCTGTTGGCTATCTTGGCCAGGACGATGGACCGGGCGATTTCGGCCGAGCGGTCCAGGTCGTCGGCCCGGCGATATTGTTCCCGGCGCAAAAGGACGTTGCCTGAGACCGGCCCCTGGACCCGGGCCCAGAAACGGCCGTTTTCGCTCATGAAGGAGATGGACACGTTTCTTTGGCCGCAAAGCTGCATCAGGGGCGGACTGCAGGAGACCTGGCCGAAGCAGACAATGCCGTCCAGGGTGTGGATGGGCAGGCGCAGTTTGGTTTCATGGTCCACCCGGACCAGGACCGTTTCTCCTTCTCGGGCCAGGTAGGCCCCTTGGCTGGTCACGTAAAGGGTGTTGAGCAGACGCCTCATGTCAGCCCTCCTCCAGCCCGGGCGGCTCATAAGCCGCGGCCAGCAGATAGTCGGCCACCTTCCGCCGCGAACCCGTGGTCTTGGGCAGACATTGATCGACCAGGGAGCAGGACCGGCACTTTTTCTCATATCTGGCCTGGGGCGTGACGGCCCGGCGGGTCAGTTCATGGAGCCTGGCCGCGGCGGCTTCGGTCTGCCGGCGAAGTTCCGGGTTAAAATCGACGTGATGCCGGCGTCGCGGCTGACCGTAAAAGATAGCACCGGCCGGCACTTCCGTCTGGAGCATTTCTTCGAGGCACAGGGCCTGGGCGCAGAGTTGGATTTCATCGCACGGCTCGGGTTTGGGCCGGCCTCGTTTGTATTCGATGGGTTCGGGTCGCCACAATCCGGTCAGACCGGGCAAGGAAATGCCGGCTTCCCCTTGATGGAATTCGACCACGTCAGCAACGCCGGTCAGGCCGAGTCTGAGGCAGCGCAAGCGCAGTCCCCGGGTGACCCGCAAATCCTTCCGGGTCTCCGGCCGGGGTTCATGGGCTTGCTCGTGGAGAATCCGGCCTTCGGCGGTCAAGGGGTTTTCTTGCCAGATGTTTTCCAGATACATCAACCCCCACTGCCGTTCACAGAAAGTCAGGTGTTGGAGGGCAGCGATGGGCAGCAGGTCCTCTTCGTCGAACATGATCGACCACTTCAATCCATCTGGACGCCGGCCAAAGGTGGACTACTATCCCTTTGAACGGTTACTCCGCCTGCCTCGTCGGTGGTGACAAACCCAACCTGAACGCCCTGAGGTAGTCGGGACTGATGGAAAGTCACCTGATAGTCGTTGAAAGATCGCGGCGCTTCGACATTTTCTTTAAGGTTGACATCAACAAGACCGAATAGCCGGTGGGCCGGGGCGCAGCCGAGCTTGGCCTGACGGCTGCGCTGATCAGGATTGGAATCCGTGCCTACGTGCTTGAAGATGCAGATCGGTTCCCGAACGGACATCAAACCCTTGCTGGCCGACCGGTCGTGTTCGTACATATTGAGCAAGGCCTCCCAGAAGAGATTCAAGTCGTCTTCGGAAAATCCGGTCTGCTCGGCCAAGTGGGCGCTGATAAACCCTTTACCAACATACAGACCATAGGGGATCAAAGATTTTCGACCCATGGTTCGCAATTCGTCTTCGGGCTGATCCGCTTCCCAAGCTTTAAATTCTTTGGAGCCTACTTTGGCCCCTTTAATTTCATTGTCGGTAACGGCCATGCGTGTAATGGATACATCAAGTGGAAGGATAGGGCTTGCGGACCGAGCAAAGGTGAATTGGACCGGTCCCCGGACTTGACCAGCGTTTGGGCCAGTACTTAAAACGGCCCCGAACGCCCGAATATCATAGAAGTTACCCATAAGCCACTTCCTGGCCGCTTCGCTCTTTTCCCTGTTGGTTTTCCATTTCTTTTTTTTACTATCCCAAGGCGGCATGCCCCCACTGTTTTCATGCGCCAAAGCGATTTTGGTATTCAAGTTGGTGGCATGTTCGATGAAAATAGCATCGGGCATCTGGTTGCCCCGCGCACTTTGAATATAATTACGTACCCTTCTTTTCAATGCCGCATCGGAAACCAAGCCTCGCATGTCCTGGGGATCTATGCGCGGAGCATTACCGGCGTCCGGGTCGCCGTTGGGATTGCCGTTTTCACAGTCAAAAAGAAACAAAAATTCATAACGGTTGGCGATGGTCTGGCTCATGATTCAACCTCCTCGTTTTTTTCTTCGGAACGATCCGCTTTTTTGTTTCTTAAGTCGGCCAACTCCTGGTAATAGCCCAAAGCGAAAAGACTTTGTTCTTCCAGGGTCAAGGTGCGGGGCAGGCCGTCCTTGATTTGGCCCCAGATAGCGGCCAGGCGGTTTTCGTACCAACGGGCCAAGCCGCCGTCGAGTTTGCTTAGATGAAACTGGCTGGTGCGGACCAACCGCCCAAGGACCAAGGCCGGCGTGGCGCTGGCCGCGGCGTAGTAGCGTTGAATCACACCCGCGCCCACGTTGCCCAGGGCGCGGCGCTGCAAGGCGGCCAACACGGCCATCAGCCGCCCGCAGTGGTAGGCGGGATGGGGATGCTCCGGGTTAAGATAAGGCATTAATTCATTACTCATGGTGTTACCTCCTCGAAATCGGTCGTTGCGAACCAGACAAGCCTTTAGAAGTCCCACGCGGGCATGATTCGGTACATTGTCCTGCATTACGTCAAAACGATA
>ENA-OSEO01005072-OSEO01005072.1-sediment-metagenome-genome-assembly--contig:-NODE-5072-length-13075-cov-4.257578_pt1 | contig 13075 bp, 9 predicted proteins | sample MGYA00237883_ERZ534232 | MGnify/ENA metagenome assembly ERZ534232
GTCGTCCACGTCGAAACTCAGCAGCCGCTTCGACCAGCCGTGGGGGATCGTCTCGGTCCCCTCGATCGTGTACAGGAAGTACTCGCTGAGCCCTTCCTTGACGATCCCCTTGGGTGCGCCACCGCCCATCATAGCTGGAGCCGCCGCGTCGAGGGCCATCTTCTCCACGCGTTCGAGTTCTATCACAGCAGGAGGCTCTTCCACCATGCCCAATCCGGCAACAGCCTCCACCGGCCGGCCGTAAGGATACTCCCGGCGGGCCAGCTCGGCGATCTCGTCGAGGATATGAACCTTGCCCACGATCAGTCGGACCTGAGCATTCTCATAGTCCTCGCCGCTGTTGTTCGTCACGCGGACGTAGCCCTCCAAATGCATGGTCTTCTCGTCCGAAGAGAGCGTGCCCATGTAGAACGCCCGCCAGGAAAGGCCGCTGGTGAGGTACGTGATCTCGACGGGGACCTTGCCGCTGATCTCGCTGCGGACGTTCCACACGCCGACGTTCTTCACCCGGGCCGGATAGGTCAATTGGGCAATCTCAATGGCGTCGGGTCGGCCTTTCGCCAGCATTTCCAGGCTCGTCGGATCAATCAGGGTGTTCTCCCACGAGAACTGCAGCGCGTTCGCGCCCGCCTTGAGCGTCAGCGCGCGCCCGTCTCGCACGAGCGTCATGTCCGCGGAATTGTAGATCGTAAGCTGTGCTGAATCCCGCGCCGGCAGCGTGACCAGATCGACTTTGGCTTGCGCCACCGTCGCGAGGAACACGATCGTCAGGCAGATGCCCTGGTATCTCATGGGATATGATCCTTTCATGCGAATCTCTGACAGAATGGGCGACTCGCGGCCCGCTCCGCTGTCACCCCTGTGGAAACAGGGGTCCATTGCCATCCGATGGGTGAATGGATTCCCGCTTTCGCGGGAATGACACGGACGTGGCGGCCGGTTACTATCCTTCATCATGTCAGAGCCCCTATGGCCGGCCGGAGCGCCGGGTCCAGTCCTCGGCCCGAACGCCCTGGTAGGCCGTCAGCGTGTATTCGAACGTCTTCTTCGACTGCGCCGGCAGCTCCACCGTGAACTTGACCGTGTTCAGATCGACCTTCTCAAAGCCGGTCTCGTCGCCAGCTCGCCTGAGGTCCCAGGCGACCGTGTTGAAGTTCCGCGTGATCTCGATCCTGGCCGGGACGTCGCGGGTGTTGCGAACCTCGACCGTGAACGTTTGGACGTCGTCCCAACCGTTGATGTTGCCCCGGTTGTCGAAACGGTAGTTCTCGGTCTTGGACTCCATCAGCTTGGGCTCGACGACCACGTCGGCCACCGCCCCCAGGTTCAGCTCCACATCCTCATTCACCGGGATGTACTTGAACGCGGACTGCCCCTCGTAAGACAGGTGCTTCTGCTCATCGACGGACCGGTAGACCTTCAGACTCCCGTCGGGAATCGGGGTCTGGCCGAGCTTGTGGGCCTCGTCGTTCTTGAAACTCAGGAACCGCACGACACGCGTGCCATATCGCTCTTCCTCGTACTTGTAGAGATTCACAACGGGAACGCCCTCGACATCGAAACTCGCCAACCGCTTCGACCAGCCGGTCGGGATCGTCTCGGTCCCTTCGATTGTGTAGAGGAAGTACTCGCTGAGCCCTTCCTTCACGATCTCTTTGGGCTTGGCCACCGCGGCCTCCGACATCACGTGAAGCCGGGGCATCATGCCGAAAGCTCTCCTCGATGTGGACGGTGGGACCGCAGGCAGTGGAACGATCTCCCCCGGTCGGCCATACGGATATTGGCGTTGGGCCAGCTCGGCGATCTCATCGAGGATGTGGACCTTGCCGACGATCAGGCGGGTCTGGGCGTTCTCGTAGTCCTCGCCGCTGTTGTTCGTCACGCGGACGTAGCCCTGAAGCCGCATCGTCTTTTCGTCCTGGGCCAGCGTGCCCATATAGAACGCCCGCCAGGTCAAGCCGCTGGTCAAGTAGGTGATCTCGACCGGGACCGGGCCGCTCACCTCGCTCTGGATGTTCCACAAGCCGAGGTTGCGGACGCGCGGCGGGTAGACCAGCTCCGCGATCTCGATCCGGTCCGCCTGGGCCTTGGGCAGCATTTCCAGGCTCGTCGGATCGATCAGCGTGTTCTCCCAGGAGAATTGGAGAGCGTTGACACCTTCCTTGAGGGTCAGCGCCCGGCTCTCGCGAACGAGCGTCATGTCGGCGGAATTGTAGATCGTCAACTGCACCGTGTCACGCGAGGGCAGCGTGGTCAGGTCCACTTTGGCCGTCGCCGTGGCCCCCAGCGCACCGAGAATCATCAGAATAGCACTTGCACGTTTCATAGGAGTGCTCCTCTCAAGCTCTTACGCATTCAAGATCGTCATTGCCCCGGCCGGACGTTGCGGCGGTGATAGTGCATGGTCAGCTCTTTCACCGCCGGGCCTTTCTCCGTCCGGGCGGGCAACTCGATCTCGAATTTGAGCGTCGAGGCGTCTTTCTTCGTGTACTTGAGGTTGCATTGCTCCATGTCCCACTGGCCGGGGAGGTGCTGGATCATCGTCAGGACCGCGGGGCTGTCCTTGAAGTTCTCGATCTTGGCGGTGATGACTTCATCCGTGTCGAACAGGACGATGCGTCCGTCATTGTTCTTGCGGAGATTGATCTGGGTGTCCTGCATCTTGCGCTGGGTGACGACGATGTCCCGGCTGTCGCCGATGTAGAGTTCCATCTTCTCGCCCACCGGCACGAGCGACGCGTTGTCCTCGCCCAGGAAGATCGTCGAGCCGTGGCCATCCTGCTGGAAGAGACGCGCCTTGCCGCCCCAGAGGGCAAACTCGCCCAGACGGTTCTCTTCGCTGTTGACGATTTCATAACTGACGGGAATACCCACGTTCTGGTTGTTGAGCTGCTCGGGGTCCCAGGGCAAGCTCTCGGCGTCGAACGTCCAGATCTTGCGGACCGGGACGTTCGGCTCGTTCAGGAACAGCATCTGCTTGGTCTCCTCGTGGTCGATGCCCTGCTCGAAGGCCTCGCCGTAGTCGAGCAGGACGCGGGCCTTCTCGAAATCCTCGCCGGAGAAGTTCCGCAGGACCAGGTAGCTCTTGAGGTCCACGAAGGTCTCCGCCTTGTTCGCGACCGCCTTGTACGTGATGAGCCGGTCGATGTTGCTCAGCAGGTAGCTGATGCGGACCGTTTCGGCAAAGTCGCCCGCACTGCTGATCTCCCAGACCAGCGCCGCCTCGCCCGGCGGATAGCTGATGCTCAGCAACGTCACGTCGCCCGGGTGGTCGAGGCTCTCGAGGCGAATGGAATCCTCATCGATCTGCACGCCCTTCCAGGAGAAGTCCACCTTGTTGAGGCCCTTTTGTAGTGTGAGCACGCGCTCTTCTTCGATCAAGGTCGCATTGGGATTGTCCAGCCGGATCACGGTCGCCGCCCGCTCGGGCAGCGCCACCAACTTGATCCTCGCCTGGGCCCCCGCCGCCAGACACAGCAAAGCCAGAACACCGATCACAGCGATACGTTTTGCGTTCATACTCATGTCTCCCAGAAATCTGAATGATTGCTTCGCCGTAGCATGGGCATCCTGCCCTTGAGTCGCAGGGCCATCTTGGCCCTGCCATGGAATCGTCTTTCGTTTTCCACGGGCGGGACGCCCGTGATACTCACGGGCAAGATGCCCGTGCTACTTCTCGGACCATCCCTCCTGTCGCACACCATGATATGTCGTCACTTCGTACTCAAAGACTTGCGTCTGTCGCGCCGGAATGGTCATTTCAAAGCGGGCACGGCTCGCGTCGTGCTTGCGATACGTTGCCGCGCCGCCCGTAGTCTTCAGCGTCCAATGCGGCGTCCCGAAACCGCGGGTCACCTCGACCTGTACCGGCAACGTGCCGGCGTTGGCGACCTCGATCTTCCACACCCGCACTTCCTCCCAGCCGCTGATCTCGCCGCGGGCATCGAAAGCGTAGTTCCCAGTCCGGTAGTCCATCAGCGCGGGTTTGACCTCGACCAGTCGAGCGGCCCCAAGGTCCAGCTCGACCTCTTCGCCCACCGGGATGTACTTCACATCCATACCGCCGACGTAGGATAGATGCTGCTGCTCGTCGGCCCGGCTGTAGATGCGGACGGTCCCATCAGGCAGCGGCGTCGCGCCGAGCTTGTGCTCCTGGTCGTTGGCGAAGGACAGAAATCGAATCGTTTGGTCCCCCCACCGCTCTTCGTCGTACTTGCAGAGACTCGCCACCGGGACTTCATCAACCTCGAACGACAGCAGCCGCTTACCCCACTGGTTCGGGATCGTCTCCGTGCCTTCAATTGTATAGAGGAAGTACTCGCTCAGTCCTTCTTTTTGGATGTCCTTGCGCTCCAGAGACTCGGCCACCCGCTCGGAAGTCGGACCATTCATACGGAACCAATACGAGTCTCTGCCGTCAAGAGGTGCCCTCTCGCCCGCGACCCGACCCGGTGAGCCACTTGGTGCCGGACTACCGTAGGGGTATTGGCGGAGTCCAAGTTCCGCGATTTCATCGAGCAGGTGGACTCGCCCCACGACCAGACGGGTCTGGGCGTCGTCGTAGTCCTCGCCACTCTTGTTGCTAACGCGGACATAACCCTCCAGGCGCATCGTCTTCTCGTCCCGCGAGAGCGTGCCCAGGTAGAAGGCCCGCCAAGTGAGACCGCTGGTGAAGTAGGTCAGCTCGAACGGTACCTGGCCCGCGATCTCGGAGCGGATCAGCCAGCGGCCCAGGTCTCTCAGTCTCGGCGGGAAGACCAGTTGCTGGACCTCGACCCGGTCTTCGTGCTCCAGCGGCTCCAAGTGCAGCGAAGTCGGATCGATCAGCGTGTTGGCCCACATGAACTGGAGCCAGTTCCAGCCGCGTTTCAGGGTCAGGTTGCGGCGTTCCCGCACAAGTGTCAGGTCGGCGGCGTTGTAAATCGTCAGTTGCACGTTCTCCCGGCGCGGCAGCACGACCAGTTCGATCGCACTGGCCGGCGCAAACGGCGGCTGCTCGTCGATGGTTGCGCCCACTGCATTCGTAAGGGCAGATTTCGAACCCTCCCGCGCATTTCCCGTCGGGCCTTCAACCTTGGCGTTGCCGGCCGTCGCAGACGGCGCCATTGCCGTCACCGGCATCTCCTGCCTCTCCATCAGCGGTGCCGGACCGTTTCGTCCGGCATCTGCCTTGGCGACAGCCGATTCCTCCTCACTCACGCCTTTTGTCACGGTCGTTTCCGAAGACGGGACATGGGGGGCCCATACACTCTTGCCCCCTGGATTCGGCACTGCCAGCAGGGCGATGCCGACAAGGACCGCCGCCGCGACCGCCCCCAGCCAGGGCAATCTGTGCAGGAAGATCCTTCGGAAACGACCCGCCTGCTGGGCATTGCGAATCGTCTCCGAGAGCAGCGTCCGCGAGGCCTTCACGTCGTCGCGGAGCAGCTCCAGAGCGGTGAGCTTGCGACCGAGGTCGTGGAGTCGCCGACGGCAGGCTTCGCACTTCTCCAGATGCGTGCGGGCTTGCGCCGCAGCCACTTCCGAGGCCAAGTCGAACTGGTAGTCGATGAGCTGCTGATCTGTAAGATGCGCGTTCATTTCGTGGCACCTATCGAATCGGGCAATCGCTTGGCCAACGTAGCCAGCGCCCGCGACATCTGGGTCTTCACCGAACCGACGGAACAGCCCAGCACCTGGGCCACCTCGCGATAGCTGAGCTGCTGATAGTAGGCCAGGACCAGCGCGGCGCGTTGTCCGGGCGGGAGCGATGCAACGGCCTGGCGGACCTGCTCCTTCTGCTCCTGGCGGACCAGCTCCTCGGCGGGATTCAGGGCGGTCTCGTCGACGAGGCCGGCCGCCGGCGGATCACCGTCCTGGCTGCCATCGGACTGCTGATCCAGGGAGAGCACGGTCCGACGTCCGCGCCGGCGGGCGCCGTCGATCGTCAGGCGGGTGGCGATCGTGAACAGCCAACTCCGAAAGCTCTCACCCCGAAAAGTGCGGGCCTTTTCGTAGACTCGTTTGAAAGTCTCCTGGAAAAGGTCTTCCGCTTGGTCCCGATTGCCCGTCATGTGACACAAGTACCCCAGCACGCCGTCGCCGTGGCGACAGACCAACTCGCGAAACGCCGTCGGATCACCCTTGAGGTGCGCGGCGATCAGATTCTCATCTGATTGTCCCATCAAGGCTACGACTCCACCTACTCCCTCAGACGTGCATCGTAGCGGCAGGGTTGACAGGCATGAAGCGAAAATCGCGCAAAAGCAAAGGCCTGGGACCGATAAGACTTATAGGACCTATAGGACGCAGGCCCTGGCGCCGGTCCTATGCGTCCGATCCGTCCTATAGGTCCCATACGTCCTATTCCTTCTTCTCCATCGCCCAGAAGACCGCATTGACCAGCATCCTGCGGAACTGCGGATCCTGGAAATCATCCGGATGGCCGAGCGACGTGTAGAAAACGCGCGCGTCCTTGTAGCGATTCGTCCAGGCCACCGGCTCCGGCGGCTGGTCCGGGATCGTGCCGATCAAGAGCAACTGCGTGCCGGCCGCGAGCGGGCTGGGTCGATAGAGCGAGCCTTGGCTCAGCAAGGGCAACTCGACACCTTCAAGAATCGGGTGATCCAATGCCCCGGCGGCTGCGGTGATCGTGACCATCGGACCGGCGCTGTGGTGGCCCTGGTAGTTGCCGCCGAGAACCTCGGGATCGAACGTGGGCCATTCATCATGCCCCTTCGGGGCGCTGCCGCGTGAGTCGAAGGCGTGACTGGCCGTGCGGAGCCCGATCAGCGGCCCGCCCCGATCCAGAAACTCGCGCAGGTACTTCATCTGCTCGGCCGGGAATCCTCGGCGCCGGGCAAAGACGACGACCAGCTCGGCATCGCTCAGAATCTCCATACCGCTCATGGTATGAATCGCATCGCCCTGCCTCTCCGTGCTCGCCTGGAGGATCTCGCAGTCCAGGCCGTGCTTGAGCTCCAGTTCATGGGCGAAAACGGGAAGCGTCTCGACCGCCTTGTACTCGTTCTCCGCGGAGATGAACACCACCAGCGAACGCTTGTCCTCCTCGAACCGGAACGCTGGCTTGCCGGTGAAGACGGTGGACGTGATCGTCGGGCAGACGTATTGCTCGACGTGCTCCACGACGAAATCGGTGCCGGTGAAGTGGTTCACTCGCGGCGGCATACGGGAATTGTACATCGTGTCGGTCAGATCGCGCATCAGGACGACGTTCTTGCCCACCCGCGCCAAGTTCCGCAATCCGAACGGCCGGCCCAGCACGCACATGTTCGTGTGCACGCCCATGAGGATCACATTCTTGATGCCTCTCGCTTCGAACAGGTTCCAGACCTCGACGCCGGAGTCACTGATCGCGTCCTGATCTTCGATCTGGATCGTATCGATCTGGCCGGTCCAGGGCGAGCCTTGGGGACAGCGAGGCTGGCAATCGCAGCCGCCATCGGAATGGTCGATGGGATAGCCGGCCGCTTTCTCCGCGTCATCCTTCCATTGCCGCCAGGAACGGATGCCTTCGGGCAGGTTCGTCCGGTCGGGGGCTCTCATGGCTCTCCGCCGGGCGGGATGATCCTTGTAGCGATCGATCGTGCCGCTGGGAGCGTGGACAATCAGCACTCCCTTCTCCCGCGCCGCAGAAACCACCCGGTTCATCACCGGCGCCAGCTCGGCCACACGCCGGCTCGCCCCCTGGCACCAGTGATGGTCCCACATGTCGCAGATGATGATGGCCGTCGTGTCGAGGTCCCACTGTTGCTTCTCATAGGCCACGGAAAACTGGCCGGGTGAGTTCGCAATCGCGACGCGACGTCGCAGGTCCACCGTAAGCGTCTGTCCTGCAAACACCGGCCCGCAGACCAAGAGCGTCAGGATGACGACGTGTAGGGTGTGCCATGCACACCATTTCCCTCGATTTGGCTTCATGGGTGATTCTCCGTGTATGTTTCCGTGTTGGATGTCAGATCAGGGCGGTCCAGCCGCCGTCGACGTAGAAGATCTGCCCCGTGATGAAGTCCCCCGCTTCCGAAGCGAGCAGGACTGCGGTGCCGACGAGGTCCTCGGGCCGGCCCCAGCGACCCAGCGGCGTCTTGGACAGCACCCATCCGCTGAACTGCGCATCCGCCTGCAAGGGGGCCGTCAACTCGGTGGCGATATAGCCCGGCCCGATGGCGTTGACGTTGATGCCGTACTGCGCCCACTCCACCGCCAGGGTCTTCGTGAGACCCAGCAAACCCATCTTGCTGCACGCATAGGCCGCGATGGTCGGCCGGGCCGCATGGCAGGCCAGCGAGCCGATGTTGATGATCCGTCCCCCCTTCCCCACCGCGCGCCGGTGTTTGCAGAATGCCCGCGACAGCAATAGCGCGGAGGTCAGATTCACCTCCATGATGCGGTTGAAGCTCTCCAGCGAGGCGTCCTCGGTAGGCTCCCGGACGGTGGTCCCGGCGCAGTGGGCCAGGATATCGATTCCCCCAGTGGCCTCAACGATGCCTTCGAAGAGCGCCGTGATACCCGCGAGATCCACCAGATCGAACGGAAAAGCCCAAGCCTTCCGCCCGGTCTGATCCTCAATCTCCCGTTTGGCGGCCTCAAGCTGGTCCGCCGTCCGGGCAACCAGAGCGACATCCGCCCCGTGCGTGGCGAACCCTCGGGCCAAGGCCCGTCCAATCCCCCGGCCCGCACCGGTGATCAGGGCCGTCCGGCCGGTCAAATCGAAGAGTCGACTTTGCATGTATCCAGTTAAGCAGAAACGTGTTTCCGTGACAAGCAGCAATCGCGCCGCCCTGTCTCCAGGGTGTACAACAAAGAAACGACAGGAGATCGCCGGAGGAATGTCATTGTGAGGAGCCCAGCGACGAAGCAATCTCAATCGTCCGAGCGGCAGATTGCTTCGCTGCGCTCGCAATGACATGCGGGAGGCCTGCTACAAATCTGTCGTGCACCCTGTCTCCGGGCGCGGGTTGAATCAGTCCTGTTCTTTCGATGTCGGCTCGTTCGGATCGGGCAGAAAGGCCTGCACCCGGACCCAGTAGAGATCCTCGCAGTCTCCCGGCGCCGTGCCGCAACGGGAGAAGAACAGGTACTGGTAATCCGGTGACAGGTAGGGACCGGACTCGTTGCCGGGAGTGTTGATGGACGGGCCCAGATTCTTCGGTGCCGTCCAGCCCCCATGACCATCAGCGAAGCTGATATACAGATCCGACTTCCCCAGGCCGCCTTCGCGACCGGAGGACCAGATGAAGTACTCCTCCCGCGGTCCCGGCACAGGATAGCAGTCGGACAGCGCGGTGTTCTGATCGCGCAGATTCACGGCCTCCAGGAACCGCCCGTCCGCGGCCCGTGCGGCACGCCACAGATCGCACTTGCCCAAGCCGCCCGGACGCCAGGAACAGAACCATAGGTTGCCGAGGCTGGAGATATGACAGCTCCAATCGCCGCGGGGCGGGCTGATCGGCGCGGGCAAGGGTCTCGGCGGGGACCACCCTCGACGGCTCCCCGACCCGGGTGCGAGCCGCCGGGCTTTCCAGACCCCGCCGCCTCGGCTGAAATACATGGACTGATCGTCATCCGCAAGGCTCGGGCACAAGCACGCACTGTTGGAGAACGAAGCCTGCTTTGGCTTCGTCCAGCGTCCGTTCTCATAACGAATGACCGCGATTCCGTGCATCGTCCAACCGGCGTTGCGAACGGTGAAATAGCATTCACACCCGTCCTTCGAGAAGCAAATGTCGTGTTCGAAACGGTTGGGAAGACTGATCAGGCCGGGGGCGAAGACCTTGGGCACGAGCCCCGGCGGCTCCTGCCCGAGGTAGGGCGGTACGACGACACGGTCCGCCCTCCGAGTCGCGGCCTGCCCCGGACGGCGAACGCCGTCGTCATAAGTCTCCGGGACAGTGAATGCCTCGTTCTGCGATGGACTCACACCTACGGCACACGCCAACATGCATGCGACCACGACGAGGTAATCTCTCATGACGCTCTCCCGCCAGTCTCTCTATCAGCCATAGCAGAGAAGGACTGCATGGCTACGCCGCCGAATCCAAGATGAGTAGCCGTTCGACAGAAGACCGTCAATAGCAGATCGTCAATTGTTCCGGTGCAGGATGCGGGCGCCTTCGATGCCGTTGAACTTCGTCGAGGAGGCGATGCTGTAGGCGCCGATGTTCTCGGTGTAGAGGCAGTCGCCGATCTGCAAATCCGCGGGTAACTGTTCCGAGAGCGAGATCTTGTCGAAGCTGTCGCACGTGGGTCCGACGACGGCACAAACCTCCATCGGGCCCTCGCGGAACGCCTGGAAGTTGGGGACCCAGTGGTCGTAGACGACGCCGGAGAAGGTATGGTAGACGCCGTCGTTGATGTAGTAGAAGATCTTGCCGTCCCGACGGGCCTTGCCTACGATCTCCGATACCAGCACGGCGGCGGTCGCCACCATGAACCGCCCCGGCTCGGCGATGATCTCGACGTCCTCGGGGAACAGCCGGGTGCATTCCGCATCGATCAGGTCGCCCAGCTTGGCGAACTGCGGAACGCGCGCGTCGTAGGGAACGGGGAACCCACCGCCGATATCGACGATCGTGATCGGGAAGCCGCGTTTGCGCGTGTCGTGAAAGATCTGCGAGGCGATGTCCAGCGCCGCGGTGTAGTTGTCGAACGTCGTGCACTGACTGCCGACGTGGAAGCTCAGCCCCTCGACCACCAGACCCAGGTCGAAGGCCTGCGTGATCAGGGCGCGAGCGTCGGCGGGCTCGGCCCCGAACTTGGAGCTCATCTCGACCTGCGAGCCGATGTCCGGGACCTTCAGCCGCAGGACGACGCCGGCCGTGTCGCAGTATTCCTTGATCTTCTTCAGCTCGTCGGCGTTGTCGAACGTCACGAGCGGCTTGTACCGACGGATCTTGCTCAGCGTGTCGCGGTCCTTGATCGTATTCGAGAAGATGATTCTGTCCCAGATGTAGAAATCCTTATCCTTCTCCTCGAAGTGGTGGAGAAACTCGTAGACCTGCATGAACTCGTTGTAGGAGGCCACGTCGAAACTGGCTCCCTCATCGAACAGCGTCCTGATGATCTCCGGATGGGAGTTGGCCTTGACCGCGTAGTACGCCTGGACGCGGGGCAGGTGCCGCTTGAACGTGCGGTAGTTCTCCCGAATCCGGTCGTGGTCGATAATGAGCAAGGGAGTGCCGTGTTCCCGCGCCAACGTGAGAGCCTGTTCCTTCATCCGTCTTCTTCCCTGTGAGAAGTTTGAAGTGTGATGTGTGGAGTTTGAAGTAAGAGAGCGTGCTCTTCCAATCACACTTCACGCATCAAAAATCAAACTTGTGTCTACACACTCAGCTTCTTCATGAGCGTCGTGAGCTTCTCCACCTCTTTGTTGTTGTCGAGGTAGGCCTTGATGAGCTTCTCGTGCAGTTCCTGCCCGCGGTCGTAGAGCCGCTTGAGCTTCTTGGGCCGGGTCGTCTGCACGCAGTAGGCCACCATGATCGGCAGGGCCGCCGTGACATCGAGATAGGCGGTCACGGTTTCCTCGAGCTTCGTCGGGTCGATCTTGCCCCAGCTCGCCGCCTCGCTCGGGGGCGCGCCGGAAAGGCCGCCCGTGTCGGGCCGGGCGTCGGTCACGTTGATATCATAGTCCTGGCCGACCTCCGGGATCATCAGGACCTCCTGGATCTGCGGCTCGGTCTGGAGCATGAAGTTCTTCGGACTGCCGCCGCCGATCAGGATGACGCCGGTCTTGCCGTTCTCGTATTTCTTGGCGTTCAGAATGATGGCGGTCGAGTCGTTGACGTCGATGCTCGGATTGATCTTGAGTTGGAACCGGTCCTGCAGGCCCGAGGCCTCCGCCAGCAGCTCCAGCCCGGCCACGTTCATCCCGATCGTCGAATCGCCGGGCGATGACGTAAAGACGGGAATGCCGTTGCGGTAGGCGGCCGCGAGCACGCTCACCGGGCCGGTGCCGTTCTTCCGCTCGTACTCGTCGAGGACCTTGCCCAGGTAGTGGTAGAACTCCCGCGTGCCCATCTCCTTCTGGAATTCGGGCCGGACCAGGATCTCCCGCAGCCGCCGGTCGGTCTCCATGAGCACGTCTTCGTAGTCGAACAGGATGTCGTAGATCCGCGTAACGCCCTTGTCGCGCAGGTCCGCGTCATCCACGTGGTGACTGCCGCGGAACATGGGCAGGTTCAGCGCGAAGTGCATGTCGTGGTACATGTTCGCGCCGGTGGCGACGACCCAGTCGACGAACCCATGATTCATCAGCGGAATGATGGCCGCCGGTCCCAGCCCTGCCGGCGTCAGCGCCCCCGCCAGGCTCAGGCCGATGGTGACATCCTCCTGCGCGTACCGGTCCCGTAGCAGGTGGCAGGCGGCCCGCAGCCGGCCACCGTTGTAGGCGTCCATGCAGTCGACCAACTGCACAACGTTCGTGGAGGCGGAAATCGGCGCCGGGAGGATCCGCTGGCCGCACAGGTACTTCGCTTTGCCGTGCCCTTGTGACATCTTCTTCGTCATGATTCTGTCGATCCTTTCACACGTGGCCCGAAATCACCTCATCCCGGCAGGTCAGGCTCACTCCTGCCCATCGTATCCGGCGGGCATTCTACCCGACGCGCCCCCGCCTGCAAAGCCGCAAGCGGTGTTTTCTTCGACAGATGATTCTTGCAACGCCCCGACGCTCACGGCATGATGGTGCGAGAGTGTGCCCTGCTTAGGGCGGCAACGACACCACGACTCCGGGGTAACATGCAAGATGATTCGACGACTCCACCTGGTACTGCCGGCCGTGTTCCTGACGATGTCGCTTCTGGGCGTCTCCTTCGGCCAGAAGGCGTATCACGTGAAGGAACCCCACCCCCGCCTCTTCATTGAAAGCGTGAAGGAACTGGCCCGGCGGTGCGAAGGTCCGCTCGCCGACGACTACGAGATCGTGCGGCAACGCGCCGATGGCGCGGTGCGAAGCGGCGCGATTCGCGCCCTCACCAATGGGTGGTCGATCCCCGAGGATCTGATGAACTGCGGCATCGCGTACCTCGTCGAGCGGGAGAAGGGTCGCGATGCCCGCCCCTACGCCGAGGTCATCATC
>ENA-OSEO01005074-OSEO01005074.1-sediment-metagenome-genome-assembly--contig:-NODE-5074-length-13070-cov-74.619257_pt1 | contig 13070 bp, 11 predicted proteins | sample MGYA00237883_ERZ534232 | MGnify/ENA metagenome assembly ERZ534232
ACATATCCGCAGAGGATGATCCAGATTCGCCGCCGCCACGCGCTTTCTCCGTCCGGGTTTCAGCACTGCTTCAGGCCGGAAGGCAACGCTTCTCACGCCTGTTTGTAAAATTCAATCCAACGCCCTGTGAGTCACAGACCGGGCCCCAAAATTTTCCCCAGGCCAGGGTGATCATAATTTTTCCTGAAGGAAAGGTCAATCTTGGAAAGACGTGGCGGCAGGGCAATCGCATTTGGAAAATACAAAAAAATCCAGTCACTTACAAGATAAGTTGTATGCGCCTGATATTTAACACAATATCAGGTGGTGTCTTCATGGATGGAAGGGGCCGGGGCATCAAAGAAGATTGATAACGACCCCAGGAAGATCGCGCGAGCGGTGCGGAGGGGATTGGGGCATTGAAAGCAGCCTTCATTGGGGCCCGGAGGTCGTCTTTCGGGAGGATGAAAGCCGGATCCCCGGCCCATTTCCATGTTTGGTCTCACCCCCCCGATAACCCAAACGAGGCGTAGGGGCAGGCCCCCGGCCTGCCCTTTACCCTGCCCCGAAGGCGACCGATCGGATACAGGGCCGCCGGGCTTTTTCATAGGGCAGACACATAGGTCTGCCCCTACGTTGTGCTTAACGGATTTGGGTCATCGGTTCAAAACCATGACCACGAAACGATATGCCGATGGGGTGAAACAATCGGGCCGGCCGCCTTTTTGCTCCCATCGATTCATAAATTATCTCTATACCAAGATACAAGGGACGACCGGCCGGTCGCCCCTACCCCGACCATCTGGAGACGTAATGGTAAGGGCGCACGGCCGTGCGCCCCTACCGAACGATAAACCATGGCGCGTTTGACCCTGAAAACACCCCCGTCCGCCCGCGGCGGGGCCGGGTCTGTAAGGGCGAACCTCGTGTTCGCCCTCTGGTCCATCCATCCGCCCGCGCAGGGGCAGGCCCCCGGGCCTGCCCTTTACCCTGCCCCGAAGGCGACCGACCGGATCCAGGGCCGCCGGGCTTTTTCATAGGGCAGACACATAGGTCTGCCCCTACGTTGTGGTTGATGGATCTGGTTCATCGGTTCAAAACCATGACCACGAAACGATATGCCGCCTACAAGGGGCGACGAATGCGTCGCCCCTACCCCGCACCCGCCGGCGACATAATGGTAGGGGCGCACGGCGTGCGCCCTTATCCGGCCATCCGGCCCGACCGAATCGGCAAATTAAAAGCGGGGCCAATGGCCCCGCTTTTGCTGCGATCTATGATGAAATTGTGGGTTTAGAGAACCTTTCGCCTCAGCCCGAACAGCCCGACCAGGCCCGAACCCAGCAGCAGCACCGCGCCGGGAATGGGCACTTCGCCATTGCCGGTATGATAATTATAAGTGACTTCAACATAGGCGCTGGCGCTGGTGAGAAATTCGGAAGACATTGCGCCAGGTCCCGAGGCATAGGATGTGGACATGGCATGGACCGGCAGAATGATATTACCCAAACCCGTGAAAAGGGTCAGGGTGGCTCCGTCGGTATAGTTGGCGGCGTTACCCAGAGTATTTGAGAACCCGGTATAAGTCCGCCCTGAATCCCCCCCATAATCCAAGATAGTATCGTAGGCTGGAATAAGTTCAGACCCACTGAAAGCCGGTAGCGTCACCACCAAAGTCGTGGCGTCGGGTCGTTGCAGGGTAATCTCGGCTCGAAGAGCATAATTAACGTTACCTGGCGAACTACTTAAGTTTTCAAACTTCACTGTTCCGCTGACAAATCCTTCGAGCCAAAAATCGATGCTGTCAAGCGTGCCCAGTCCTGGATCGAACTTGGGAAATGTCAAATAATCCGTGTATTCCGTCGACTGCAGGGGCACCGAATCATTGTAACTGACCGACGCCGCCTGAGCCGTTCCCCCCAACAACAACGAAACTAAAGCCAATGTGCACAAAAGTAGTTTGAACTTCATGGATGTTTTCCCCCTCCCCTAATGCGCCCGCGGCGCGTGAATTTTAAGAGATTTTTACATCTCTTAGTTGCTGTTTTGGATCCTTAACCGAATGTCCTGTCCATTTAAACATAGTCGCCGGAGCCGGGTCAATACGAAGCAAGTATGATTTTTCGAACTTTTTTTCATCTCTTGGTCTAATACTCAAGTACCAGTCCCTTCGGCTCGATCTAATACTTTTTTCGTATCCGGCCAATCCGATTTCAAGGTTTAAGCTCAGCCGAACAGTTTTCGCCTCAATCCGGCCAGACCCATCAGTCCGGAGCCCAGCAACCAGACCGCGGCCGGCACGGGCACGTTCGAAGTCGGTTCAGGCACTTCGCCCTGAGGGTTGAAGGCTCCCCAGGAGGCATAATTCGTATCGGTGGGGGCAGTCAGGGTGTCCAGGACCACGCTGAGATAAACACCACCTGTCGTCGACGAATAGGTCAACGAACCCGAGGTCAGGTTGGAACTCCAGACCGGATATTGGGTCGCGCCGCCCCAAGCCCAAGTCGCGCCGGGCAAAGTGGAACCAACGGGGTTCGAGAGGGGACCCAGGTTCCAATAATAATTTGTGCTATTTAGATTAACGGCGAAGACGTCCCAGTACCCGTACGTTGTATTGTAGGAATCCCAGGTGTAAAGGGCGGTGGTGAAATCAACCTTGTACATTCCCGGGTCCAGAGTAACTCCCGCACCCCAAATGGCTTGCGCTTGACTAACATCCGAGCTGGCGCCATAGTAGGGCAAAGCCAGGGCGACTTCGTAGTCGCCGGAATAGTTTGTCACGGTGGTTTCGCCTGTCGGGCCGACAATCTCCCAGGTAAGGCTCGTTAGGGCCTCCCATTGATCATTCATATCATCCCACTTCGAGACGGTGAGCGCCTGAGCCGCTTGAGAGCTTACCAACAGGAACACGGTCAGCAAAACCACTGATAAAAGCCCTCTTTTCATTTCAATCTCCTTATTTTTGTGAAAAAGTAATATAATGAACGTAAAAAATTTAATTTGCTGCTTCTTTATAGACCAAGCGGTTACTGTTAAGACCCCTTGAACCAAAGTCGACTCCCCCTAAAACAGACTGTTTTTTTCTCTCGGCTTTCCCCCTTCCCCAACCCGCGCCGGCGGGTTAATTTTTTAGACCCCCTTAGGATCTGTCTGTTTCCTTTTTTTCCGTATCCCCTTAACTTCGCCCTTGCGGGCCGATTTTCAACCAACTAGACCATGACTTCAAAACGGAGTCAATACGAAGCCGGTATGATTTTATCAATTTTTTTAGCTGTTTAATCTAATACTGGAGTATTACTCCGCACCCGGCCGATCTAATACTTTTTTCGTAGTCGGCGGTCCAGGTCGTCTAACTGGGGGGCGCGTCCTCCATGAGCTGGCAGAAGTCGGCCTTTTCGTCCGGCCGACAAGCGCGCATGACTGCCCATTTCAAGGTGAGGGGGGCCATCATGGTGCTGATGAAGGCCATCAGGACGATGGCCGAGAATTGGTCCCGGGTCATGAGGGGCTGGGCGATGACCCCGGCCGCGGTCAATTCGTGGCTGGCTTGCAGGACCACCGTGGCGATGACCAGTTCGACCGCGCCCCGGGCGTTCATGCCGAAGCCGACCACGGCCGCCTCCCGCCGGCCGTACCTCAAAAGTTTGACCGGCAGGCCCGCCCCCACGATCTTGCCAATGATGGCCATGGCGGTAAGAACCAAAGTGAAAAATACAAAATTCCAGGTCCAGATGATGTCCAGGTGAAAGGCCAACGAGGCGAAAAAGATGGGGACCAGGAATCCGTAAGCGATGCCGTAGAAGCGATCGGCGATGGCTTCGTAGACCTTTTCGTCCATGATTTCCCGGCGAACGAACTGCCCGGCCAAAAAAGCGCCCATGATCAGGTGCAAGCCGGCCAGTTCGGCCAGGTAAGCCAGGGCTAAAGCCGCGGTCATGGCAAAGGTGAAACCTTTGGCCGACTCGTCGGTCAGTCCTTTGGTCAGCCTGGGCATGACGAATTGGCCGATGGCGATGGTGAAACCGAAAAAGGCGGCGTTTTTGAGCAGGATGACCATGAGGTCGGCAGCGGCCAAAGTTCCGGTCCGGGCCAGGCCCAGCAGGACCGACAGGCCGATCAGGGCCAGGACGTCATTGGCCACGGTCGCCCCGATGACAATGTGGCCTATCTCGGTCCGGTTGATGCGCATGGATTTAAGAATGATGGATTGGACGGGCAGAGCGGTCACGGAAATGGCCATCCCGACAAATAGACACTGAAAGACGGTCCCCCCGAACATCCTGACGGTCAGGAAGCCCAGGGCGAAGGGCAGAATGAACCCGCCCAGGGCGGCGGCCAGGGAAATCCGCAGGTGTTCGACCAGTTCCTTGGGGTCCATCTCCATGCCGGCGTAAAACATGGCGAAAAAGACGCCGAATTCAGCCAGGAGTGCCAGTTCGGCGGTAGGGGCGACCAGACCCAGCAAGGGCGGTCCGAGGACCAGCCCGGCCAGAAGCTGCCCGAGCATGGCCGGCAGCCCCAGGCGCGAAAAGAGGTAGCCGAGTCCCCAGGCCACGGTGAGAATCAATAGAATGCTGACGATAAGCTGGTGGGTCATGGCGGCCCGGCCGCGGACCTTTCCGCGTCGGCCAGGACGGACAGGATGTCCCCCAGGGTCATTCTGACCGTGCAGCGCACGTCATGGGTGTGGATGCTTTCCAGGCTCAGGGATTCTATGATCACCCCGTTTGAAGCGGGCAGTCGGCCGCCGAAAGTTATCCCGGCCTGTCGGGCCGCCTCTCGAACCACGTCTTCGGCGAACTGGGGCCGCCGGTGGGCTTGAAGGACGATCTCGGCTTCGTCCGGCCTTTTGAGCAGGCCCTGGGTGACATGGAGGCTTTTTTCCAGACAGTCCAAGAGGTCGTCGTACGACAGGTCCCCCTTGTGGTCTTCCATGGTCAGACTGGTCAGAGACCGCTGGGAGTGGGTGGGCATGGGAAAATCCCGGCCGTCTTCACCGGCCAGAGAACTGTTGTAAACCTGGGTGCAGGGACAGGCGGTCAAATGATAAACCTTGATTCCGATCATCGTGTTCAAACTGAGGCCTTCCGCCCCGCACTCGGCCCGGACCTGCGCCTCGATCTCGACCGAGTCGACTGAATATTTTTCGCTGACCGAGGTTTTTCTGACCAGGGGGATTTTTCCTTTGACAAGAATCCGCGCCTTTCGGCCCCGCTGTTTTTCCAAAACCAGACCGGCCAGTTCCCGGGCGTAAAGGCGAATATCGGCGAAATTTTTAGGATAAACTTCGGAGATCGCTTCCCCGATCCTGGACATGTGGATGCCCCGGACATTTTCGGGCAAGTCCACGTAAACTTCCGCCTCAAAGGGCAGTCGGCCCTGGGGCAGCAGAATCCAAACGGTCTGTCCGGAAATACCGACTTCGGACAGGCCGATTTGGAAGGACGGAAGGCTTTCCGGGACGTCCTGCCCCAGGGTCAGGGCCCGCTGATGGCTGGCGGCGGGAATGGCCGGACTCAGACCAGGCCTCGCCCCTTTAAAGTCAGGTACCAGTCTTGAATCGTCCGCCATTTTTCTCCTTCCTCGGCGGCCAGCCTCCGCATCGAACGAACCCTGGCCCGGTCGGCCGAACCGGCCCGGCCGGTTTCCTCAAGGACCGCGGCGATTCGGTCCAAAAGGGCCGTGATTTGAAGGCCGGGATTTTCCAGACAGCACAGGCTGCCCGGATGCAAGAGGCGGCGCGTAATTACGGCCGGGGTGAAGCCAAAGGGATAAACAGCCGCCAGCCTTAGAAAAAAAATCCAGTCTTCCCCGAAACTCTCCGATCCGAACCCGCCGATGTTTTCAAAAGCCCGCCTGGTGACGGCAAAGGCCGACGGGACCAGGAAACACCAGCGGACCAGGGCCTGAAAACATTGACCTTCAGGGCCAAGGCCGGCCTCAGGAATTAAAAAATCATGTCCATTAAGCAGATCGGTCGTCCTGGCCACGCCATAGGCCGCTGAAAAACCTTGTTCAATCAGACCGGCCAGGCGCCGAACGTGGTCGGTCTCCCAGAGATCGTCCGAGTCCAGGAACATCAAAACGTCGCCGCCAGCCGCGGCCGCCCCGGCGTTCCTGGCCGGGCCGGGACCCAGACCCCCGGTCCGCAGCAGGCGAACCCGTGGATATTGCCGGCGGACGGCTTCGGCCGTGCCGTCGTTTGATCCGTCGTCGACCACCAACACTTCCGGCGGACCGCCGGTCTGGGCCAGGGCGCTGGCCATGGCCTGAAGCACCATGTCCCGGCGGTCCCTGGTGGGGATGATGCAACTGACCTTCATCTCATCGTCCCGGCGGAAAACATCCGGCCGCTTCTTTGATCCGGCCGGCCAGCTTGTGTTCGATATACTCAATGACCCTGGGGATCATATCGTCCAGATAACGGCCGATCTCCTTCGGGGTGGCCGTGGTCAGGGTCTGGCAGAACAGGCACTTTCTTTCGCCGCCGCCGGTCGAGGGCAGGCCGAAATCCTCGAGCAGATGCCGGGTGACGGGTTCCTCGGCGAAGTCCTTGAACAAGGGGAAAAGGACGGTCAGGCCGAAATGTTTGGAAAAGGCGGAAATACGGTCCATAAAGGCCGGAGTCTGTTCGGGATAATAGTCCTGTTTTTCAGCGTACCCGGCCAGGAGCCGGGGAATGGTTCTGGGGAGGCAGTAGAGCACGGCCCGGGCGTGCATGGCCAGCTTGCAGGCCACGCAGACCAGGTTTTTGCCGCCGTACCGCGGCATGAGTTCTTCATAACGGTCCAGCCAGAGTCCCTGAAAAAGACGGCCCATGTCCAGTTCGACGTAGGCGGTCGGCGGAAGGTCCTCGGCCTCGGGCTGCTGGGACTTGAGAATCCGTTCGGCCGCCCGGAAGCGCTCTCGGGGAAAGGCCGGGAAACGGCCCAGACCGTTGAGCATTTGGAGCAAATGAATCCGGCCGGGCCTGGGGATTTGCGGATGCCCGCCGGCAGCGGCCAGGGCGTACAAGGAGAGGGAATCGGTCCCGCCGGAAAAAAGTATGGCCAGTTCAGGTTTGTCCACCATGTCCCCTTACGACCCGATAGCGGAGAAAAATTTCCCCGGTTTCGGCCCGGGTGCATTCCAACAGTTCAAGCGGCCGAAAGGGACGGCCCAAAAAGTCGGGACCGTCGGCCAGGGCGGCCGACCCTTTTTTACCGGAAAGCTTGGGAGCCAAGGTTAAAAAGAGCTCATCGACCGCGTCTTCGGCCAGGGCGGCGTAGTTGAGCCTACCCCCGCCTTCAATCAGGACCGTTTCGGCCCCCAGGCGGCCCAGTTCGGACACGGCTGCCTTGATCGAAAGGCCGGAAGGTCCCTCGGGCAGGGCGATAACCCGGCCTTTCCCGGCCAAATTTTCCTCCAAAAAAGGGGCCTGGGAGCGGCTGGTGAAGACCAACGGGGGCGGTCCGAAACGGAAAATTTTCTTGCCGGCCACCGGCAGGCGTCCGGAGCCGGTGATGACGGCCCTGAGGCGTTTCTCCGACAGGCGGCCGCCCGGTCCCCGCATTTCCGGGTCGCCTGCCCGCAAGGTTTCCACCCCGATCAAGCTGGCCTCGGTTTTCAATCGTAGATTTTCCAAATGGCCGCGATCCATAACGCTGCCCAGGCCGCCAGGGGTTATCCGGCCGCAGACCGTCATTATGGCCACGATCAACACTTTCACCCAGCGGACCTTATACCCTTCGGTCTGGAGCACGCCAGACCCTTATTTTCCGCCCCCGGTTCGCCCCATTAGGAAACGGTCCGGCCAAAATAGACATAACCTGGGTCGTATTTTGTATATATACCATCGTTCCGTGGCCGCGTCCACTTCGGGTTAGGCGGTACCGTAACCATTCAATGAACGGCGGCATTCCCGCCTCTTTTTGTTCAGCCGATGGATGTGGATTCCTGCTTTCGCAGGAATGACGCATAGTTGCTACCGTCATTCCCGCGCAAGCGGGAATCCAGACCATTTGACTGATAGATTACGTGGTACCGGTGCGGACGGTTGCAGGGCCGCCTTCCCAGGGTGGCCATGTCCGGATGATTCGCGAGTAGCGCGGTTTCTTCGGCCGGTCAATCAAAGTCGAAGGCTTCAATATCCGCCTTTTCTGCTAAAACCCCTCCCGCCTTTGTCCGCTTCCAGGTTTCGGCGGGCATGACACTGGTTCTGTGTTAACAAATAGTTTACAAAAGCGCAAAATGTTAAATTGATATTAATATAATTAAATCAAAATATTATATATTTCATCCAAAATTATTCATTCATTGATAAACAAAATAAAGTAATTTTTTACTTGACAGGCCAATTATTTTTTTATAAATGTATTATAGAAGTCCAAATAATTATATATTATTGATTTTTTAGCATTTTTGTTGATTCATCTTGGTTTGGGTTTGATATGCGTTAACTTAAATGCCGATTTCCAACCCGAGCCAGTAATTTAAAAAGCTCCGGGGTGAACTTACTCTTTATCTGAAAAGTCCCGACGATTAGATTATTTAACTAATTGATTTTATAGGTGATTTAAATATGGATGAAGGTCTGATTGTCAACAGAATCAAGAGTTTCAGAAAAAAAAGGGGGCTGACTCTTCAAAAAGTCGCTGATTTAACTGGATTTACTAGAAGTTATCTCTCGCAGATAGAAAATTCCAAAAAAGCTCCGCCGATCGGCACAGTGACCAAGATCGCCAATGCCCTGGGAATTGATCCCATAGTCATCCTTACCGGCGAGAATGAACACAAACAAAGCACCAATATCTCTTTTGTTAAAAAAAGTGAAAGAAAAGAAGCCTCTCGGGTTGCAACTCAGTACGGCTACGTTTATGAAACCATTGCCCACAAAAGAACAGGCAAGGCTTTTGAAGCCTATATCCTGACGCTTCCCTTTGAAAAGAACGCCATCTTTATACATGAGGGAGATGAGATGATACTCGTGCTGGAGGGCACGGCAACTTTTATTTACGGTGAAGATAAATTAATAATGGAACAAGGCGACTGTGTCCATTTCAATTCTGAAATTCCTCACACGGGAATCAGCCTGGGAGATGAAAAAGCGAAAGTATTGTGTGTAGTTTATTCACCCGCGACAACAAAAGGAGGTGGCCCGGATTCGTCTGTGGAGGTTTTATCGATTATAAATAATAATGAATAGTCATCCGAAAAAATAGAATGGTTATCATTAGAATTTAATAAAAAAATCGCTAAAGGACAAATAATAAAAACTGACCCCGATATCCCTTCTTTTATAAAAGGATGAGGGTGCGGATCATCACAGGGAGGTATAAATGGTTGTCGCGGGAATCGATGTCGGCGCTGCTACGGCCAAGGCAGTTATATTGGTTGACGGCCAGATGTTCTGGGATGTCAGGCCGACAGGGTTCAATATTATAAAGACCTCTAATGAAGTCATGGCGGTAGTTTTAGAAAAGGCCGGTCTTTCAATGGATGACCTCAAGTATATTGTTTCAACCGGTTATGCGAGGAACAGTATACCTTTTGCCCATAAATCAATAACCGAAATTATCTGCCATGCCAAGGGGGCTTATTATACCTTTCCCGGGGTCAAAACAATCATCGATATCGGCGGTCAGGACAGCAAGGTTATCGGAGTGGGTGAAGAAGGTAAGGTCAATAATTTTGTCATGAACGATAAATGCGCCGCCGGAACGGGAAGATTCGTTGAAGTTATGGCTACGGTTTTAGAAATTGATATTTCGGAAATGGGACCCACGGCTCTGAAAAGCAAGGAACCCTGTCAGGTGAGCAGCACTTGTACTATTTTCGCGGAGTCTGAGATAGTTTCACTTCGGGCCGAGGGAAGGTCCAGAGAAGACTTGATCGGCGGTATCCATAAATCAATGGCTGCAAGAGTCACCATCATGGGCCGGAGTGTAGGTTACAGGGATGAGGTAGTATTTACCGGCGGCGTGGCCAAAAATATAGGGGCAAAATGGTTCTTGGAACAAGAAATAGGCTTGAAAATTGTTGTTCCGGAGGAGCCTCAAATCATTGGTTGTCTAGGCGCGGCCTTGTTGGCCCGAGCTCAGCTTGGCCAGTAATGTTTTAAAAATACCCGTAGTTAGGAGACAGACATGAAAGCAATGGAAAATGTTCGCGCTTATATGCGCCAGAGACCCTTTGAACTAAAAAAACTGAAGGATGGCGGACGTAAAATTGTTGGCTATGTCCCGGATGGATACTTTCCCGAAGATCTAGCTTGGGCCAGCGGTGCAATTCCCGTGGGCCTAATCAGGGGTGGTGATCACGAGGCTGTGGAGAGGTCCGCGGAAACAGGGGTCCTTAGGTTTCTTGACAGTTTCTGCCGGGCTCAAATAGGTTATTGGAAGATGGAGGAACCACTGTATAGACTGCCTGATTTGATGGTGGTTCCAATTCTGGAAAATAATATAAAAATCATCTCCGATTGTTGGGAGCACGCCGGTCCAGGGGGAGTATTTAAATTCGGCGTTCCTCACAAACAAACCCAAAATGGTTTTAAGTATTATCTTTATTGGATCAGAGAATTAATTCAAAGGCTGCAAGAGCTGACCGGCAAGGAGATTAATGAGGCGGCCCTTAAGGAAGAGATTGATTTATCCAACCAAATCCGAGATCTTTTCAAGGAAATCAGCCAGACACGTAAATCGGATCCGCCGGCTATTTCCGGCACGGATTTTATTACCTTGAACCACGCCTCATACCTTTACGACAAGCGTGATTTCCTTAAGGTTTTAAAGGAAGTGTCGGAAGAGGTAAAAAAGCAAACAACAGGCTTGCCGCAAGGCCCGAGAATAATGCTCACGGGTTCGACCATAGCCCTGGGCGACTCCAAAGTAATAGACATGGTCGAGACCGCCGGGGCCCACATCGTTATTGAGGAGTTCTGCGAAGGCATACGGCACTATAGGGAAAAGGTGGAACCGAACGGAGACCTGGTTGAGGCGTTAACGGATAGATATTTTCTGAAAAAGCTGCCTTGCGCCGATTGCCGAGGGGCCAGCTTGAAGAGGTTCGATCATTTGATATCATTGGTGAATGAGTACAAAGTCGACGGTATAATCTGGTACTCAATGATGTATCGAGATTCGTACGATATTGAAGGCTTCTATTTTGCGGAGCAACTGGAAAAGGGAGAAAAAATCCCTCTACTTAAGCTTAGTTCGGATTATGACGCCCATGCTGAAATAGGCCCTTTCCGCACTCGAATAGAAACATTTGTTGAAATGATAAAAGCGAACAAATAATTACAGAAAGAACGGAGGGAAATAATGGCCTATTATGATAACCTTTTAAATTTATGCGGCTATGAACCCGAAGAGATACAAAAGGAAAAATCCCGGGTGGAAAGAACCTTCGAGATCGCGGGAATAAATGCAGGGGATTGCCGGGTGGCCGAGGAGAGGCTTAACCACTACTTTGATTTGGAATTAATGGGCGTCAGGAAATTTTTGGGTATATGGCTCAAAGAATTTACCGACATGGTATTGGCCAGAGAGGAAGGGAAGAAAATAGTTTATCCCAGTTATCCTTCCTACCCCCAAATATCCTCGACCATAGTCGCTTCGTCGGAGAACATTTACTGCGCCCCGCCTGAAGTGGTGATCGATCATGTCTTGGGCCAGATTTTTGATAAACTTACGTCCGTCCTGGAAGAGGGTGAACAAAAATGTAATCTACCTCCAGGGCTGGCTAATTGTTCCTTTGTCCAGGCCCGGGTGGGTACTGTTGAAAAAGGGATTATCAGCCAGCCGGATGTAGTTATATCTTCCAGTTTTTTTTGCGATCAGGTGGCCAACTCGGATGAGCTTTACTTTGGCCTTAGACATGGCGTTCCGGTTGAATATGTGGACGGCATGATTGACCAAGATGGAGGAAAATGGCCCGAGAATCATCCGCAGCTTGTAAAATATGGGGCCCAGGAATTGAGAGCGGCCTTCAAGTTGGTTGAAAATATCACCGGGGTTGAGGTCAACGATGAAGTAATAAAGCGCGGCGGTATGATGGCCGCTAAGGCGGCTATGGCTTATATGAGCATATTTGACCTTTTACAGGTTGATCCGATACCATTAAGCCACAAAGATTTTGGTTTGATAACCTGGTGTCTGAGGACGGGTGTCCGTCGGGGGATGAGTGAAGGCCCTAAGGCGGCCAATATTCTGGTTAAGGAACTGAAAAAACGGGTTGACGCGGGAATAGGCGTCCTGCCGAAGGGAAGCCCTCGAGTATACATGACCCTGCCCCCCCTTAACGATCCGAGTATAGTCGGAATGGTCGAGGAGGTTGGTTTGGCCATACCGGCCACTCTGCATTCAATTATAATTTCACCCTCAGTCCAGTCTCCAAGTATATATACGGACACTTATGAGAGAATCGCGGATATGAATATGCGGTCCCCTCATTATCACAGCAACCTGGGGTATAGCAGAGCAATTACCCAGCTAATTAAGAAAATGAATTTAGATGGCGCATTGAATGCCATTTTATTTTCTTGTCGCCCCATTGCGCCCTTGGGCGTGACCTTTGCCAATATGTGTAAGAAAGAAGGCATTCCGGTATTGACGATCGAGTTCGATCTCTACGATTCCAGGGACTACAGCGCCCAGCAATTGAGAACCAGAGTGGAGACCTTCGCCGAGATGTTGAAAGCGGAAAAAATGGCCAAAGCCAAAGCAAGTTAATCAGAGTTTATGGTTAGAAACAAAAACCCATTCGCAAAGGAGGTAATAAAGGCTAGTCAGAGATTACAGGTTAGAGGTAAGGTCCAAGGTGATTTGAAAAAACATGAAAATTTGTCTTGAAAAACCACAGACCCGCAATAATCATTAGGCAGAGGTGCAGCTGATCTGGATGATGGATTTCCTTTAGCTTCCATTACAAGAGAGGAGAAGAAGGATGTCGCTGAAAGTGAACAAGACTTTGTTAGTTTCGATTGCCCTTTTTATTCTGGGCATATTTTTGGTCGTCACCCCCCAGGAGACGATGGCCGCCGGCCCTATCAACCTGAGTGTGCAGGACGCGATGCCGGCCGGATCGGTCATGTACAAGGCAGTCAAAGAATT
>ENA-OSEO01005075-OSEO01005075.1-sediment-metagenome-genome-assembly--contig:-NODE-5075-length-13066-cov-35.753715_pt1 | contig 13066 bp, 12 predicted proteins | sample MGYA00237883_ERZ534232 | MGnify/ENA metagenome assembly ERZ534232
ATCGGAAGGATTGGTAATGACATATTCTTCTGATAATATTTAGGCAAGATATGAAATATGATGCAAATATATATAATAAATATTATTTATGGAACAAAGCGATAAGGAGCTGTTATATTTGGTGCTTCCCAATGAGGCGGAAATATTTGAAGCTTGCTTGGATAAGGCGGTTTCTGAAACCAGATTACTAGCCGATCAGGTTGAGAGCTGCCAAAAGTGCGGTTTTCGAATAAATGGAAAAAAGCCTATCACTGGGGCCGGTTATCCACTGGCAGATTTATTCCTGTTGAAGGAGTGTGCTAGCCAGGGGGAGCAGAAGGAAGGAATTGCTTTTGCCGGTCCGATGATCGATGTCTTAAGAAAAGCCTTTGAAAAACTGGATTTTTCTATCTCTTCGGTTTATGGCACCAATGTGATCAAGTGCCAAAAAGAAAGTGTGAGAATAGAGAGAAGAGATATTGAAGTATGCTCAAATTATTTAAGGACTGAGATAGAGATTTGTCAACCCCGGGTGATAGTGGCAATGGGTCTTGCTTCTTGTCATGCTCTTGGTGTGTTTGAGCAAGGACTGGAACAAATTGATTACAAACCGGGGAGTATTTTTAAGTTGAGGCCGGATTTGCATGTGGTAGTTACCTGCAATTTAGAAATGGCAATGGATAATGATAATTCTAAGCACAGGTTCTGGAAAGATTTACAGACAGCAAAAGCACTTTTGGATAAAGAGATTATTAGAGAGCGCGACAAATAAAAAGAGCTTGGCCAACTAGAATATGGCTAAGCTCTTTTTTTGAGTCCTTATAGAAAATGTTTATCCGTTTATTCGCCAGTATCGACTTCAATGCATCCCATAGGACACTCTTCTGCGCAGGTTCCGCAACCATCACAATCGCTATCCTTGGCAACTTTTACCACTTCGTCGTCTAGGTCTAGAACCTCGTTAGGACAAGAATCAACGCAGACACCGCAACCGGTGCACTCTTCCGTATCTACTTTTGGCTTGGGCATTCTTTTCACTCCTTTGTGTAAAAGATTCTCTCTAAATTTACAGAAGTCTTTTTATATTGTAAAGATAAAAATGTCACAGAATTAGAATAAAATTTATAATTGGAATAAAATAGGCAAGCAGAGGGGGGCTTGATTTGAAAGCTAAAATCTTGATGATTGTCTTTTCCGGTATGCTTATGATCGGCTTATGGCAAGGCGAGGCGGGCAGAATTTATCGGCATGCTCTTTTGGTCTGTCTTTCTTGTTTAGGAATAAGATAGGATGAATACATTCAATCCCCTGCGCCAAGCCTATAGAATTCGATATCAGCTGTTCTTTTTAGTGACCGCGAATTCATATTATCCTGCTTTCTTAAAATTTTTCCCTTGCCCTGTTCTCAATTGTTACGCCTGTCCCCTGGCGGTTTTTGCTTGCCCTATTGGTACGCTCCAGCACTTTGCCATAATTGGGTCAATCCCATTTTTCACTTTTGGCATATTAGGATTGGTGGGATCGGCTGTTGGAAGATGGACCTGTGGATGGTTATGCCCTTTTGGGTTTATCCAGGATATGTTGGCAAAAGCTCCTCTACCTAAATTCTCCATTCCGGAAAAGCTATGTTATTCAAGATATATTATCCTTTTAGTGTTGGTTTTCATTTTGCCCTACTGGCTTAAAGAACCCTGGTTTAGCAAGCTTTGTCCCCAGGGGACCCTGGAAGGCGCAATTCCAATAGTATTATTTATGGGTAAATTTCAGGACAGTATTGGCTGGCTTTTTTATATAAAGATCGCTATTCTCTTAATCTTCCTGGTATTGATGTTAATAACAACACGTCCTTTTTGCCGTACAACTTGTCCTTTGGGAACAATCCTCTCCTTTTTTAATAAGGTTAGCTATTATAAGCTGCGCGTTGATAGTAATTCGTGTACAGAGTGCGGTAAGTGTGATGAGGTCTGTCCGGTGGAAATAAAGAACATATATCAAAATCCTGACTCGTCCCAGTGTATACGCTGTCTTCTGTGTGTGCAATGCTCTCATATCAGTTGGGGTTCCGAAAAGAATCCCAAATTGGTATGCGATGACAACTGCATGATAAAAAAAGACCGAAACATTCAATAGCAGGTAGTTAGATACTTATCCCTGTTCAGACAATCAAGTTGTTTAAGACTCCATGTGAAAAATATCCCAGCCGGGTCTTTCTTTTTCCGACCGATCGATAATCGTCTCGGTTATATGGGTAATTTTGCCATTAACGTCTTTTACCGGGTAAGCGCGAAGGTCAAACTTAAGGGCTTTTCCATTCGGTAGATCTATTTCGGCTCGGGCCTTTTCTAATTCACCTGATTCTAAACACTTTACCGATGGGCACCACGGGCAAATTTCCTTCTTTTCATTGAAGGGTATATGACAAACTTCACCCACGGCGATGGCCGGGATGTTTTCTTTCAGCCAATCATTGGTAAAAATTACGCGCAGGTTGGCATCCATGTAAGAAATACCGAAGTTAACTGCATTAAAAGCCTGTTCAAGAGTATCTTTGGTCTTCTGTAATTCGTCTTGAAGCTGCTTTCTTTCCGTAATGTCTCGCACCAGGCTCTCAATATACTTTTCTCCGCCAATCTCAACTACTTTAGCGCTCATTTCACCGGGCATTAGAGTACCCTTTATATTAGCTGTGAATTCGAAATTATGAAATGCACCCTTCTTCTTGAGTGTTTCAATGGCTTTTAATCTCTCTTCGGGGTAATGGTACATATTAATCACACTATTCATATTGAGAAGTTCTTCCTTCGTATATCCAGAAAATTCTTCAACACTCTTGTTTACGCGATAAATCTTTCCGGTGAAGTCGGTAATCATTAATGCATCCGGAACAAGGTCAAGTATGGTCTCTAGCTCTTGCTCTAATCTTTTACGGCCGGTTATATCCCGGATAATTTTTTGTACTCCTATTACTTTCCCGGCTTCCCGAGCGGGGCTTTCCAAAATCTCTGCAAATACTGTCTTTCCGTCTTTTTTAAGCAGCCGGGCAGTTTTTGGCTTATTATCTATCTCCCCGGCGATTCTACGCATGTGATCCTCTACTTCCTGAGCTCTTTCTTCAGGATGAAAATACTGAGTAAAATTACTGCCCAATAGCTCTTTTTCGGAATAACCAAGCATTTTACAGAAACTGGGATTTACTAAGATAAGAGAGCTTTTGAAATCCGTCATTAAGATGCCGTCCAGGCTTTGATCTATTAGGCTCTTGTACTTTATCTCTGATTCCCGCAGCTTTTTTATATACTTGTTTATTTCGGCATCAGCCGGGACCTGTTTTTTATCCTGGCACCATTCTTCAAAATCCTTTGCCGAGACATGGTAACTGCGGCCAATTTTCAGGGAAGGTATCTTGCCGTTTTTGCAGTATGCTCTGACTGTACTGGTTTTAATACCCATAAGCTCCGCAATTTCTTCGCATGTATAATAGTCTTTTGCCATATACTCCTCCTTGCGCAAAAGCCCCAAGCCTTTGATTTACTTTCATTATTTATTCGTACTAAACATTCTTAGTTCCTCTTATTTGCGCATTTCTTGATATTTAATTTGGAATTGAATTTGCTACCCGGCAGTGTTGCAGATGTTAATGGAAAATTCTTAGTTGTAATTGATCGGTTATTGGCATATTTTGATACTAATCAGTTACAATGCTTTATATGCAAACGGCTCCATGTTTAATATTACCGAAGAAAGTGAAAGAAAATGTATGAAGCGATAATTATATTTTTACTGGTATTTGTTATAGCAATAGCGCTTTATTCTTTGCTAAGCAGCAGGCAGTCCATAAATGAGCTTAGGACGGCACAGCAGAATAACCAGGCTTTGGATCTTATGCAACGTCAGGTCGAGGCTCTAAGGGACCAGGTAAACAAGCAGTTGGGAGAGGTAAATCGTCAGCTTCTTGATACTACCGGGCAGATCGGTAAACGTCTTGATAGCACCTCTCAGGTAATTGGAGCGGTCCAGAAGGATTTGGGTGCATTAGGTGAAGCCACTAAACAGATTCATGATGTCGGCAAAGATATCTCCGGTTTACAGGATATACTTCAACCCCCGAAACTTAGGGGAGTATTGGGGGAATCTCTCCTGGAAGAGCTGCTCCGGCAACTTGTTCCAACAAATTGTGATTTCCAATATCGCTTCAGGAGCGGGGAAGTTGTTGATGCCACTATAAGAATAGGAGAAAGAATGATTCCGGTAGATGCAAAGTTTCCTCTGGAGAATTTCCGGAAAATAATCGACGCGGAAGTCGATGGTCAGGATAAGGTAAAATGCAAAAAAGCTTTCATAAGTGATGTAAAAAAGCATATTGATAATATTGCTTCTAAATATATTCTGCCGGATGAAGGTACCTATGATTTTGCTCTAATGTATATTCCGGCCGAGAATGTTTATTATGAGACTATTACTAAAGAGCAAAAAGAGGGATCGAGCATTTCAGAGTATGCTTTGCAGAGAAGAGTAATCCCGGTTTCTCCGAATACAATCTATGCATATTTGCAGGTAGTAATATTTGGGCTTAAAGGATTGCAGGTTGAGAAGCATGCCGAGGAAATTATTCACCACCTGGCTCGTTTGAAGGGAGATTTTGCCAAGTTTTCAGCTGACTACGATGTCCTGGGAACCCATTTAACCAATGCTCAGAAGAAGTATGAGGAAGCGGAAAAGAAGCTAGTCCGCTTTGATAACAAACTTTCACTTACCAGCGAAATAAGCGAATCCGAAATCGGCAGCCCGGAACAACCAGGATTGCCTGCTTCTGAAGGTAGTGAAGAGTAAAGGGTTTATCTCTTTGTAAAAAATATAAAGGTTCAACCGATTTCTGTGATTTTGCCAACAAAAAAAGGAGGAGAAAGTGGAAATAATCAATTTGAAAGATACTATTTTTCGACCGGGTGAATATATAGTCGGAGCCGAGCAAACCCACAGCCATGCTTGTTACCTGCTATATGGCATTCTGAATCCAGCGGAAGACAGAACCATTTCTCCGGGAAGAGGTCACGAGGAGATATTCTGCTGCCTGGAGGGCTCGATTGTAGTAAATATGGATGGTGAACAAAACGAAGTGCAAAAAGGACAATGCTTTCACTTGAATGGGGAAGATTCGGTTGATGTATCCAATGAAGGTCAGGGTATTGTGATTTATGTTCTAGCCGGGGGGCATAGCCAAGGAAGCGATCATCATGGGCACTCGCATCAAGGGGAAGGCCATTCTCATTAAGTAAACAACTATTATTCATAGCTTGATTAATAAGACCGTTTGAGTATGAATTGTTTATTCGAGCGGTCTTTTTATTGTCTATTGAGCCGGTTTTGTCTTTTGGCAGAGCTTAAGATAGGTGTTTAATGCAGTATTTAAGCAAGTTCATTAAATTGCAGGCTTTGAGAACGCATTGTAGAAAGATTAACCAATATTTAGACGGTTATTCGAAAAGAACAGGAGGGAGTCATTGTTATGGAAGATGTGGAAGGCAATTTAGCTACAGGCAAACCGGCAAAAAAGAGCCATAAAAAATGGTGGATTATCGGCATACTAATAATGCTTTTTTTATGTTTGATAGTAACAGGAATAGCGGCATTGGTTGGTTTCGGGGGTTTTACTTTCTATAAGACATTAGCAGCTCCTGTAGGGCCAATAAAAGGTCAACTTAAAGCAATAAACGATGGTGACTACAAAGAAGCTTATAGCTATTGCTCGGATAGTTTTAAGGACGAAACATCATACCAGGAGTTTGTTATGATTATCGAGGATAATCCTCAGATCTTCAAAAGCAAGAAATCTACTTTTTCAAATGTCCGCATTGAAAATAATATCGCCACCGTATCCGGAACTATAACCGGCAAGGACGGGACAATGACACCTATGACTTATCAGTTGGTAAAAGAGAAGGGCTATTGGGAAATACTGAATTTTCATGAGGGTGTGACGGAAAAAGATGAAGAAGACACAACCGGCATTTAGTTAGATTATAGAGTATTTGCCGAGCCTCCCTCTAATAACTGAAAAAGAAGGTATTAATAGATACTATGCGCTGGTGTAAGGGAAAATGATTATAGACGAATCATAAAACTTGACAATAGGAGACTCATATTTTATACTGAGCATAGACTTACTTTTTAAACTTCAATTATGGGTATAAAAAAATATAGGGAGTGATAAGAATGGCAAAGGCTATTGGCGTTGATTTAGGAACAACCAATTCATGCATGGCTGTACTCGAAGGAGGAGAACCAACAGTAATACCAAATGCTGAAGGCGGCCGGGTAACTCCATCGGTAGTCGCTTTTTCCAAGGAAGGAGAAGTGATTGTTGGTGAAGTTGCCAAGAGGCAGGCTATTACCAATCCTGATCGTACAATAAGATCGGTAAAACGTATTATGGGTACTAAAGAGAAAGTGAAAGCTGGGGACAAAGAATATACCCCACAACAAATCTCGGCTTTCATTTTGCAGAAGATGAAAAGAGATGCTGAGAGCTATTTGGGCGAAAAGGTGACCCAAGCAGTAATTACTGTTCCTGCCTATTTTGATGATGCTCAAAGAACTGCTACTAAAGAAGCCGGTAAAATTGCCGGATTGGATGTGCTGAGAATTATAAATGAACCAACGGCGGCATCGCTTGCCTATGGATTGGATAAGGAAAAAGAGCATACTATTCTTGTTTTTGATCTGGGCGGAGGCACTTTTGATGTTTCGGTCATGGATATATCCGAAGGGCTTTTTGAGGTTAAATCAACTAGCGGTGATACTCATCTTGGAGGAGACGACTGGGACGAACGCATAATGAACTGGATGGCAGATGATTTCAAAGCTAAACACGGTGTAGACCTTTGTAAAGACAAGATGGCTATGCAGAGACTAAAAGAAGCGGCGGAAAAGGCAAAATGTGAGTTATCCACAGCCCAGACAACTAATATCAATCTTCCCTTTGTTACGGCAACAGCGGAAGGCCCTCTCCATCTGGAAATGACTTTAACCAGGTCTGAGATGAATAAGATGACATCTGATTTATTGGAGCGATGCGAGGGTCCGTTTAAGCAGGCCATAAAGGATGCCAAGATGAAACCGGAAGATATTAAGGATATCGTGATGGTAGGAGGGCTAACCCGGATGCCGGCAGTTCAGGAATTGGTGAAGAAGCTCATCGGTGGGAAAGAGCCTCATAAGGGAGTAAATCCCGATGAAGTAGTTGCAGTTGGCGCTGCACTTCAGGCCGGTATTATAACCAAGGAAGTTAAGAAAGATATTTTATTGCTGGATGTTACACCTCTTTCTCTTGGTATCGAGACCAAGGGCGGTATTTTCACTAAAATGATTGAGCGAAATACTACAATTCCGACTAAAAAGAGCGAGATTTTTACTACTGCTGAGGATGGTCAAACCAGTGTTGAGGTTCATGTATTGCAGGGAGAGAGAGCAATGGCTGCCGGCAATATAACTCTTGGCAAATTCCATCTTGTTGATATTCCGCCGGCACGTCGGGGAACTCCACAGATTGAAGTGACTTTTGATATAGACGTTGATGGAATTGTTCATGTTTCGGCAAAGGATAAGGCAACCGGAAAAGAGCAGTCTATGACGGTTACCGGAGGCAGTGCGCTTGGCAAAGATGAGATTAACAAAATGGTTCAAGAAGCGGAAGCACATGCGGAAGAAGATAAGAAGAGGATGGAGGAAGCGGAAATAAGAAATGAGGGCGACAATCTTGTGTATTCAACCGAAAAGTCATTGGGTGAAGTCGGCGACAAGCTAAGCCCTGAAGACAAGTCGAATATTGAAGCAGCTCTAGGCGAGGTTAAGGAAGCCCTCAAGGGCAGTGATTTGGATAAAATCAAATCGGCAACTGAGAATCTAAAACAGGCTTCTTACAAAATGGCGGAGGCCGTCTATTCCCAGCAGCAGACAGGGCAGCAAGCGCAGGATCAGGCTCAAGCCGGTAGCGCTACCGAAGGTCAAGCTGATGAAGGAGAAGTGGTTGACGCCGATTATGAAGTAGTAGATGAAGGTGAAGATGATAAAAAGTAGTGAAATATGCATAACGCAGTACTTCCCGACATGTACAATTTATTGAGGTGAAGCAAATGACAAAAAAGAAACCGGCTTCTTCTAAAGAAAAGCTAAGCCAGAACAAACAAGGAGAGAAAGACACAGAGGCTTCGGCTAAAGCAATTGAGGACGACATAAATATATTAAGAGAAAAACTAAAAGAAAAGGAAACAGAAGCAGCTGAATATCTAAATACACTCCAACGGTTGCAGGCCGATTTTGACAACTACAAAAAACGCATGATAAAGGAGCAAACAGAATTTTTAGCTGTTGCATCCAAAGATCTGATCCTGGAGCTGATCCCAGTTATTGATAATCTGGAGCGGGCCTTAAAAGCCAGTAAAGAATCAAAAGATTTTGACAGTTTGTCTAAGGGTGTGGAAATGGTTCACGCTCAACTTATGGAGGTTTTAAACAAAGCCGGATTATCGGAAATAGATCCAAATGGGGAAGAATTTGATCCTTTTCATCACGAAGCTGTGATGCAAATAGAAAGCGAAAAACATGCCGATAATACTGTAGTTGACGTACTGCATAAAGGCTACCTTCTTAAGGGCAAACTGCTGCGGCCGGCGGCGGTGAAAGTTTCCAAGAAGAAATAAATCTTACTGCGGTGATAAGAAGTGAACGGACATAAATTCAAAGATTACTATGGCATATTAGAAGTTGATAAAGAGGCATCTCAGAAAGATATTAAGCGAGCCTTCCATAAGCTGGCCAGGAAATATCACCCGGATGCCAATAAAGACAATAAGGATGCTGAAGAAAAGTTTAAAGAAATATCTGAAGCATACGAAGTTCTTAGCGATCCCGAAAAGCGAAAAGAATATGACGATGGCGTCAAGTTCTTTGAGAGCGGTGGATTTACCGGAGGCGGAGCAGGCGGTTTCCGGGACTTTGGCCAGGGTGCCGGATTTGGTGGTTACACCAGCTTCACCGATATTTTTGATCTTTTTGGAGATTTTAGCGGTTCAACGAAGCAAACTCAAAAGCAGCGGGGTAAAGACCTATACTACAAAATCAGACTATCTTTTGAAGACGCTTTGAACGGAGTAGCAACCAGGATAAATGTTAGCCGTGATGAGGCATGTCCGACGTGTATGGGAAGCGGTGCCAAGCCGGGAACTTCTCCAAAGGTGTGCCCGGAATGTCAGGGAAGAGGCATGGTTGCCCAGAATCAAGGATTTTTTAGCCTTAGTCGTGCCTGTCCAAGATGTTTGGGGAAAGGCACCATAATTGAAACGCCATGTCCCGGTTGTCATGGGAGCGGCAGAGTAAAGAAATCGCGAAAACTGACAGTAAAAATCCCCCCGGGAGTTAAAAACGGAGCCAAGATTAGATTTAAAGGCCAAGGCGGCCTGGGTGTTGATGGTGGACCACCAGGAGATTTGTATGTTGTTACCCAGGTTGCATCGCATCCCATCTATAAAAGGGACGGAAATAATGTAATTTTGGATGTTCCTATTACTTTTACCGAAGCAACTTTAGGAGCAAAGATCAAAGTTCCCACTCTTGATGGAACGGTATCATTAAAAATTCCGGCGGGAACCCAGGACGGAAAGAGTTTCAGACTGCGAGGAAAGGGTGCCGCAAAAGCCAAAGGCGGAGGCAACGGCGATATGTTGATAAGAATCCATGTTGCTATTCCCAGCAAGCTTAACTCCAAAGAGAAAGAGGCTCTGGAGAAGTTTGCGCAGTTGCATCAAGAGAATCCAAGAAAGCATCTTGAAAATCTTACTTATGTTAAGAAGTAGTAGAGAGATTATAAGAAAGAGAGATTATGAAGAAATCAGGATTTTCAGACATTGTAAATAAAGTATTGATTGTGGATTGATATTTGGGTGATGATCGATGAAATACGTATTCTTAAAAAGCGATAGACCTGTTTATATGATCGGAGTCGCAGCTAAACTGGCCGGTGTGCACCCTCAAACACTCCGTCTTTATGAACGGAAAAAGCTCGTATGTCCAAAAAGAACAGCCGGCAGTACCCGTCTTTATTCCGATCGGGATATCGAAATGCTTAAATATATTCAAGAACTTACCAGGGAATTAGGTATAAACCTAGCTGGAGTAAAGGTCATTCTGGAACTTGAGCAAGACCGGGCAAAACTGGAACAAAAAATGAATGCTGTGGAAAAAAGGATACACAACATACAGGAAGAAATGAGAGATGAGATTGAGAAAGTCCATCGTCAGTATCGAAGAGATCTTATTCTTTTTCCAAAAGGTCATTTGGCAACCAGGCATTAGCCTGAGTTTTAGTCTGCACTTAATCCTGGATAACCTATGAAGTGGAGATGGTCTAGATGTTTGAGAGATTTACCATCAAGGCTCAAGAAGCTTTAGAACAAGCACAGAGAATTGCTGAAGAGTACAACCATCAGCAGATAGAAGGAGAGCATCTTGCTTTGGCTCTCCTGAAGCAGGACGGTGGCATTGTTCCCAAGTTATTGCAAAGATTGGGTGTAAGTCCGGAAGCAATAACCGAAGCGATAAGGAACCGGATTGAATCAATGCCCAAAGTTCAGGCTGCAACAGGACAGGTTTACATAGGGCCGTCTTTAAAAAAGATATTTGATATTGCCCGCTCCGAGGCGGAACGGTTGAAAGATGAATATATCAGCACCGAACACCTTTTCATCGGCATATTAGCCGAGGGTGGTGCGGTGGCTTCTATTCTAAAAGAACATGGGGTTACCAAAGACGGGCTTTATAAAGTACTTGCCGATTTGAGAGGATCTCACCGGGTTACTGATCAGAGTCCTGAAGAAAAATATCAGGCCTTAGAGAGGTATGGGCGCGATCTTACCGCCCTGGCCCAGAAAGGAAAACTTGATCCTGTAATTGGGAGAGATGATGAGATTCGCCGGGTAATACAGGTTCTTTCTAGGAGAACAAAAAATAATCCGGTACTTATTGGCGAGCCGGGAGTAGGTAAGACCGCGATTGTTGAAGGTCTGGCCACAAGAATTGTAAGCGGGGATATACCCGAGGGCTTAAAAAATAAAAAAGTAGTTGCCTTGGATATGGGTTCGTTAGTAGCAGGGACAAAATATCGCGGAGAGTTTGAAGATCGACTTAAAGCGGTTTTGAAAGAAATAAGTGAAAGCGAGGGTCAAATTATCCTCTTTTTGGATGAGCTGCACACGGTTGTAGGTGCCGGAGCCGCGGAAGGAGCAATAGATGCGTCAAATATGCTTAAACCCATGCTTGCCGGGGGGGAGCTCCGATGTGTGGGAGCAACGACTCTTACCGAATATCGTAAATATATTGAAAAAGATGCGGCCTTGGAAAGACGTTTCCAGCCTGTGATTGTACAAGAACCTTCGGTTGAAGACACAATCGGGATTCTAAGAGGTCTTAAGGAACGCTACGAGGTTCATCATGGAGTAAGAATTACCGATTCGGCGATTATTGCTGCTGCCGTCCTTTCGGATCGTTATATTACTGACAGATTCTTACCGGACAAGGCCATTGATCTGATAGATGAGGCTGCTTCCCGTTTGCGGATAGAGATTGACAGCTTGCCGACGGAAATAGATGAAGTAGAAAGAAAAATAAAGCAACTTGAAATAGAAAAAGAAGCATTAAAAAAGGAAAAAGATAAAGCTTCAAAGGAAAGGCTGGCTAAACTGGAAAAAGAGTTGGCCAAGCTGAAAGAGGAAACTACCGGCATGAAAGCACATTGGCAGAGCGAGAAAGAAACCATTGTGCGGATCCAACATCTCAAGGAGAAAATTGAGCAAGCGCGGATAGAGGAAGAAAAAGCGGAGAGAGAAGGCAACCTGGAGAAGGTAGCTAAAATCAGATATCAGGAAATGATCAATCTTCAAAATGAGCTTGAAGCGGAGAATAAGAAATTAATGAAGCTGCAGAAAGGGCAGATGATGCTCAAAGAAGAAGTCGATGAGGAGGATATTTCCGAGGTTGTTTCAAAATGGACAAATATTCCTGTTTCCAGGCTGATGGAGGGCGAAATTGAAAAGCTGGTTAATATGGAAGATCGGCTGGAAAAACGGGTTGTTGGTCAAGATGAGGCAATTCGTGCCGTTGCTAATACCATAAGAAGGGCGCGAGCCGGTATCCAGGACCCCAACCGGCCGCTTGGTTCATTTCTCTTCTTGGGCCCGACCGGTATCGGCAAAACCGAGCTGGCCAGAGCACTGGCTGAATTTTTATTTGATGACGAAAGAGCTATGGTGCGTCTGGATATGAGCGAATATATGGAAAAACATACGGTTGCCAGGTTAATCGGAGCGCCGCCGGGCTATGTCGGCTATGAAGAGGGAGGCCAGCTAACAGAGGCGGTTCGAAGAAGACCTTATTCGGTAATTTTATTAGATGAAATTGAAAAGGCACACCAGGATGTATTCAATGTACTTCTGCAGATACTGGACGATGGCAGACTTACCGATGGTCAGGGAAGAACAGTTGATTTCAAAAACACCATTATAATCATGACCTCTAATATCGGTGGAGAATGGATTCAGGAGCTTACAGACAAAGAACAAATCAAAGAGAAAATTACTGAAGCATTGAAGGCGCACTTTCGACCGGAATTCTTAAATAGGGTTGATGAAATAGTTGTATTCAATAGGCTGACGTTGAAGGATATAAAGAAGATAGTGGATATTCAGATTGAACAGCTGAAAAAACGGCTGCAAGAAAGAAAAATTGACATTGACTTGGATAAGGGCGCGAAAGAACTTCTTGTAAAAGAGGGATTTGATCCTGTTTACGGCGCCAGACCACTCAAGCGAGTTATTCAAAAAGAGATCGGTGATGTTCTGGCTATGAAGGTGCTTGAAGGCGAGTTTAAAGAAGGGGATAAGGTTACTGTAGGAGTAAAGAATGGGAAAGTAGTCTTTGCCAAAGAAAAATCAAAGGTGGCCGGTTAAAATAGTAAAGATAGGGGTCAGACCTCCTTGGGAGGTCTGACCCCACAGTCCATAACAAATCACTACTTTTTATAATCAATTTAAAGGAA
>ENA-OSEO01005080-OSEO01005080.1-sediment-metagenome-genome-assembly--contig:-NODE-5080-length-13057-cov-4.644068_pt1 | contig 13057 bp, 13 predicted proteins | sample MGYA00237883_ERZ534232 | MGnify/ENA metagenome assembly ERZ534232
TCATGCTTTTGATGCCATTCAATCTCTTTTTGGCTCACCCTCTTTGCCTATCCCAATTCTTGGTGAGTAGATACAATGAAAGGCTCTCATGCCGGTAAATTATCTTGATCTGAAAAACCAAATTACGGCTTACGGCGAAACGGCTGTAGCGCTCAGGCAGGAACTGATGCACAGGCTGCTGGACTGCCGTACTTTACTGGAAGATTATGACTCGCGCCTTGCGGACCTGCAGGCGGCCGTGGCGGAAACCGCCGGGCAAAACAAGGGACTGCGCTGCGCCGTTCCGCTGGAAGAGCAGCTATCCACACACCATGCCGCGCAATTGCCCGCCCCGCCCTGCACCATCCTGGCGGCGGACGGGTCGCAGATCAACCCCGATCCGCACGGCGAGGAACTTTACGGCCTGGTGAACGTGGGCGTTTTCACCATGAAGCCGGGCAGCGGCAGCGCGCCTGAGGTGACCATCGCCAGCAGCCTGCTTTATGATGAATCGCTGCATCCAAACGGCAGTACGGCTTCCGAGGCGCTGATCGCCTTAATGCGCGATACGCGTGAACGGGAGATACTGGCTCAGATGGCGCTGACAGAAGCAGCGCCGGTGGTCACGCTAACCGACGGTCCGCTCGAGCTTTTCCGTGAACCTCGAACAGAGCAAGTGTTCAATCATTATTTCGAGAAATATTTATCCGCATTGGATGAAATGGCGGATCATCACGTGATCACCGCCGGCTACGTGGACCGTCCGCGGGCCGACCTGGTGGTCAAAATGCTGGAACTGGTCAGCTCCAACAAGGAAGAACAACCCTTCAAGGGGGTGAGCGACCTGGCGCTGTTCACGCCGATGCTGAACCCCGGCGAGCGATCTGCGGTTTTTAAACTGCAATCCAGTTCGGCGGAACATTATTCCAACGAGATCGAAAAGGGCATACCCGGCCCCAGGACGCTGCATTTCTATTACCTGAACGTGGGTTACGAAAACCTGCCCGCCCTGGCGCGCGTGGAAGTGCCCCTGTGGGTGGTGGAAAACCAGCAGATGATGGATCTGCTGCAATCCGTGCTGGTGGAACAGTCGCGGCAGGCGGGTTCGCGGCCTTACCCCTACCCGCTTATCCGCGCACACGAAAGCGCGGTGGTCAGAATGGAAGAACGCGGTCAGGTCACGCAGATGCTCGAAGAAGAGCTGCTCAAACACGGACTGATGCCCGGCATGAATTCAAACAAACAATCCCACAAGCAATATCGGGGAAGAGGAAGGATGTAAGATGACTTCAATCGCGATCGGTCGATTACTCAGAGCCAACACGGCGGGCTGCGTGATGGGCTGCCAGGTCTCGCCGCAGGAGGCGCCCGCCTTCGGGCAGATGGTGCGCATCCCACTGGAAGACGGCAGTCAGGTCTTCGGACTGGTGCACGAGATCCACATTGACGATGATGGCCTGGTGCGTCAACTGGCCGGTTCAACCAATCTCTCCGATGAGATCATCGCGGACAACCGCAAGAACCGCAACATGCCGGTGGAGATGAGCGTGGCCTTCATCGGCTGGCAAAGCGGTATCACGCTCTCTCAGACCCGCCCTCCCCGACCGCCGCTCTCCCTGGACAAGATCTTCCCCTGCAGCGACGCGGAAGTTGCCGCGTTTTGCGCGAGCGGCAGATTTGCCTACCTGCGTATGCTGCTGCGTAATGAAGAACTGCCCGCCGCAGACCTGCTGACGGCTCATCTGCGCCAGGTGCGCGCAGCCGGAGGGGCCGACCTTGAAAATGCCCTGCGCGAGATGATCGCGCTGTTGAAAGACGATTATCCGCAGTTGATGGACCTGCTCAGCGCGGTCTCGGAAGTTGTGGAATAAGGCAGGTGATGCATGACAAACAATGAGATGAACTTGATCCCTGAAGGCCAGCCCATCGGATACGTGGTGGGCGGCGGATTGAAAGCCAACCTGTTCGTGAGACTGACCGTCCCGGCGGACAAGGTGCAGGAAGGCGGTTTCGTGGTGCTGGAAAGCGGCAACTGGCAGTTTTACGGGCTGGTGACCGACCTGCAGTTGGGGGCTTCCGATCCGCGCTACGCCGAAATGCCGGCGGCCGGCAGGCTCTCGCCCACGGTGACGAGACTGCTCAAGGAGCAGACGCTGTATACCAACCTTGAAGTGCTGCCCGCCCTGATGCTGGAACGCGGGCCTGAACCGGGCGCTCCCGATTACGAGGCGTGGGCCAGGGCTCACCAGAACGAGAATACGCCGCGTCCGCTGCCGATCAAAACGGTGCCGGGACATCACGCGCTGGCGAGGCTGGCTTCCGCCGGGGACGTGGCCGAGATCTTCGGCACGCCCGACGAAAAAGGCTATTTTGAGATCGGACGCACACGCGAACAGGACCATCCGGTGTGTATTAACCTGGATAAGTTCGTGCAACGCAGTTCAGGCATATTCGGGGCGACGGGCTCGGGCAAGTCCTTTTTAACGCGCATCATCCTGGCGGGACTGATCCAGCACAACGCGGCTTCGGTGCTGGTGTTCGACATGCACAACGAGTACGGATTCGACGATACCGCTTCGGATACAGGCCAGGCCGTGATCGGGCTGCGTAGCAAATTCCCGTCGCGTGTGCGCGTGGTGGGTCTGGGACGCAAGAGCAGCATCCGCGGCAAGACGCCCGACCTGACGCTGGAACTTCGCGATTCCGACATCCAGCCGGAAGATATTGAACTGCTGGCGCGCGAGCTGAACCTGCGCGAAACGACCTCCACCACGCTGGACGCGCTGGTGCATCATTTCGGCGCGGCCAACTGGTTTGGCAAATTCAGGGAAATGAGCATCGGTTCTATGGTCGAGGATGATGAGGGCAAGAAGGTGCCCGCGCCCGGCAGCGTGGCGTTTTGGGCCAACCAGGCCGGGGTGAACGTGGCCGCCGCGGAAGGCCTGCGCAGTAAGCTGACGCGCGTTTTCAACCGGCCTTATCTACTGCATGAGGAAGGAGCGGGCGATCCGCTCAAAGAGGTAATCGAAGCGCTCAAGGCGGGGCAGCACGTGATCTTGTCGTTTGGCGATTACGAATCGGACCTGGACTACCTGCTGGTCTCCAACCTGCTTACGCGCAGGATCCGCGAGGCCTGGGAGGACAGCACCAACGAGTTCCGCGCGCACGGCAAGGCCGAGCCGCGTCCGCTGGTGATCGCGGTGGAAGAGGCGCACAAGCTGCTCAACCGCGAGATGGCGGCGCAGACTTCCTTCAGCACCATCGCGCGCGAACTGCGCAAGTATTACGTGACGCTGCTGATCATCGACCAGCGGCCTTCGCAGATCTACGACGAGGTGATGTCACAGTTGGGTACGCGCGTATCCGGCTGGCTGGGGGACGAGAATGACGTGGCCGCGGTGCTATCCGGGTTGGCGGGGCGGGATGCCCTGCGCGGCATGCTGGCGCGCCTGCAGCCGAAGGAAGAGGTACTGTTATTGGGATGGGGTGTGCCCATGCCCATTTTAGTGCGCTCAAGACGCTATGACCAGAAGTTCTGGGATGATCTATTACCTCGGAATTCCCGCAGCGTGGAGCAAAATATCAAAGATTTGGGATTTTAAGAGCAGGAACCACGGAAAAACGGAATACACGGAAATCCCTAAAAACGAAATCTAGAAATACTAAAATCATCAATCATACAGATAGATTCATAATTTGTTCGTAATAAGGGAGGAAACGTGAACAGTCAATCAGTGAATGCCAGCAAACTCCTTTTCAAAGAAGAGAGTTATGCGATTCGTGGAGCTGTTTTTGAAGTCTATAAAGAAATCGGCAGCGGATTTTTGGAAGCGGTTTACCAGGAATGTTTGAGCAAAGAATTTGAATATAGACATATTCCATATGTTTCTCAACCGAAAATTCAATTTGCATATAAGGGGGTAAATTTAGATTTGGAATATCGACCGGATTTCATTTGTTATTCTTCAATTATTCTAGAATTAAAAGCCACCAGAGGAATTATTGATGAACATAGGGCGCAATTATTCAACTATTTAAAAATATCAAAACTCAAATTAGGTTTGCTTGTAAACTTTGGACATACTCCCAGGGTTGAGATTGAGCGAATTATTCTATAAACCCAACCCTTTTCAGTGTATTCCGTATTTCCGTGGTTTGATTTTTTATAATGACAGGACGTGAGTGTCGGCAGTTAATTGATATGTAAGAACTTTAGGCGCGTTCAGTATGCCTTTACTTAGGTATGTTTTAGGTGCGAACCGGTATGGTGAATCAGTGGGCTTGGCACGCCAAGCCCCTACAGGAACGTTTTTTTGGACACGAATGGTGAATTTATAGCCGGGGGCACGTGCAACGTGCCCCTACCAGGTCCGCATGCATGGATATGGACGCGAACCGGTATGGTGAATCAGTGGGCTTGGCACGCCAAGCCCCTATAGGAATATTTTTGGTTGAAATTGGACGGGGAGCGGAATGATGTCACCGCGGGCGCACAGCAGTGCGCCCTTACAAGGGCGGTACGGAAATTTTTTCTGAGAGGTTTGATAATAAAGTTTATTAAGAACGATTCTCGAATTTCAATTCTCGACTCACAGCTCTACTTAGGCCAGGCGAGCCAGAGGATGAGGGCGGTGATAAGGCCGGTGAGGACGCCGCCGACGACTTCGATGGGGGTGTGTCCGAGCATTTCTTTGAGTTTCTTCTGATCCGCCTGGGGGGTCTTGGTCAGGGCGAACCATTCATCGATCAGTTTGTTGAGCGCCTCGGCGTGGAAGCCGGCTTCGCGCCGCACGCCGGCTGCGTCGTAGATGACGATCATCGAGACAGCCACGGCGATGGCAAAGGCCGGGTGGTCGAATCCGCTGAAGAGGCCGATGGCCAGGGTGGTGCCGGTCATGGTGGCAGCGTGTGAACTGGGCATGCCGCCGGTGCCGAAAGCCAGCGAGACCTTGAATTTCTTGTGCATGAGAAAGAAGATGGGAATCTTCAGGATCGAAGAGAGCAGCCAGGAAGCCAGGCAGACCACCAGTTCAGGGTAATGCACAATACCGGCCATATTATTCCTCTTTTGCAGCGGGGGATGATTTTTCGGTTAGTTCTTTGATACGCAGGTCGGCACGATCGAGCAGGGCGGTGCAGTGCTTGTTAAGCTCCTGTCCGCGTTCAAACATTTTCATGGCCTCGTCCAGCGTCTGCTGGCGGCTTTCCATGGCCTCAACGATGGTAATCAGTTCGTCATACGCCTGTTCGTAGGTCATTTCTGAAATGGATTTATCCGTTTTCGACATCCTGCGTCCCTCCGGTGACTTGCGTCACCTGTGATTTTACCCCGCCATCGGAGAATTTGATATCCAAGTTTTCCCCTTCGTGGACTTGCGTTACACTGCTGACCACGGCGCCACTCGCGTCGGTGACCACGGCGTAACCGCGCTTCAACACCGCGAACGGATTGAGTGATGTCAGGCGGTCTTGCAACCCCTCCACGCTGACACGGCGGTCGCGCATCGTGTTGCGCATGGAGAATTCCATGCGGGTGAAGGTTTCATCTAGGCGCTGGCGGTCATCGCGCAGCATCCACTGCGGGGATAGATTTTCGAGTTTATGCCTGAGTTCCAGCAGATCGAACCAGGCGTAAGAAGTAACCTGCTGCATGGAATATCCCAGCCGGTAAGCAAGAGAAGCGAGATCGTCGCGCAGTTCTGATTGATCGGGGGTGCAAAGCTCCGCGGCGGCCGTGGGAGTGGGGGCGCGCAGGTCTGCGGCAAAATCGCACAGGGTGAAATCCGTTTCGTGGCCGATGCCGGTCACCACGGGCACCCGTGAAGCGGCGACGGCGCGCACCACGCGTTCATCGTTGAACGCCCACAAGTCCTCGAGCGAGCCTCCCCCGCGGGCAAGCAGGATCACATCCACCCCGGCCGTCTCGTTCAGTCGGCGGATGGCTTCCACCAGGGCGGGCGGCGCTTCTTCACCCTGGACCGGTGCCGGAGAGACCAGCACTTCCGCCAGCGGATAACGCCGGCGCAGGGTATTGAGCATATCTTGCAGGGCCGCCCCGGTTGGGGAGGTGACGATGCCGATGATTTGCGGCCTTATGGGGATTTCCCGTTTGCGGTCGGGATCAAAGAGACCTTCGGCCTCAAGTCGGCTTTTGAGCCGCATGAATTCCTGATAGAGTGCCCCCTCGCCGGACATGCGCACCGCATCCACGTAAAGCTGATATTGACCGTCGCGTTCGTAGATGCTGACGGCGCCGTGCGCTTCGACGGCCATGCCGCTTTGCAGGATGATGGGCAGGCGCATGGCGGCATTCTTCCAGATCACGCATTTCAAGGCGGACGAAGCGTCTTTGAGGGTGAAGTAGATGTGACCGGAGGAAGGGCGCGAGAGATTGGAAATCTCGCCCTGCACCCAAATATCGCGCAGGATCTCGTCACTGTCCATCAGTTCGCGCAAATAGCGCGAAAGCTGACTGACCGAAAGGGAGCGTAAAGGAAAAAGGGAGGGCTGTCGCATGTGCAGATGCTACTAGCATACCCTCCCCTTTTTATGATGTCAATGCGACATCTTTGGGAATTTATTACGGAGTAGAGCCAGATCCACTCGCTGATATAGCACTGGCAGTTGCTTCAGCATTGGCTGTGGCTGTAGCGCCTGCATCGACTGTGGGTGTTGTTGTTGGCGTTGGAGTATCCGTGATTGCAGCATACGCTGTCGCAGCGGCATAGGCTGTTTGCTGGGCATCATAAGTCGCGGTCAGGTTCGGCGTGGGGGTGATGGTGCCGGTGGGCGTGGCCGTGTAAGTGGTGGAGACCACGATGGTCACGTAGACCGAACTGCCGAAGGTCTTGCCGGCGGCGTTTTGCATGATCCAATAGCCGGTGTAGGTACCTTTCGCCAGGGGGGCTACCATGGCAACAGAGACGTTATCCGCGTGGCCGGAGGCTACTGCGGATGTGAGTGCCGTGGAAGCGCCGCTCATGGCGTTGCCGCTGACGAAGACCAGCTTGTAAGAGGTGGTCCAGTCGCAGGTGCCGTTGTTCTTGATCGACCAGGTCTTGGTGAAGGCTTGTCCGGGGGTCATGACGGTGTTATCGGGGATGGTGATATCCGCGGCCCAGACGGCGTTATCGCAAAGCGATTCCGTCGCCACCACTTTTGTGGCAGTCTTGATGAGCGCCTGGGTCTTGGTGGCGGTCGGCATAAGGGTAGCAGTCACTTGCGGGGTTTCGGTTGGAACAGGGGTGGATTCCTGTGTCAGGACGGTCAGCGTCTGCGCCACCGAAGTATACATGGCATTAATTGTGGCCTGGGCTTCTTCTTCCTTTTTGGAATTGGAGCACGCCGACAATGTCAAAGCGAGACAAACGAACAGGATCAGTATCTTTTTTGTTTTCATGAAAATTTTGACCTTTTCAATAGATTTCAAGCATTGATTAAACGAACGCACAAGGGAAAAGTTCCCCGGGTACCAGTCCATTATAATAGCCAAATCTATGAATTTGCCAAGAACACTCTTTGAAAAAGCTGAGAAATGGGGGTGAATAAGCGGATTTAAAACAAAATCATGTAGAATTAACCAAATGTTTTCGAAGGGATAAAAATGGAAAATCTCTGGTCTCCCTGGCGCATGAAATATGTGACGGATAACGGCAAACCCGGTGAATGCATCTTTTGCAGTTACCCAAAAATGAAAGACGGCGTGGAAAACCTGATCGTCCACCGCGGACAGTCGGCTTTCGTGATCCTCAACCGCTATCCGTATACGAGCGGACATTTAATGGTGGTCCCTTATCAGCATGTGGCGTCCATTGAAGAACTGACACCTGAAATACGCTCCGAGATGATGGAAATGGTCAACGAGACGCTGGGTGTGCTGCGCAAGGTCTACCAGCCGGAAGGGTTCAATATCGGCATCAATACGGGCTCTGCGGGGGGAGCGGGAATTGCCGAGCACGCGCACATCCACATCGTGCCGCGCTGGATTGGCGACACGAATTTTATGTCCACCACAGGGGAGACGCGCGTCATCCCCGAGGACATGGAAGTGACCTACAAGCGCATTTCCGAGGCGTGGAAAGAAGATTTGTATTGAAGGAGGAAAAGTGGATATTCAAGTTTTTTCTATTGATAGAGATTTGGTAATTAACAGTCAATTTGTAACTGCAAAAATAAAATATTCAGAAGCTTTAGAATTTCTTGTTCCATTAATCGATAAGCTTGAATTACAGAGAAAAATACAAGATTCAAAATTTTATAAACGTCTTGAAAGAGATTTAGTTAAAGGATGCATTATGCCACCTTTAACATTAGCATTTATTGTTGACGGTATTAATTTTTCATCAAAGGAAGAAGCACAAAACTATATTCGTAACAACATTGAAGATGCTTTTGTACTTGATGGTATCCAGCGGCTTAATACGCTATATAGAACTCAAAAAAACAATTCTGAATTAAATTTAAATCAACCTATGTTTTTGAATATTATTTTTTGTGAATCAATGGACAATCTTTTATACAGAATGATTACATTGAATAATGGACAAAAACCAATGACAGCAAGACATCAAATTGAGATATTGGCGAGTAATATTTATAATTTTGAAGAATTACCCGTTGAGATTCAGACCGAGAAAGAAAGAAAAAAACGAATAATAAAGGGGTCATTTAACAAAAGCGACATTATAAAAGCATATATTGCTTTTTTAAGTGATTCTATTAATATTGATAATCAAAGAATAATTGAAGAGAAACTTGACGAATTAATTGCAGAAAAAATATTAAACTCAAATATTACAGAGGATAATCTTGAGTTTTCTGAAATTATTAGTTTAATTTCAAATTTAAGTATACAACCTGAGATATTGGAGTGGTTCAAAGTAAACAATAATTTTATCGGATTTTCTGTAGGAATTCGTCACTCATATGAAGAATTAAAAGAAGTTAATTCTGAGGTTTTTTCTAATTCGATTCAAAAATTTGAAAAGGCTTTTTCTGCATTTAACGTATCAAAAGTAAGAGTTGGATTCCAAAGACGAAAATATGTGGCTTATTTTATTGAGAATTTTATGATGTTTTCTGAAATGGATGAAAATGATATGGTCGATATTTTATCGACAATTGATTAAATAAAATGCCAAAAACACCTCGATATATTCTTGAAGAACCGTTGCCGGCAAGATCTCTAAAGGTGTTACCTTCGGTATTACACATTTCTACAACACCCATTAATTATGAAGTAGCGTTAATTCGATTATTAACTGGTTCATTAAACATTCGATGTAATTTGACGAAAACCTTAATCAAGCAAAGAAATAATTATTCTACAATTCTCTTTACTCACAACCGGTCCATTTCCTGTAACACAATAAAAAAGGCAATAAAACCACACCAAATAAGAGAATTAGTTACTTATCTTAATAAGCCACAAAACAATCATGCTTTTTATAAAGAGATTTTTGTAGAATTTTCAAATTATTTTTTAAGAAAACAACAAAATAACGAAGTTGGTGCTTTTCTTCACCTTTATAGAATATTAGAGTCGATAGCATACAGTTTTCCACTTATTTGGGCATCAAGAGCCAAAGATTACAAAGCGAGTTTTTTGGATCTAAAGAAGTATTTTTCTGATCCAAAAATTGGTGAGCTTGGAGTGTTTAAAAAATTCGTTGAAGATATTTTTGACCCTCTCTTGCTTGATACTCAAGTTCAACTTAACTTTATATCAGTTTTTCCAGATTGGGAAAAAAGGTATTATACATCCGTAAAAAACATAATTCAGATCAACGATATTGTTGCTTATACTGATTTTTCTGACATTACGGTTAAATGTCGCTGTTTATTTAACTTATTAATAACTCTTAGAAACAAGTACTTTCATTTTCTAACTGGTGACGGAAATAATTTTAATTCCGATGATATAGCTGATCCAAACGAATTTTTTAGCGTAATAAATGAAATATTTGTTAATTGGTTATCAATAACGTATTTTGAAATACTAGATCGCGAAATTGAAATATAAGTGATTTGTGAAAAAAGCTTTTCTTGGGGCAGGCAAGTTCTTGAAATTACATAATCTAAACCTATTGAAAAATTTTTTACCTGTCAATTTTTTTATCTAAAACGTTTCACGAAAGTGATATAAGCTACCTGACCCCTTTTCAGCAAACGTTTCTTCGTGGTTGAAATAGCCTTCTATGAACTGGTAAAGGTGGCTTATTCGTTTGATCCGATCATGGCAATGCGTTGAATAATGCTTAAACCAGATATTCTGTTGGACTCAATGACATCGGTATAAAAAAACTGGAATACTGTCAAGTATTTTCATTTGGAGAATCTATTTTGAGTATGAAGTATTCATTACCAAAAAAAGAACAGACAATCATCTTCCCCATCATTATTTTAACAATCCTTTTACCGATCCTGTTTTTTGGGGCGATACTCGTTTTCCATTTAAGCGGACTGGCGCTCTATTTCGCTCAACTGGGGCTCTACGCGGTATTTTATCTGCTGGCCTTTTGGGGGATAAAGAGCAGCGGCATACGGCTGCCTGTAAACGGGCAACTTGCATTGAAATCTTTGGCCGTGCTGGTCTTGAGTTGGCTGGTCTACGTGCTGGTGATCTCCGTTTTCAAGTTCGTGAACCTGCCGCGAGAAGCGCAGGCGCTGGCATCCACGCCGCTGTGGAAGATCGCAGCCAACATTGTGAGCACCTGGTTCTTCGTCGGTATGGCCGAGGAAGTGCTTTTCAGGGGTTTTTTCTTGAAAAAATTGTTGGCGTTCTACGAAGAACGAAATTCAACCCGCGCAACCCTGTGGGCAGTACTCGTCTCGAGCGCTTTCTTCTCTTTGTGGCACCTGCCCGTGCGACTGTTCTCACTGGTCAACGGAGAACTCTCGCTCGGCATGATCGTGGTCAGCCTGGTGGTGCTGTTCGTCCTCGGCGCGGGGTTTGCCTGGCTTTTCCTGCGCAGCGGAAGCATCCTGCTGACGGGGTTGGTGCATGGCGTGATGGATTTTCCGCTCATCGGGGAAAATTCGCAGCTCAGCTTCATTATATTGATCGCGGCTATTGGGTTGGTGGAACTTGCGCGGCTGACCAGGTGTGATCAGGCGAAAACAGCCATTTTTTGATTTAGAATTGACTTCCATAGAATATAAATAATTTAAAAATACCTCACTCCACACCCCTCTCCATCAAGAGGATTGAAAGGGGCTGGGAAGAGGAACGAGTAATAGTATTAAAAAAGGGGAATCGATTCGTCACAGATAGCTGCGAGAAGTATTTATTCTAGAAACAATTGGGTTCCTCTTGGAACTGTTCCGGGGAGGCGGCGTATGGAAAAACAAAAGATCAAACTGACGCAGGAAAAGGAAACCTTGCTTGTTCCCCTGCTGGCAAAGGCCATGGAGAACGCAAAGGAACATCCCATCCTGAAGGACGCAAAAGCTGAGGAGATCCTGAGACAGATTGAATACGAGTTCAAAGACCTGGGCGTACCGCGCCAGACCCTGATCACGCTGGCCATGCGCGCCAAGCGGCTTGATGAATACGTGCAGGATTACCTGGCGCGGGCCGAGCATCCGCTGGTGCTGCACCTGGGCTGCGGACTGGACAGTCGCGTGCTGCGCGCCAAAGCCTCGAGCGGGCGCTGGTACGATCTCGATTACCCGGACGTGATCGAACTGCGCAAGAAGTTTTATAACGAAACCAATCACTACAGCATGATCCCGTCCTCGGTGACGGATTTGGGCTGGCTGCAGACTGTCAAGGAAAGCGGCCCGGCCTGCATCCTTGCCGAGGGGCTGCTGATGTATCTACATGAAACACAGGTGCGTGAGCTGCTGGAAAACCTGCAGGAACGCTTCCCCGGCAGCGAGATCGCCTTTGACGCCTACAGTCACATCACCGCGTCCAGCGTCAACCGCCATCCGTCCATCAAGAAGACGGGCGCGCTGGTCCACTGGGGCATCGACAAGGCGGAAGAGATCGCCGCGTGGGGCAGCGGGTTCAAGCTGTTGGAGGAATGGTATTTCACCGACTCGCCGGATATCCCCTGCCTGGGGGGACGCGACAGGTTCATGTTCCAAACCATGGGACTCTTTAATGCTGCCAAAAAGGCACACCGTATTCTACGTTTTCAGATGTAAAAAGGATTGACGAGACATGAAAATCACCCATTTTGCCACAGAACACTTTTTTGCCAAATACGAATTCACCACACCGTACCAGTTGTGTAACTCGGACTGCGAGACGATCCCGGTGAAGGATCTGTTGAAGATGGCGGGTATTCCGCTGGAAGAAATGGGGAAGATCTCGTTGGGCTACACGGAATCGTTGGGCAACCCGGATCTGCGCGCGGGCATCGCGGATTGTTATGCCAACATCAGCCCGGAAGAGGTGATCTTTCTGGGGTCCCCGATCGAAGGGATTTATCTGGCCGCGCGCGCTGCGCTCAATCCGGGCGACGAGGTGGTGGTGCTGACCCCGGCCTACGACGCGTTGGTGAATATGTTCGAGCACGTGGCCGGCGCGGACAAGGTACACAAATGGTGCTTTAAAGCAGGCCCTGACCGCTGGGAACTGGATTTTGACGAACTGGAAAGCCTGATCACCCCTCAAACGAGGATGGTGGTGGTTAATTTCCCGCACAACCCCACGGGGTTTCTGCCCAGTCGGGAGCAGTTGGATCAATTAGTAAACACTGTAAATAAACACGGCCTGGTGCTCTTCTACGACGAAATGTACTTCGGGCTCGTACATGAAGGCACGCCGTCCATCCCATCGGTGGCGGAACTGTGTCCGCGCTCGGTGGCGCTATCGGGCCTCTCCAAAACCTACGGACTGCCGGGGCTGCGCAGCGGCTGGCTGGTGGTGCAGGAGAAAGCCCTGCGCGACGAGATCATCAACTGGAAGTTCTATACGAGCATTTGTCCGGCGGCGCCGACCGAGTTCCTCACCAGCGCGGCGCTGAAGGTGCGTGAGCAACTGCGTCAGCGCAGCCTTGCCCTGGTGGAATCCAACCTCAAGCTGGCGGACGACTTCTTCGCGCGCTGGCCGCAGATGTTTACCTGGCGG
>ENA-OSEO01005081-OSEO01005081.1-sediment-metagenome-genome-assembly--contig:-NODE-5081-length-13053-cov-3.928869_pt1 | contig 13053 bp, 10 predicted proteins | sample MGYA00237883_ERZ534232 | MGnify/ENA metagenome assembly ERZ534232
ACCGCCTGCGATGCACCATCCCCGCCGCCGCACCGCATGCAGGCCGCGGCCAGCGCGCCCGCCAGCGAATTCGCGTCACCCGGCTCCGCCAGCCACCCCACGGCTGGCGTGACAATCTCCTCCGGACCGCCACAGCGCGTCGCCACCACCGGCATGCCGGTCGACATCGCCTCGATCAGCACGACACCGAACGTCTCATACAGGCTGGGAAGCACCAGGACATTCGCCTGCCACATCGCCTCTCGGACTCTTTCTTTCGATAGCGCTCCCAGAAATTGGACCTGCCCGCCTATGCCCAGCTTGTGTGCCGACGACTCCAACGAAGTACGTTCCGACCCCTCCCCGGCGACAACGAGACGGACATCGTGATTGCCACACCAATGCCTGGAGAACGCCGCCAGCAGCGTTTGGAGACCCTTGCGCGGTACGAGCCCCCCAACCACGAGAAACGTGAAGGGCTGCACAGGTCTCGGCTGTACAGGCAAATGGAAAAACGCCGTATCGACCATATTCGGCACGATTTCGATCTGCGTCTCCTCGCTCGCATAAGACAACATGCTACGAGCCAGGCTGCTACTGACCGCAAACAGCCGCTGCGCCCCACTGAATGCTGCCCATACATAGGGCTCCTGCCATTTGGCGACCAGCTTGCGCCCCACGGCAGTGGAATGTTCGGTGATTACGTAGGGACGATCATACACGCGAGCACTGCGCATTGCGGCGTACCCGGCCCACAGGACGCTTTGCGCATGGATCAGGTCCGGGACTCCATACTGCCGGACGTAGATATCCACCAGATGCGTAGCCTGGCGCGCCCAGAGCAGCGCTCCAAACTTGAAACGCCGTCCCAGATTCCAGCCATGCAAGCGTACGGTGGGAATCCCGCTCTCGACGCAACGTTCTACCTGAAACCTGGAACGAAGCAACCTGCGTGGGCTCAGTGATCGCAGACTGCGATACTCGGGATAGACCACGCCCACTTGCAGACCCACCGCTTGCAGGGCTTGCGCTTGTTGTGCGAAGAAGATACCGCGATAGGGAAGTTCGGGCATCGAATACCAGGAAGGGATCATTAAGACATGCATTGGTTGCTCATTGAGACGACCCGGATCAGGTCGGGAGATTGCCGAAACAGCGGGATCATCGCCCAACACCTACGGGAAACAAACCCAACATACGCCTCCAAACTGTGACGTACAGATTTCTGTCAGCCGCCTCAGGAATCAGAACAGCGCCGATGCGGTTCCCGGAAACGCGAACGTACAGGACCAGCACAACCAGTGTGCTCAACACGTAGGAAATGGACGAGGCGACTGCTGCGCCGTTGATTCCCCACAAGGGTATCAGAATCACATCCAGAATCACCGTTACGAAGAGCCCCACCAGGGATGCCACTGTATTATACAACAACAAACCGCGCCCAGCCAAGTCACTGGCAAGAAGCTTGTTGACGCTCAGCATAATCACACCGGGCAACAGCAACTGCAATGGCAACACCGAGTCCGCATAGCGCCCGCCGAAGACAAGGATCACGACAGGATAGCTGAACACAGCCATCAGGATGCTCAGGACCCAGGTAAACGCAAACACGTTTCGGGTCACGACCGGGGTGAAAGATCGAGATTCCTGCGTGGAACTGGCCGCCGTCTTTGGGAAAAGTACCGTGGCGATGGCCTCAGGGACATACCACAGCATCTCGGCAATGGTGACCGCAGTAGCATAAATCCCGACGGCAGCTACACCCAGGAAGAAACTGAGAATCAGCACGTCTAAGCGGTAGTTGAAAAACTGGAACAGGTTCGAGAGAAATCCTTGCAGCCCGAGTTTGAGACAATCTCTCAAAGCACCCCAACTCCAGTACAGACGCACAACGATGACTTTACGCAAAGCGAACAGGCCAGACAGCATCATGACCAGCCAGCCCAACGTCACGGAGCAGACAGCACCCAGCGAACCCATGCGCAAGACGATAACTGCCCCAACGAGCAAGACCAGGCTGCTACCAGCCCTGAGCACCCGAAGCTGATTGTACGTGTCGATGTATTGAAGTCCCAGGAAGATGTACAGCAGATGCCTGGAGACGAGCGCAAAGGGAATAGCCACGCCAATCAGCGCAAGTGTATTGGACTCGATCCCCACCGCTACGGTCTGTTGCAAAAGCGGGATGCAAAGCAGGTAGACGGGGACGACCGCCAGGCTCGTGACGATGCTGACGCTGAGAACATTGCCAGCCAGCACGTCCGTCGGGTATTTTTTCTGGCCCATGAAATAGACGGTCGCCATCCCGATTCCAAACTGCAGAAACAGCGAGGCCAGATTGGGGATCAGCATGGCAATCGCAAAGGTCCCCAGGCCCTCCGGTCCGAGAGCGCGTGCGGCGACAACACCAATCGCACCATTCAGCACCATCATCAACACGTTTGTCACCAGCGTCGATGTTGCGCTTCGTAAGAAACCGAGAGGCTTCACTGCACACACATTCCTTCGTGCGCGAGGTAGCGGTAGGCACTGACGAGCGGATCACTGTACACGTGCTCGAAAAGGGCGGGGTGACGCTCGAATTTCTCTCGCGAGGCCGCCGGGTCCACAGACGTCATGCGGCTGTCGATCCACACCAGACAGACGTCGTACTTATCCAATAACTCGGCTGTCTGGTCCAACCCAATGGACGGATCGAGGATATCCAGGCTATCCTGAAACCGTACCTCGAACCGCGGCCCGGTGGAAGGAGGTGTGTGTGTGTATGGGACAGCGATCACCGATCTCCCGGTCATTCCCCCCAGGTAATAGCTATATTCGGGATCGCTGGCAACCACCGTCCCCGGCAATGAATGTTCCATGAGGAACACATAGGGTGGTTGCGTGCTGAGGTGCATCTCGCTGCGGCTCCTGGCAAAGCTGTATTTGTGCGTGGACGAAGGGCTATACAGGTCTCGCAGATTGTCGATGCCCTCTTGAATGACGATGTACCCCATCAACACGAGAGCGACCCCTGCGGCAATCAGGCCCAAGACGGAGCGCCAAGTGCCACCGTAACTCCAGCGGGCAACAGCCGGCAGCACAGCGATGGCTCGAAACCAACGTCCCGTGTATTCCCAGAAGAACCAGCCGAGGATAAGCCCATACGCCGGCAATAGGACCAGCCGCAGCAGGCCGATATCGGTCATTTTCCCCTGCAGGAAAGTGATGATGAACGGGTTAGGCAAAACGAAGGCCACAACCGCCACAGGTGCGAACAGAAACAGCGCGAAACGGCGCAGCTTCAAGGCGGGTGGAATCAGAAACAGCGAGGTGAAATAGGCGAACAGCCAAAGCGCGAACCGCAGCGGGGCAAAATGCCAGCGGGGATCCACGCGATGCAATTGGAATGGACCAATCATCGTGAACCCCGCGCCCAACTGGATCGTCGAGCCAAACGTCGGCCTTGATATTCCCAACCAGTTCTTCTTGGCGTATAAGATCCCCCCACCTGCCGCTTTGAACAGCACAAATGGGACGCCCACCAGCACAGCGGGCAGCAGCAGGTACAGCAAACGCCGGCTTTCCTGATCCAGGCTTATCCTGCGTCGCGTGACCAGTGTGGCGAGCCAGCGCAAACAGAGATAGGCTCCAATGCCGATGAGAAAGAATTCCGCCATCAACAAGTGCCAGGTCACGAGCACGACAACGAGACCTTCGATCAGCAGAAAAACGCGCAGGTTTGCTTCATCGAGATACGTGAACACCAAAACAAAGGCTACCCAGAGCAGGACAAAACCCACCTGGTTCGAGCGGGGCGAAATGCGAAAGTCGAGCTTGTCGTACAGCACGAACTGAATCAACGTGCCCAGCAGCGCAATCCAGGCATTCTTGAACAGCGCGTTTGCGAACGAATAGAATGAAACCACCAGCAGCGGCGCGAGCAACACGGGTAGGCGCAGCCATAACCAGGTGATGTCAACGCCGGACCACAACGAGAACAGCGTCAGGACAAGGTGCCAAGTCCCGGCAGTCACGTTCAATACGGTTGAGGGTTGTTCGTACACGTAGAACAACCCGTGCGGCAACGCGCTGCCGAGCTCGATTTGCCGCCGGATGGCCGCGAGATGGTAGAACGAGTCCGCAGTCTGGCTCAGCCAGGCGCCTCCATAGTACGCCAGCACAGCACAGCCCGCAGCGAAGAACAACACCAACAGACTGGGCCAGAAATTGGGATCAGTCAGTTGAAAACGAGGAATGAGGCCAAGCTTGCGGAATTTCGTATGGATCAACCACGCGATGGTGAGGGCGAGCCACCAGACCGCCACGCACCCCTGCACCGTGCTCAGAGACCCGCTCAGTACAGAGACTACTGCACCAATCAGGGCGATGCTTCCGACGCTGAAGACGAACGGTAAGGAGAGGCGGGACAGCGGCGGAAGAGACTGCCTGCGTAGAAACAACGACTGTACGAACCAACCAGGCACCCACAACAGCGCGAGACCGACAACAATCACGCGCAGTGTCGATAGCGAATCGGCCGGGGCAAGTAACACGCGGTTCTTCTCCTCTCTCTGGTTTCAAAAAATCGGGCTATGGCACCCCATAGCCGGAGACGTGCAACAGCATTCATACCTCATACGACGAGTTGGCGACATTCTATAGCAGGCCGACGGTTTTGTCAAAACATTTCACAGAAGGTCTTGACATTGCCCCTCGTTTGTGATATTCTCGTTACAGTAAGACGTATTTTATACATTTATATGGAATACGGCAGCACAGAACCGTCTGAAAACTTGTCCGTGCGGTGGTCAGTTGGTTAGCTGTCAGGCAAGGTGACGCTACCGACGAGCCACCCCTGTCAAAGGATAGGCGCGGCCCGCCAAGCCTGCGCACGTACTAGCAGCCTCCGGACAAGCGTCGAATCCAATCAGCACATCATTTCCGACAGGTTGCTATGAGGGGACAGAGCTAGATGGCACGGGAACGAGTCAGCGAGGATATCTATGTTTTCACAAGTGAGCTGTACGCTCAGGTGACTGCCGGAGTAATCGTAACGGAAGAAGGGACAGTCGTGATCGACACCCTTCCCTTTCCTTCAGAAACTGCCGAAATTGTCGATTTCGTAGAAGATCACACTCCAAACCAGGCGCAGTTTGTCATCAATACCCATTCGCACGCAGATCATATCTTCGGCGACTTCTTGTTCCCCAATGCCGACATCATCGCGCACAGGCTCTGCCGCCGGGCGATCACCAAATATGCCGAGAAAGGTCTGAGCGCAGCACAGGAACAGAACCCCGAGCTTAGCAGTGTCGTGATTCGTTTCCCGAATATTGTTTTCGAGAGCGAGCTGACTTTGCGGTTGGGCAGTAAGACCATCCAGTTGGTTTACATGCCCGGCCATACCGCAGACTCCATCGCAGTACTGGTGAAAGAAGATCGCGTCTTGTTCGCGGGGGACATCATGATGCCGGTGCCTTACATCGTGTGGGGCGATGTGGACCAAATGATGCAATCCCTGCAGATAATCCGCGACATGAACCTGGAGAACATCGTCCAGGGACACGGTGAAGTGCTGCTGCGCGGCGAAATCAACGAGACGATCGATTCCAGCATGGACTATCTCAAAAACATCACGCGCTGTCTCCGCGATGCGCTTCGCGAAGACACTCCGCTTCAAGAGCTCTTGGCCCTCGACATCGAGCAGTTTGGCAAATCCCGTATCCCCCTGAACGGATTAGTCCAACAACTCCACCAGGGTAATTTGAGACGGCTCTATGAACGAATGAGCGCATCTGACACGACGAAAAGCAACTAGGTCGATAGGCTCCTGACAAAGGGGTGTTGCGATGTCTGAGTATTCCACAAATAGTGCCCGGCAATCCGTCCTGTTTGTGCCACCCGAACCCAAGACGATCGATGAAAGCGGGTTAGACATCGGGTTTCTGTCCGATCTGATCTTAAAAGTCCTGTATTTTCAAGGATACCGGAAGGGCTCCGACATCGCGGATGTAATCCGGTTGCCGTTTCAAGGTGTGATCGATACCGTCATCACTTTTCTGGTCCGCGAGCGTATGGTCGAGATCAAAGGGGGGACCGGCGTCAGCAGAGCAAGTTACGATTTTGCCATCACCGACCGCGGCAGCATGCGCGCCCGCGAGGTATTGGGCAGGAATCAATACATCGGCCCAGCGCCGGTCAATCTGCAGAGCTACAACAAGGCGATTCGACAACAAACAACCCAGCAGATACACGTCAATCCGCAGACCATCCGCGAGGCACTATCCCATTTGGTCATCAGCAACAAGATCATCGACCAGGTGGGTCCGGCGATAAACTCCGGACGGTCCCTTTTTCTGTTTGGCCCACCGGGAAACGGCAAGACATCCATTGCAGAAAGCATCGGGCGGATCATCCTGCACAACGACATCCGTATTCCCTACGCAGTGTCTGTCGAAGGGCAGATCGTCAAAGTCTTCGACGAGTTGAATCACGTGCGTGTGGAAGAGACTGAGGCGCAACGCGAGCGCATCGATCAGCGCTGGGTGAAGATCCACCGGCCGGTCATCGTGGTCGGGGGCGAGCTGATGCTGGAATCACTCGACCTGATCTTCGATGACACCGCGATGTTCTACGAAGCCCCGTTCCAGATGAAAGCGAACGGCGGCATGTTCCTGATCGATGACTTTGGGCGGCAACAGGTTCGTCCGCGTGATTTGCTGAATCGCTGGATCGTGCCGCTGGAAAAGCGTCTCGATTTCTTGACCTTGCGCACCGGCCGCCAGATCGAAGTCCCGTTCGAAGTGCTCATCGTCTTCTCTACCAATCTCGAGCCGCGTGATCTCGTCGACGAGGCGTTTCTGCGCCGCATTCGCTACAAGGTGGAGATCGGAGATCCCTCGTTCGAGGAATTTCGCGAGATTTTCAGAAGGATGTGCCGCTCGCGGAAAATCGCGTACAGTGATGAAGGACTTGCTTATCTGTTGCAGGAGTATTATATCAAACCACAGGCGAATCTGCGGGCATGCCACCCGCGTGACATTATCGATGAGCTTGTCGACGTCGCCAACTACCGCGAAGTCGAGCCGAAGCTCAGTCCGGAACTGCTCGACCTCGCCTGTACGAACTATTTCGTGAATCTTTAGCGGCCTTGCCGTTCCACCTGCAACGCATTGGATGATTCCAACCGTTGCTGAGGAGACCACGCATGACGATTGAAGAAACGCTCAGAAATTCTCTCAAGGATGGCACGTTGCCCTGTGCCGTCGCCTTCAGAATCGCGCAGGAGCACAGTGTCGCGCCCGGAGAAGTCGGTGACCTGGCAACCGGCCTGGATATCCGTATTTCCCATTGCCAGCTGGGCTTGTTCGGCTACGGACCTAAGGCGCAAGGTCTGCATAAAATCGTCCGTCCCGCCGAAACAGTGAGTGAAGAGGTGGAGAAGGCTCTACGTAACCGAACTGTGGATGGTAACATCACTTGCACCGACGCCTGGGCGGTCGCGAAGAAAATGCGTATCCCCAAAATGGAAGTGGCTGCCGCTATCGAGGCGTTGGGCCTGCGTCTCATCCAGTGCCAACTCCACTGCTTCTAACCCGGCAGGGTACCCGCAAGCTCACCAAGAGACCCCCAAACTAAACGACTATCCCCGAGGGCACAATGCCCGCGAGGTTGGGCATCGCTTCGTAATCGCTCGCTGAAGCGAAAAAGCCTCCAGAGCCCAACGTTTCAATGCCCTCAAGCACCCGTCCTGTTCCGCCGCACATTCCATTTGCGAGTTCAACAAGCGCCAGAAATCCCGCAAGCACTTGTGGTATACTTGTACTTGCAAAATTATACAAATCGAGTATAATGAGGTTGTTCTCCGAATCGCGTTACCTAATGGGCTATTTACCCAATGGTATGCGGTCACAGTGTCAGGGCACTCGCCCCTGACCCATTGGCTATGCTGGAAACGGCTTAGCCACCCGTACCTGGAAAGGAGAAACAACGAAAGCAATGTTTGACCTAACACTTCCATCCCAGCAAGGTTTTGAAACTGTTCTGCCAATCTCCCTTCAATCAGAGTACGAGAGGAGGCGATGATGGACGTAGAGCAGTTTCTTTTTGTGCGAACAGCGTGTTGTTGACAACCCAATTCGTACTGACAAGGAGGTAAACTGTCATGACCCAATCAAGATTCAAACTCGTCACACTGCTCGTTCTGTTGACCCTGCTCATGTCACTGCTGCCGATGGGCGTGCTCGCCCAGGAGCCGCAAAAGCTGATCCTGGCGACGACCACCAGCACAGCGGACAGCGGTCTGCTGGACAACATTCTCCCCGATTTCGAGAATGAATACAACGCCAAGGTGGAAGTGGTCGCTGTCGGCACCGGCCAGGCCATCAAGCTGGGAGAGGATGGTAATGCAGACGTGATCCTGGTCCACGCGCGCGCCCTCGAAGACAAGTTCGTCGCGGATGGGTTCGGTGTGAACCGCAAGGATGTCATGTACAACGACTTCATCATCCTCGGCCCCGCGTCCGACCCGGCCGGCATCCAGGGCCTGACCAGCGCAACCGAAGCATTCCAGAAAATCGCCGCCGCCCAGGCCCCGTTCGTCTCCCGTGGCGATGACTCAGGGACCCACGTCAAGGAGCAGGAAGTCTGGACCGCCGCGGGCATCGAACCGCAGGGCGACTGGTATATCGACGCCGGGCAGGGCATGGGCGCTGTGCTGACGATGGCCAACGAGCAGAATGGCTACACACTGTCCGATCGCGGAACCTATCTCGCCCGGACGCTCGAAGGCACCGATCTGCAGATCCTGGTCGAAGGGGACCCAGTTCTGTTCAACCCCTACGGCGTGATCGCGATCAATCCCGAGAAATACGACACAGCCAACTACGAACTGGCGATGGAGTTTATCAACTGGCTAACCTCCGTCCCCACCCAACAGAAGATCATCGATTTCAAACACCCTTCGGGACAATCGCTCTTCGTGCCCGATTCCGATGAATGGAAGGCCGCGCAGACCACGCCCCCTGCTCAGTAAGGTCACGGTCGTCCTGTGCGAGCAGCTTGACCCAGCCGGTGGGAGAAGTAGTATGCATCGCGTACGCAGTAGGCATCATCATCGCTGGTAAGGCAATCAGCGACGAAGGTCCCCTCGATGACCGTCTCGTGGTCGCCCGCCGTCTTAGGTACAGTTGTACTAAAGGCGTCGGGCGCACTGCCGTGCATGATCACCGCACGGCAGAAACGAGACCTGGCGTTGCGGGTAGGTGAACGTGTTGCGATCGGCTTTCCGAATTCCGCCATACACGTCTTTCCCTGATGCGTACTGCGTCTTGTACGGTACTACCCCGGGGGCAAAACAACACGAGGAGAATGATATGAAACGGGTAGGTTTTCTGTTGAAGGTCAAAGAGGACAGACTTGAGGAATACAAGAGACATCACCAGGCCGTATGGCCCGATATGCTGGATGCGCTGCACCGCCACGGGTGGTACAACTACTCGCTGTTCATGCGCGCCGATGGTCTGCTGTTCGGGTATTTCGAAACGCCTGTCGATTTCCAGACCGCACTCGGTGGCATGGCAAGCGAAGAGGTCAACGTCCGGTGGAATCAGTTCATGAAACCCTACTTCGAAGCGCTCGGGGATGCCAATCCGGACGAGGGCATGCTCGAATTGGAAGAGGTATTTCACCTCGATTGAATCATCAGGCTGGGAACTGTCACGCGAAATAGACCGAAACTTGCGCGCCGGGAGACACGATTGTATAATTAGCCGGATATCTCCGAGTTGCATGACCTAATGGCGGGAAATCGCCGATGGCGTGCAACCGATATGCGATGCCATGCACGCGCTAACGGTCCCGCTGGAAACGGCGTGGCCCCCCGTTTGGAAAGGAGAGAATTCGCATGCCTTAGCGTCGAAAACCCTCCCATACGGGAGGTCTTTTTGTTATTATCATACGTATGCAGGGAATGGACAGACATGAAGATATTCGTTGGGTTGGATGACACGGACACGGTGGATTCCAGCACGGGAACCGGGCATCTGGCACGTTTGCTTATGTCCGAGTTGCTAACACTCCGGATCGCAGGTTATGGGATCACCAGACATCAACTGCTGTTCGACCGCAGAATCCCTTATACCGCAAAAAACAGCGCCAATGTGATCCATCTGCTGGGCGATGCAGCGGATATCCCGGCGATCGTGCAGTGTGCACAGGCCGTCATGCGCGCACATTTCCAGCCGGGAAGCGACCCCGGACTGTGCGTCGGGACAGATATTCCGAAGGCCATCGTAGCTTTTGGACGGCGAGCGCAGCGTGAGATCGTCGGCCAGGAAGATGCGCAGTGCCTGGCTGAGGAATACGGTCTGGCATTGCACGGATTGGGTGGAACCAACGGCGGCATCATCGGCGCTTTGGCTGGGGTGGGACTCGCCTCGTCCGGAGACGATGGGCGGTTCACTCACGTTGGACGCACACGTGATCTCCAGGGTATCGTCTCCGTATCCGATGTCCTGGCAGCCGGCGTTTCAGCGATCCGCACGCGCGACGGGAACCCGATCCGGGAAGGACGGATCCAGACGTTCGACAAGATTCGTCCCGCGCTACGAGCGGGGCAACCTGTGCTTTATGTCGAACCAACGAACGGTTACTGGCAAGCCGTACGCTTGGATTAGAAGCTTACAGATCGAAAGGTGTGGTCTCATGGGAGAGATTTATCGCGGATTCTTGCAGGCCATTCATCTCATCGTGACAGGCGATCAACAACTGATGACGATCACGTCCTTGTCGCTCCGAGTTACGGGTATTGCTCTGCTCTTCAGTACCCTCGTCGGCGTCCCGTTGGGCAGTTTCATGGGGCTCCGCCGTTTCTTTGGGCGGACGGTGGTAATCGCCTTTCTGTATACCGGCATGGGTTTCCCGCCCGTGGTGGTGGGCCTGTTCGTCTATCTGATGCTGTCCAGGGTAGGGCCAATGGGTTTTCTGGGTTGGCTCTTCACCCCGAAGGCCATGATCGTCTCTCAGGTGATTATCTCTTTCCCGCTGGTAGCGGGTTTCACGATGGCCGCGGTGATGAGCGTCGATCCGAATCTGCGCCAGCAGGTGCTGGCCCTGGGAGCTACGGAGTGGCAGGCAACCGTAGCGATCCTCAAGGAAGCGCGCATCGGTGTCATCGTCTCGATCATTGCAGGTTTCGGCTCGATCATCTCTGAGGTGGGCTCGGTCATGTTGGTAGGTGGCAACATCAAAGACTCCACACGCGTATTGACGACAGCCATCGTCCTGGAGACACGTAAGGGTGACTTCGACCTGGCAATTGCCCTGGGGATTGTCGTACTGGTTCTCGTATTCCTCGCTAACGTCTTCATGCTGAGACTGCAGGGGAGGACCTTTAATGACTGAATCCGCCTATCAAATCAAGAACCTCATGAAGGCCTACGAGGGACGTGTCGTCTTGCACATCGATAATCTTGACATCCGCAGAGGTGAAGTGTTCGCCGTCGTCGGTCCCAGCGGCTCAGGCAAGAGCACGCTGCTCAGACTTCTCAACTTCCTGGAGCCACCAACCTCTGGGACGATCCAATTCGGTGAATTCGTCACAAACGGGATGGGAACGGCGCCATTGCGCATCCGCAGAAAGATCACCACGGTCTTCCAACGCCCGGTCCTGTTGGGCACCACTGTCTACGGCAACGTAGCCTACGGACTGCAAATCAGAGGCGAGGGGAAGGATAGGGAGCGCATCGACGCTGCGCTGGATCGTGTAGGACTCGCCCACTTGAGCCTGCAACGGGCAAAAACGTTGTCCGGCGGCGAGGCGCAACGCGTCGCTCTGGCGAGAGCCATCGTCGTCGAACCGGAAGTTCTGCTGTTGGACGAGCCGACAGCGAACCTCGATCCCTACAACGTGGGGTTGATCGAGCAGATCACCCGTGAACTCAATGAAGAGAAGGGCACAACCATCGGGCTGGTGACCCACAACGTCTTTCAGGCCAAACGGCTCGCCGATCGCATCGGGCTGTTTCTGGATGGACACGTAATCGAAGTAGCGCAGACGGACGCGTTCTTCGGCCATCCGACCGATCCGCGCGCGAAGGCATTCGTCGAAGGAGATCTCATCTATTGAACGGACCACCCATTCAGCAGCGCGGAGGAGCAGATCATGCGCGCAATCGATGATTTCGGTCGCCCGATCAACTATCTCCGCATTTCAGTAACCGATCGCTGTAACCTGCGCTGCATCTACTGCATGCCGCCCGAAGGCGTACGACAACGCAAAATGGAGGAGATTCTCACTTTCGAAGAAATTGAGACCGTGGTGCGAGCAGCGGCAGATGTGGGGATCACGAAAATCCGTCTGACAGGCGGTGAACCACTGGCTCGCTTGGGCGTTGTCGATCTGGTCGGACTATTGGCCCACATTCCGGGGATCGACGATCTTTCGATGACCACCAACGGCACTCTGCTCGCAGACAAGGCCACGGCGTTGGCCGCAGCCGGGCTGAACCGCGTCAATGTCAGCCTCGACACATTGAGAGCCGATCGCTTCGGTTTCATCACCCGCCATGGCAAGCTCGACGACGTACTGCACGGGATCGAGGCGGCAAGGGCCGCCGGCCTAAACCCGGTGAAGATCAACATGGTCGTCATTCGCGGGCTGAACGAAGATGAAGTCGTCGATCTCGCCCGTTTGACTGTGAACGAGGGCTGGCACGTCCGCTATATCGAGATGATGCCTTTGGGCGCGGACCCGGAGTGGGACGAGAACCGGCACGTCCCCATGCAGGAAATCCAGAGCTGGGTCACGGATGCCCTGGGACCCCTGCAACCGGCAACCGTGAAAAAGGGCAACGGCCCCGCACGCTATTATCGCATCGCCGGTGCGCAGGAAGGCACCATCGGCTTCATCAGTCCGGTCACCGAGCATTTCTGCAATTCGTGCAACCGGCTCCGTCTCACGGCGGATGGCCGGCTGCGCCCGTGTCTGCTATCGGATACCGAGCTGGATTTCCGTGCGATCGTGCGCAGTGGGAACGATCTGACAGCCGTGCGCGAACTGCTGAAAGAAGCTATCCGGCTGAAGCCCAGACA
>ENA-OSEO01005082-OSEO01005082.1-sediment-metagenome-genome-assembly--contig:-NODE-5082-length-13051-cov-3.299522_pt1 | contig 13051 bp, 16 predicted proteins | sample MGYA00237883_ERZ534232 | MGnify/ENA metagenome assembly ERZ534232
AACTGACCAGAATTCCTTTCTGCTGCAATTTTATGAGGATCGAGCTTGTATCCTGGCTGAGATTTTGATCGTCATCCACAAGGGTACCGTCAACGTCAAACACGAGCATTCGAATATGCTTATTATTCATTGATATTGTCTATAATAAATGGTGGTTTTTATTTCACAAATTTCTTATCGCCAGCCATGATGATAGCGAAAGCTTCTTTGAACTCAGGTTTGTCCATTGACAAACGATCGGTGTGGCAACCCTTGCCCAGCATCGAAAAGTGATACGCCAGCTGCCATAGAGGGGTCATATAGAGTAACGGCGTTAACAGTTCTGAGAAACCAGAAGATATCTTTCGCACAACATCAAATTTTTCTTGAACACCAGCATCATCCGGCAATAATAGCGCGACTTTTGTACCAATCACCTTGCAAGCGCGGGCGGTCGAGATCAAGCGCTCATATAACGGCCCGGGCGCGGCAACAACGACGATTCCTGTGTCCTTGGTGATGGTTTGGATTGGCCCATGCAAGAAATTTTCCAATTGAAAGGCCTGTGAAGGGATACCCGAGGATTGGCTTAATCCAAGGGCAGCTTCATCCGCAGTGGCATAATTCGGTCCAGCTCCAACCACCATGAATGATCGGCAGTTTTTCAGAACTTCAACATCTTTAGAAGCAATTTGGTCGTATTCCTTAGAAGCCGCATCCAAGACGCTCGGCAAGCGCGCCATCTCTTTTTCATATTGAAACAAAACCCATATTGGAGCCTGGGCTCTTGTAGGCTATCCCCTTGTTTTTCATAGAAATTTTCTCCTGGCCCGGAGCCTGCATTATTAAGGGTAGCCAAGGGGTGACCATGAACAAGCGGGTAGTCGTGGCGGTGGATTTGCGGGAGCCTAGTTCCGGGGCGGTGACCTATGCCCTGTCTCTGGCCGGACGCTTGCAAACCCCCCTGATCCTGCTGGCCGTAACGCCGCCCCCCCGGAACCGGGCGCAGCCGGGGGCGGACCCCGCCGGAGCCGGGCTGCCGGCGGATCAAAAGCATTGGCTGGACCAGGCTGTCAAACAAGGCCGGGATGCCGGCGTCTCCCTGGAACTCTTCCTGGCCACCGGGCCCTTTTCCCAGGCGATCTTAGAATTTGTGGGTTCCCGGGGTGATATCCAGTTCCTGGTAATGGCTGCGGGGGAGACCGGGAAAACGTCCGCGCCTCTGCCGGCGCTCAGCCTGAGCCGGCTGCATCAGGTCTTTCCCGGGGAAATCCTTTTGGTTAAGGAACAAGACCGGGTCACCAATCTGTCGGAGATGCCACTTAAGAACAAAGGGAGGGAATCTTAGGGATGTGGAACCTCTATCTACCTATTGCCGGTACTAGCATCAATATCGTGCTGCTGTTCGGTCTGGGAGGGGCCGTGGGCTTTCTCTCCGGCCTCTTTGGAGTCGGCGGCGGCTTCTTAATGACCCCGCTCCTCTTGATGGTGGGAATCCCCTCCACGGTGGCGGCGGCCAGCGATTCCAACCAGATCGTGGCCGCGTCCACTTCCGGGTCTTATGCCCACTGGCGCATGGGCAACGTGGACTTCAAGATGGGGTTTTTGCTCCTCATCGGGGGCGTAATCGGGGGCACCTTCGGAGTGCAAATCATCAAAGTGCTCCGGGCCATGGGCAACGCCGACTTCGTCATCAAGATCACTTATGTGCTCATGCTGGGGATCGTCGGCTTTTACATGTTCATGGAAAGCTTGCAGGCCCTCAGAAAGAAGGGAGTCATCGAAGCCAAAAAGGTGGAGGCGGAGCCGGGCCGGCCTTCCATCTACGTGCGTATGATCCAGGCCCTGCCCTGGCAGATGCGCTTTGAAAAATCGGGCGTCACCCTCTCCGTGCTGCTGCCCTTGATCCTGGGCGTCCTGGTGGGCATCCTGGCCGCCATCATGGGCGTGGGCGGCGGTTTTATCATGGTGCCGGTGATGGTCTACATGTTGCGCATGCCCATGCACGTGGTGGTGGGCACCAGCCTCTTCCAGATCCTGTTCACCTGCATCAACGTCACGGTCATGCAGTCCGTCACCAACCACAACGTGGACCTGGTGTTGGCCGTGATTCTCCTGGTGGGCTCCACCCTGGGGGCGCAGATTGGGGCCAAAATCAGCCAGCGGCTGCATGCCGACCAGCTCAAGATCCTGCTGGCTTCCATCGTCCTTTTGGTCATGGTGCAGATTCTGGTGAGCCTCATTCTCTCCCCTGCCCATCTCCTGGCGTATAAGGGAGGGCACTAATCATGCGGCGCTCTAACAACGGTTTATGGTGGCCGGGGGTCACCTTGTTTCTCGCCCTCTTACTGGGACCGGCGGGACCGGCCGCGGCGGCGTCCCCGGAATTGCGCCTGTCTCCGAACCAAGTGGACATCGGCACCTTTTTCGAAGGCGCGGCCGTAAAAATAGAGGGAACCATGCCGGCGGGGACCACGGCGGTGGTGGAAGTGGTGGGCAGCGAAGCCACGGAACACCTCCTGCGCAAGGGCCGCCGGGGGGGCCTGTGGATGTCCGTGGGAGAAATACAGGTGCATCACGCCCCCTCTCTCTATATGCTGCTCAGCAGTGCCGCGAAGATTCCGGAGTTCACCGGCGCCGCCACGCCTTGGGGTTTTGCCGCGTTAGCGAAACAGGTGACCTTCAGCGGCAGTTTGCAGCCCCAAGAAGAGGATAAGTTTTTTCAAGAATTTATGGGGCTGAAACAAGGGGAAAGACTTTACCGGGTTATGCCCGACGCCTTGCACACCTCGGCGCCCCAAAAGGGACAGGTGGCCTTCCAGGGGATGCTGCCCCTGCCGGCGAAAGTCCCCCCGGGCCAATATAAGGTGCGGCTGGCGGTGGTGGGCCAGGGCCGCATGCTGGCCCACCAGGACGCGGTCCTCACCGTAAAGATGGTGGGATTCCCGGCCACGCTCTCCAATCTGGCCCGGCAACAGGGACTCCTTTATGGCCTTGTGGCGGTGCTCATCGCCATTATCACCGGTTTTATCATGGGATTTTTATTTAAGGGAAAGACGGCGCATTGAGATGGGCGGACTTATATTCTCTCATAAGGCGATCCGTTGTATGATGCCGGGGAACAGCCTTACCTCTGTCTGAGGATAGAACCCGTGTTGGCGGCCCTGCAGAAACTCTGGAAAAAAGTCTTTAAACCCCCGGAAGAACTGATTACCTTTCCGGAGCTCTTCGAGCACTTCCAGGCGTTGCTGCAGGATCACCAGAAGGTGATGGAAATCATCGCCGACTTGGGGGAAAAATCCGGCGGCGATTACGTCTTTGACCGCAAATACCTGCAAGACAGCGTCAATGAACTGCACGTCTTGCTGTTACACCTGATCAAGGGGCTGAATTTGATTTCTTCCAACCGCTACCCGGACCTCTACACCACTCTGGACAGGATTTTTCTGCCCATCGAGGCGGAGCTGCGAGGACGGCTCAGCCTGGCCGCGGAGATGCCCTATGTGGTGGGGCTGGAAGACCTGCCCGTGGATCACCCGGAGTTAACCGGGGGCAAGGCGGCCAACCTGGGAGAGATCAGCCAGCGCCTGCACCTGCCGGTGCCGCCGGGTTTTATCATCACCACCCGGGCCTTCCGCTACTTTCTCGAGCAAAACCAGTTGGAAGATCGCATCCATGCCCTGATCAGCGCCTGGCTGGGCCGGGAGGCGGACACCCTCCAGACCTCCCGGCAACTGCAGTACGGCTTGCTGGCCGGGGTCGTCCCCCAGGAAGTGGGCCGGGAGATCCGGCGCCGGACCGAAGCCGCGCCTTTTTGGGCGGTGCGGAGCAGCGCCCATGGAGAAGACGGGGAGTTGTCCTTCGCCGGGCTTCATGAGAGTCTCTTGCAAGTTCCGGCCAGAGGGGTGCCTGAGGCCTATAAAAAAATCCTGGCCAGCCTTTTTTCGCCGGAGGCCCTGAGCTACCGGCGGCAGATGGACATGCTGGGGGAGGAAGCCGCCATGGCGGTCCTCTGCCAGGAGGTCATTGCCAGCCGGGCCAGCGGCGTGGTGCATACCCTTAACCTGGAGGCCCCGGAAACGGAATGCCTCACGGTCTATGCCTATCCGGGGCTGGGCCGCCCGGTCATGGACGGCCGGGCCCAGCCGGACCGGCTGGTGGTGGAGAGGCAGGCGCCCCATCATATTAGATCCCGGGAAGTCTTCCCCAAGGAATATGTGGTGCGCCCGGCCCCGGGAGGGGGCGAAGAAGAGGTGACTCCAGCTCCGGAGGAACGGGACCTGCCGGCCATCAGCGACGCCACGGCGCAGACCCTGGCGCGCCTGGCCATTTCCCTGGAAAGATATTTTAAGCGGCCCCAGGAAATCGAATGGGCCCTGGATCAAACGGGCCAGGTCTGGATTCTCCAGTCCCGGGCCCTGGCTTTCTCGCAAATCTCTGACTTCCCTCCGGTGGAAGTCGCCGATTTGCGCGAGCGCTATTCCCTCCTCCTCCAGGATCAGGGGGTGGTGGCCCATGCCGGGGTGGGGGCCGGGCCGGTCTGGGTGGTGGAATCCGACGCGGACCTGGAACAGTTTCCCGAAGGCGCGGTGTTGGTGACCCGCTATACCGCGCCCTGGCTGGCCCGGGTGGTGCCCAAGGCCGCGGCCATCATCGCCGAGAGAGGCTCTCCGGCCGGGCACCTGGCCACCATTGCCCGGGAGTTTCGGGTGCCCACCCTGGTGGGGGTGGAAAAGGCTACCGGCGTTCTGACCCCGGGGACGGAAGTCACCGTGGATACCAATAACCGCCTGGTCTACGCCGGCCGGGTCCAGGAACTGCTGCACTACGAGCTGCTGGAGGCCACCAGCTTTGAAGACGCCTCCGAATTCCGGCAACTGCGGCGGTTGTTAAAAAGGGTGGCGCCCTTGCACCTCATCGATCCCCAGGCCCCGGATTTCACTCCCGAGGGCTGCCTGTCGGTGCACGACGTCATCCGCTTTGTCCATGAAAAGGCCGTCCAGGAATTGATGGACCTGCCCCGGTTTTTGAAACGCTTCAAAGGCGCCCAGCTCTGGACTCTGGTCTCCGAGGTGCCCATGGGCCTAAAGATCTGGGACCTGGGCGGCGGCATTGACCCGGCGGCCCAGGGCGGCGAAGTCACTGCGGCCCAGATCCGCTCTCTCCCCTTAAAAACCCTGTGGGAAGGAGTCTGCGCCCCCGGGGTCTGGAGCACGGAACCCATTCAGGTGGACTTCTCCGGCTTGATGTCCAGCCTCACCCGGACCACGGAAGCGGCCACCGCGGCCGGTTTCAATCTGGCGGTCATCACCGGGACCTACCTGAATCTGCACCTGCGCCTGGGTTACCACTTCAATCTGGTGGACGCGCGCATGGACCCCGACCCCCATCACAACCATATTTATTTCCGCTTTGTGGGCGGGGTGACGGACCTCACCCGCCGTTCCCGGCGGGCCCGGCTCCTGGCCGACATCCTGGCCAAGTACCACTTTAAAGTGGACATCAAAGGGGATTTGGTCATCGCCAAAATTCTGCACCTGCCCCAGGAAGAGATCCGCCGGCGCCTTCTGGTCCTCGGCCATCTCATCGGCTTTACCCGGCAATTGGATATGCAGCTGAAAAGCGACGAGGACGTGCCGGCTTATCTGGCAAAATTTCTTGAGCGCCTCCAGCCCTTAGTGGATCTGGAAGGATCTTAAGGAGGAAAAAATGGCCCAGAACAAATTGAGAGTATTGATCCTGGATGACGAGCCCATTGTCTGCAAGCGCCTGAAGCCTTCCCTGGAAAAATTGGGCTTCGAAGTGGACACCTTTACCCGGAGTTTCGAGGCCATGCAGGCGGTGGAAAAGGCCGCCTACGACATCATCGTCACCGACCTGAAAATGGAAGGCATGGACGGCATGCGCTTCCTCCAGGAGGCGAAGAAGCTCTATCCGGAGACGGAAGTCATCGTCATCACCGGCTTTGCCACCATGGAAACCGCCAAGGAATCCTTCAAGAAGGGGGTCTTCGATTTCATCGCCAAGCCCTTCAACCTGAATGAGATTCAGAAGGTGGTGCAGCGGGCCGCGGACAAGATTCGGAGCGCGGGCCAATAATCCAAGAATCGATATGAGAAATTAAAGGAGGATTTACTGGTGATCAAAGCTTTGGTCTCCATTGAAGTGGATTTGGCTGCCAGCCGGACTATCCGGTTTGCCTGCCAGTTGGGGAATTTCATGCCGGTGGAATTGCATCCGGTGTACATCAAAGAAGCACCCCCCCGGGAGCTCTCCATCGGTTCGGGTTGGGCCCGGCATCACTGGGAAAAGGAGCTCATCCGGGAGGGCACCGCCGAGATTTCCGAGTGGATGGCCTCGGAAATCGATTACAGCCCGGAGGTTAAGGTGATGGAACCCCGGGTGGTTTGCGGCGATCGGGACGCGGAACTGCTGCGGTTCATGGAGGCGGAACCCTTTGATCTGTACGTGGAGGGCGCGCGTTTCCCCTGGAACCAGGCTTCGCTTTACCAGCAGATCCATTCCCGGCTTTTCCAAAAGGCCCCGGCCATCGCCCTGGCCCCGGTGTTGCGCAAGATTTACCGCTTGCTGGTTCTTGGTCTGGATGCCGGCGGCGCCATGGCCCTGGCGGAAGTTTTGCCCCGGCTGTGGTCCAAGTGTTCCATTCCCGTGTCCCTGGGCTTATTGGAGGGACGGGAGCAGACTTTGCAACCGGCGGCCCAACGGATGCACCAAGCCCTGGAGGCGGTTCAGTGCCGGGTGGATCAGGAAGAGGTGTTTTCTTTCTTCCCGGAGCCGCCGCCGGATGAGTACCTGAGAAAATACGGCCTGGTGGCTCTGGCTCTGGAGCGGGGTATCAGCAAAGACAGCCCCTATCTGGAGTGGTTATCCCGGTTCAAGGTGCCGCTGCTCCTGGTGCTTTACTAAATGCGCAATTAGCGGAGGGGGTAAATCATGAGAATCCTGTTTGCCGGAGATGAACAGCCCTATAGCGCTTATGCCCTCAAGGAGGCGGCCCGGCTGGCCATGAACACCTGGGCCGACGTGAATCTATTGGGGATCCAGCCCGGCGGCGGCTCCGCCGCGCCGGCCCCCGCCCTCAATCTGGCCCTCACCAGCTACCGGGAGACCTTTTTAAACAGTTGGGAGGGCGAAGGCTCTCCTTACGCCAAGACCAACTGGCAGTACGAGTGGTTTCCGGTTACAGAAGGCGTTCTGGAAGAAAGGCTGGTCTGCCGGGGCAGTAAGAAAGATTTTAAGGTCCACCTGCGGCTGGGAAACCCAGCCGCCGGTATCCTGGCGGAAGCCCGGGAGGAGGGCTGCGATCTCATCGTCCTGGGCTGCTCCCGGGGCGGCGCCTGCCAGTGGGCCGGCTCCCCCGGCGTGCCCCAGAAGGTGGCCGCGGACGCGGATTGCTCCGTGCTCCTGGTCAAAGAAGAACAGCCCATTACCCGGATTTTGGCCTGCCTGGACCAGACCCACGTCAGCCAGTCGTCCCTGGAAATTTTGAACCAGATGGTCACCATCCACGAGGCCCAGTTGGAGGTCATCGGCCTCAACCCCGAGGGCGGTTTGAAAAAAGAAGTCTATACGCGCTTGATCGAAGTGGGCGATTATTACCAGGCCCGGGGCATCAAGGTGAACACCAATATCGCCGAAATTGCCGATTTCGAGTCCATGCTGTCCGGCGAGGCCCAGCAGGATCTCCTGGCCTTGTGGATGGGCAAGAAGTCCCTGTTGCAGCGGTTCTTCCCCCGGGACTGGGTGGGCCGCTTTGTGGCCAAGTCCCAGGCCTCGGTGCTGGTCATGCGCTAAAAGATGATTATCTTGTTCAGCAACGCACCTTTATTGCCTGGTAAATTTCCTCGATCCCGTTAAGGAGTAGCCGTATGAAGATTCTGGTGGGCGTGGACAAAAGCGAAGAGTCTCAACAGGCCCTGCGATTTACCTGTCATTTGCTGGAGCATTTTGCCGCGGAAGTGGACGCCCTCTACGTCAAGCCCGACGTGGTGGAAATGACCATGGAAGGCGGTTATGCGCCTTTCACCACCCGGGGTCAGATCGAGCAGGAGGTAAAAAGGGACGAAGACACGGTGTTGGACGAAATTATCGAGGCCTGCGAGATCTGTATCGGGGGAAAAGTTCCTTGTGAACCCCAGGTGGCGGTGGGTGACCCCGCCGCAGAGATCCTCCGGGAGGCGGATGCCGGCCAATACGATATGATCGTCCTGGGGGGCCGGGGGCGTTCGGCCTTAAAGGGCCTGCTCCTGGGCGCGGTCTCCGTCAAGGTGTTGCACCATGCCAAGCAGCCGGTGCTCATCGTCCGTAATTACCGGGAAATCGAGCGCCTCCTGGTAGCCTACCGGGGCTCCCACTGCGATCAGGGGGCCCTGGAATACATCGCCCCGCTTTTCGCCAAAAAGCTGCCGGAGATCACCATCATGCACGTGCAGGAAACGGCCCGGGGGGAGAGCGAAGAGTTCGCCCAGGCCTGCGTCATGACCGGCAGGGACACCCTGGTGAAGCTGGGCTATGAGCCGGTCACCAAGACGGCACAGGGCGATTTCGAGGAAGAGGTCCTCAAGGAAGTGGCGGTGGGGCGCTATGACCTGGTGGTGCTGGGGGCTTATGGGCATGAACGCTCCAAATACCTGCCGGTGATCAGCGACGAGGCCCTCAATCTGGCCCGCCTGACCACCAGGCCGGTCCTGGTGTTCCGGGCAGTCTCTGAAGAATGAGGCTTTAGCCATGCCTGTGCCTTAACTAAGGCCGCAGATTCAGGTGGCGGGGAAAACCGTACCTCTTCCGGGGTTGACTGCATCTTGGCTGGGGCCAGAGTGAAGGGGCGGGGAGATGAAGCGAGGGAAATTCAGCCTTAAACACGCAGGGGTATTAAAGGTAGCTTGCCGGGGCAAACGCCGTAATTTTCGCCTAGAGAGTTAGGTTGATGGCAGACACTAGTTCCGGATAAAGATCCACCAGACACATCGGGCAGACGCTATGAGAAAATAGGGTATTTTCTCCTTGCCGGATTTCTTTCACATCCTGCCACTCCCCCGCGTCATTTCTTACTTTTTGGCACGAACAACACTGAATAACAATTTCTTTGCCGTTACACCATATGTCTATCATAATTTTTCCCCCTATTAGTTCATAGAGGTTCACACACCATGGGGAGCGGATACTTCCTAAGACTTCCCCTTCCCAGTTTCTGCTTGTGCTTTTTGATAATATAAAACCGAATACAATCAAGACAATAGGTATAACTACCCATTTTTATCTAGGTAATAATGCCTAAATTAATGCACCTTTACTAAATGTGCTTTGATGATTCGGTTTAGGCGATTACAATAAAAGAGAAATCCTGACATTGGCAAAGGATCGTTAAAGAAAGCTGGGAGATTGAAGGGCAGTTGCGGTTAGGCCGTTTGCCAGACATCTTTTAGCATGGTTTTTTCCCTTAAATTTGGCTCTGGAGAGGATAATTCCAGGGAGCGGGAGAAGCTATGCCCTTGACGGATGATCAGTTCAGAATTAGAAGGTTCCGGCTGGCGGGCGGCGAAGATATCAAAATCTACTGCAAGTTGGTGAAATTTCGCCCGGGGCCGGCGGCATCATTTAGCCTTTATGAAGATAACCGGGGTTTAAAATGGCTGGATATTGCCATTAATGATCAATCCTGCCTGATACCGGCAACCGATACCTCCTTTGAACAACAAGTGGCTGAGGAACTATTAACCCTGGGCTTCAATAAATATAGTGGTTAATATTCGACTTACATTGCCGGCATGACACGGCGGCTTGGCAAACATCAGTATCCGGGCCTCAACGTTTGCTGAGTTTAATTTAGATAAAGTGCCATAATTTTCAGGGGGACCAAAAATCTTCCGAAAGTAATTATTTGACAAAAAACTTTGTTTTTATAAAATTTAATAAGCACCTCAGTTAGAAACGTTGCCATAGCTAGGCCAGCAGGGGAACGAATTGCCGGTCGTTCCCCTTTTTTTTTAACTGGGGAGCGCCCCGATAACACGGGGGGTGAATTTTCGGAGGTTTGAAGAAATGCGAGTAAGAGGTAAGGTCAAGTGGTTCAGCGATGCCAAGGGCTATGGGTTTATTTCCCAGGAAGACGGCCCCGATGTCTTTGTGCATCACAGCAACATTGCTGGGGAAGGCTTCCGCACCCTGGAAGAAGACCAGGAGGTGGAGTTTGAGATAGTGGAGGGCAAGAAAGGACCTCAGGCCCAGAACGTGGTAAAAATATAATTTCTGCCCTTTCTTTCCATGGAGGGAGTCTGGCAGCAGTTTTTCTGCTTTTCCGCAGGCTCCCTATCTGCCAATCACCGGCCACCGGTTCCACTGCGAGTTGACCGCTTGGCCCCTAAAGTTATGGCGGCGGCCTTCCGGGGCAACAGCCCCGGCGGTGACGGCTCTCCCGGCGGTTAAAGATCAGCCGGGCGAAGTCGAGTCCCCTCACTCCCCGCCTCAACCCCCAAAAGGAGGGATATATGTCTAAAGTAAAAAATGGTGATTACGTACAGGTGCACTACACCGGCGCCCTGGAAAACGGCGACGTCTTCGATAGCAGTGAAGGCAGAGGTCCCCTGGAGTTCCAGGCGGGCGGCGGCATGGTTATCCCGGGGTTCAATGACGCGGTCATGGGTATGGCCGTCGATGAAGAAAAGAAGGTGGTCCTGCCCCCGGATCAGGCCTATGGCGAACGGCGGGAGGACCTGGAGCGGGAATTTGACTGCGAGATGCTGGGCGGCCAGAAGGTGGAAGTGGGCCAGATGCTCCAGTTTTCCAGCCCCCGGGGGCCCATGCCCGCCAAGGTCCTGGATGTGGGCGCGGACAAGTTCAAGGTGGACTTTAACCATCCCCTGGCGGGGCAGACCCTGGTGTTTAACATCAAGCTGGCGGGCATCAGCGATCAGCCCACCCAGCAAAGCTGTGGCTGCGGCTGCTCCTCCACGGACTGCGGCTCCACCTGCGGTTAGGGCCGCATCCCCGGGGAAAGGGCCCTCTTTTTCCCGGGAAATTTCCTGACAAAAAGGGGAGGAGCCAAGGGTTAGCCCCTTGCTCCTCCCCTTTGTCTGAACAACCCCAGATAAACTTTACTGGTTGGTATTCGGGTTGGTGGCCTGGGAATTCATGCCTCGGCCCCGTTGACCCCGTTGCCCTTGCCCTTGGCCTTGGGCATTCATGCCCCGGCCCTGACCGCGATTTTGGTACCCCGGGTAATAGGGACAATTGGCGTTGCCCTGTCCCCGCCCCTGCCAGTTGCCTTGGGAAGTTTGGTTCATCCCACAGGGGCCGCGGCCGCCGCCGCCCGGACCCCGGCCTTGGGCCCAACCCAGGGGCGCCCAGAGCAAGCTGCTTGCTAAAACCAGAGCCAAACCGGCAAGCACTTGTTTATTATTCTTCATGGTAAATCTCCTCTACGCGTTATCTTTATTAAGGTAAGTTTTTCAGTCCCCGGCGGCTGGCGGAGGAAGGGGAGCTCCCTGGGGCGGCCCCGAACCTGGTCCCATGCCCGGACCCCGGCCCATACCCGGCCCCCGGCCCATGCCTGGGCCGCCACCGTGCGGTCCCCGGGGACCCATCATGCCACCGCCCCAGCGGCCTCCCCGGTGATGGCGCTGCAGCCGGCGGTCCACCAGGTTGATAAAGGCCGCTTGCTGCTCCGGCCGTAGATGTTTTTTACACTCCAGCAGAAAGCGCGCCACCTCTTCCTCCAACTGGCCTTGCTGGGCGCTGATCTCCCGGATCTTGGCCTGGATGGCGCTCCACTCGGGTTTGTCACCTTTGAGCAGGTCAAAGAGCTCCTGGCGCTTGGCCATCATCTCCCGGCGCAACTGGTGAATCCGCCGCCGATGCTCCGGGGCCAGCCGGCGCAGGGTCTGGCGCTGCTCCTGATCCAGATTCAAGGCCCGCCACAGGTCCCGCAGGCCCATGGGCCCCGCCGCCGCCTTGCCGCTCACCTCTTGCCGGTCCTGGGACCGCAAGTAGGCAAAGACGCCGATGGTCCCCAGGTTGAGAGCCAAGGCAAATATCACCAGGTATAATAACCAGTTCCGCTTCATGAGCCGTTGATCTCTTCCGCCTGGTAGGAGACCATCACCGCACCCAGGGACCCCTGAGGGAAGTCATGGAATTCATCCAAAGCCAGGACTTCGCCGTTGCTGCTGCTGACTTGGGCCACCTTGGTGGAGTAAGGATAAAAATTCTGGGCCAGGGTGCCGCCCAAGACGATGCCGATAACCAGTGACGCGGCCATGGCCAGGGACTGCCACCAGTAGCGCCGCCGCGGCTGGAGCCGGTCCAGCACCCGTTCCGGCAAGCGGGCCGGCACCGGCGCTTCCAGGGTCCCCAGGGCCGCGTCCAGCCGTTGCAGTACGGCCAGTTCCCGGGAGCAGTCCGGACAAACCTCCAGGTGCGCGGCCACCTGGCGGTTCTCTGCCGCCGTCAGTTCGCCGTCCAGCCACGGGGATAATTGCTCCCGCACTTGCTCACATGCCGTTTTCACCGGTTACCTCGTTCTGGTAAAAAATACTTCTGTTAATTAGAACACCTAAAGCCGGATAATCCGGCGCGGGATTAAATTTTTTCCAGAGTGTAAAGGGCCTGGGTCCTTAGGACTTTGCCCCCCAGGCAGACCGGGCCGGCTGAACCTTGACGCTTCCCCCCGGACTTCGCCGCCCTGCCCTTGACGTCCCGGTTGGTTATGTTTAATTTGCCAATTAAAGTTTAGTACACCTTACCTTAAAATTCCAGAGCCCAAGGAGGCAATCATGTTATCACTCATTCCCGCGGATCTAAGCAAACTCTCCAAAGAAAACCTGAACCAGGAGCTGCTGCGCGTCGCCATCATCGCCGAACTGGACGCCATCAATCTCTATGAGCAGCTGGCGGCCCTCACCGATAACGCCGATATGAAGGCGGTCTTCCTGGATATCGCCAAGGAAGAAAAAACCCATGTGGGGGAATTCCAGACCATGCTGCTGCGGCTGGACCAGGAACAGGTCCAGGAAATAGAGCACGGCAAGGAAGAAATCAAGGAACTTACCGGCAG
>ENA-OSEO01005085-OSEO01005085.1-sediment-metagenome-genome-assembly--contig:-NODE-5085-length-13044-cov-3.480759_pt1 | contig 13044 bp, 13 predicted proteins | sample MGYA00237883_ERZ534232 | MGnify/ENA metagenome assembly ERZ534232
GATTGATACCAGCGTGACGGAAATTGTGCCCGCCATACGCGCCATGGTCTCATCCGGAGGGCTTAAGGTACTGAAGGTAAAGAACAGCGCCCTGATAAGTCATTTTATCTCTGATGAGGATACTTTCAGCCGGATAAGAAAGCCATTTACACCTGACATAGTTGTGTACTGTAAATCGGAATATATCTTCCTTGACAAGGAGGAAACCCCGGAAGTCACAGTTGAACAGTTCAGGGCAAAATACAACGATTACCTTGCTGATAACGGCCATCCGCCGAAAGTCGTACTGATAAAGGGTCTCGGCCTGGTAGTTATCGGAGATAATGCTGCCCAGGCTGACATAATCACTGACGCCTTTGAAAGCCAGCTTTTTACTTCATGGTATTCAGAGTCGTTCGGTGGTCCGCATTTTCTGTCTGATGAGAGTATTGCGAAGATTGATTCGTGGGAGGTGGAGAACTACCGCCGCAAGGTGCTTGTCACCGAAGCTACAGGTCGTGTAAAGAACAGGATAGCAATTATTACCGGTGCTGCAATGGGTTTCGGAGAGGGGATAGCCCGCATCATGAAGGAGAACGGGGCCAACGTGGTTATTGCCGACCTGAATGCAGAAGCTGGGAGGGAGACAGCAGCTTCAATCAACGGGATTAAGAACAGCAGCCGTGCGATCTTCGTAAAGGCTGATGTCACTGACGTGATGTCGCTGAGGAAACTCATCTATCATACTGTATGTGAGTTTGGAGGACTTGATGTCTTTATCAGCAATGCAGGCATACTCCGTGCTGGTGGGCTCGATGAAATGACGCCGGAAAACTTTGACAGGGTGACAAAGGTAAACTACAACGCCTATTTCTACTGTGTCAGGGAGGCTGCTCCGGTAATGAAGCTGCAGACAAGGAACAATGATAAATTGTATGCTGATATTATTCAGATCAACTCCAAGTCAGGTCTCGCAGGCAGTAAAAAGAATTTTGCGTACGCCGGAGGCAAGTTTGGCGGCATAGGACTCACGCAGTCGTTCGCCCTTGAGCTCGCACCTTACCGTATTAAGGTAAACTCGGTATGTCCTGGCAACTACTATGAAGGACCACTCTGGAGCGACCCGGTCAACGGTTTGTTCGTTCAGTACCTGAACACCGGCAAGGTACCGGGAGCAAAGACTGTTGAAGATGTGAAGGACTATTACCTTTCACAGGTGCCGCTGGGCAAGGGCTGCTCGCCGGCAGACGTTACAAAGGCAATTTTTTATGCCATTGATCAGGAGAACGAGACCGGTCAGGCAATACCGGTTACAGGCGGACAGATAATGATTAAATAAAGGAGACAGGAGATATGAAGACCAGGGCAGTACGCCTTTATGGCAGGAAGGATCTGAGGCTTGAGGAATTCGAGCTTCCAGCCATCACTGATGACGAGATACTTGCAAAGGTTGTCACCGACAGCATCTGCCTGTCGAGCTACAAGGCTGCCAACCAGGGTACGGAGCATAAACGTATTCCGGAAGATGTTGCCGATAATCCCGTTATCATAGGACATGAATTTGCCGGAGAGATAATGGAAGTGGGCGCCAACTGGAAGAACAGGTACCAGGCCGGTCAGAAATTCTCCATCCAGCCTGCTATTTATTATGAGCAGGGTCCTGTCGGGATCATGAGCGCCCCGGGATATTCGTACAAATACATCGGGGGTGATGCCACTTATGTAATCATACCGAAGGATGTGCTGGTGCAGGACTGCCTGCTTGTTTATGACGGTCCGGGTTACTACCCGGCATCGCTGGCCGAGCCGCTGAGCTGTGTCATAGGGGCAATGCATGCGTGTTATCACACCACGCCCGGTTCTTACGCCCATAAGATGGAGATAGTCGATGGCGGTAAGATGGCCATACTGGCCGGGGCAGGACCAATGGGACTGGCGATGATAAACTATGTCATCAACCGTGAAGACCGCCGGCCGTCACTGTGCGTGGTCACTGACATTGACCAGGCGCGCCTCGACAGGGCAGCAGTGATCGTCACGCCTGAGAAAGCAAAAGCTGCAGGAATAGACCTCAGGTATGTCAACACGGGGGGCATGGCAGACCCTGTTGAAAGTCTCAGGGAAATTACAGATGGATCAGGGTATGATGAAGTTATCGTCATGGCCCCGGTGACTCCTGTAATTGAGCAGGGTGATGCACTGCTTGCCCACGACGGCTGCCTGAATTTCTTCGCGGGTCCGTCAGACCAGCAGCTGAAAGCCAGGATGAACTTCTACAATATCCATTATGGCTACACCCATGTGACAGCTACATCGGGCGGCAACAATGACGATATGGTCGAGGCGCTTGAGGTGCTCAGCAAGGGGCTTGACCCGGGCGGCCTGGTGACTCACATCGGAGGTTTGAATGCCGTGGCGGAGACCACACTGAACCTGCCGAACATACCCGGAGGCAAGAAGCTGATCTACACCCATACGGATATGCCGTTGACCCCGCTGGCCGACTTTGCAAAACTGGGTGAGACCGACCCGCTGTATGCCGCCCTGGCGGAGATCACCGGACGGCACAACGGGCTATGGAATGTCGAGGCAGAAGCTTACCTGCTGAAGCATTTCGGGTTATAGTCCCGCACCTGATATCAGGCCTGAATCACTTACTTTTATAAGGTCCAGCCTGTCCTGTATTCATAGTGGAATAATGAATTTGCTTCAGGCAGGTTTGTTATCTTCATGTTTGCAGCATCGTATTCAAGAGTGATATTGTCTCTCTGATGGAGTACTGCGATATTGGTCAGCAGCATTATCTCAGTTACTTTGGCCGCAATCGAAAAGTCATTGCATGATTTCCTGTTATTCCTGATCGCATCAATCCAGTCTTCAAAGATATTGCCTGTTCTTGGCAGCCAGGGATCAGGACCCCTGAAATCAGGACTGGCAGGAATAAGCTCAGGCATTGCCCCGTGGCTTGCATGCGTCAGAATGCCTTTGTCACCGATATATGTGGCATCTTTCATTGCCCTTCCCGGTTCAAGTCCTTCGGGACGCGGAGGTCTCAGGCCGCCGTCACACCAGGTCACCGTTACCGGCGGCATATAGCCGCGGGCAGGAAACTCGTATGTAACAAGCTCGCAGAGAGGCATGTAATCACTGCTGTAGGGGGCACTCGTAGCCTGTATCTTTGTCGGATACCCCAGGTTAAGCGCCCATATCGGGGCATCAAATATATGTGCTCCCATATCGCCCATTGCTCCCGTACCATAGTCCCACAGTCCTCTCCAGTTGAAATGGAAACATTCCGGATTGTAAGGTTTTTCGGGGGCAGGACCAAGCCAGGCATCATAGTTAACATCCTTTGGTACCTTCATTCCTTCCGGTCTCCTGATGTCACCCTGGGGCCAGAACCCCATTGGCCTGTTGGTTGAAAGGAAGACTTCCCTGACACGGCCGATGACATCACCCTGTATGCACTCTACTGTCTGCCTCGTTCCCTCTGTTGCATGTCCCTGGTTACCCATCTGGGAGACCACACCTGTTTCCTTTGCTATTTCGGCCAGCTTGCGGCATTCGTAAATGGTTTTGGCAAGGGGCTTTTCAACGTAAACGTGTTTGCCTGCACGCATAAATGCGGCTGCTATGGGTGCATGGGTGTGATCAGGAGTGCCTATTACAACTGCATCAATTGATTTTTCCTTATCGAGCATCTCGCGCCAGTCGCTGTATATCTTTGCTTTCGGATAGCCTTTGAATACATAGCCGGCATAGCCCGGATCCACATCGCAGAGAGCGTAAATGTTGGCAAGCTTGATGACTTTACCTGCACCGGCAGCTCCCATCTGTACAATTTCATCGGTATTCTGTCTGCCGCGTGCCTGTGCCTGCATCTGTTGCCGCATTGCTGCCATCCGGGCCTCCATCTCAGCGATCTGCTCCCTGGTCATTGGCGTACCGTTCGAGTTTCTCACAGGTCTCACTATCGGAACATCAGGCGAGCAGATCTGCTGAATATCCCCTCCTCCCTGGCTTCCCACACCGATGCCGGCTACGTTAATAAGGTCACTCGGGGCAGTATAGCCCCTGCCTCCCATAACAGATCTTGGGATCACAGTGAATGCAGCGGCAGCTGCCGTGGTAGTGCCAAGGAAGCTTCGCCTTGAAATTCCCTTGCCTGCCGGTCTTGATTTGTCTGGTTTGTTACTCATTGTTAATAGGTTTTGGTTAGCATCATATTAATAGGATATTTGAATGCACTGGAGCAACTAAAGTTAAAAAAAAACTCAATCACAAATGTGTGTGCATTTCCCTTCCTGATTTTCTCCGTTATAACCGGCTGTTAGCTCTTTGTCAGGTTGCCGGAGATAATGTTATGGCGCAACGGATTATGGAACATTAAGGCAAAAGCTTACAGCTGAAGCAATCAGAAAATTCTCAACATGTTGCACCTGGCTGTTCTTCTTACCTTTATCTTCTACTTCAATAGTCATTCCATTGGTAATAAAATCACCCTTCTGCTGAGATCAGCTTCGCCACGAAAAATATCCAATGCTGAAGAAGCTGAGAAAACAACCTTCATCTCAGGTAATCCGTCATAAATGTTTTTTAACTCTACGGACCATCCGGGGTACTTATGTATTTTTCATGATTTAAGAGCTCGGTACGGATAAGATTTTCACGTTTAGTTATTATCAATCATTCTCTGGCTGCTTTCCGGGTAACGCTGTCCAATTATTTCGATATCGGCGAGTGCTGACTCAATCCGGATGAGGTCCTCCTTTGTCAGTTCAACATTTGCAGCTCCGGCATTTTCTTCGAGGCGTTGGATTTTTGTTGTTCCGGGAATAGGTACTATCCAGGGCCTCTGAGAATGTATCCAGGCCAGGGCAATCTGGGCGGGCGTGGCTTCCTTTTGTGAAGCAATCTGTTTGATGAGTTCTACCAACGTCAGGTTAGCTTCTCTGTTCTCAACATTGAAACGGGGAATACTGTTACGGAAATCCGTATCGTCGAATTTGGTTCCCGGGTCAATTTTGCCGGTTAAAAATCCTTTGCCCAGGGGACTGAACGGCACTAAGCCAATGCCCAGTTCTTCCAGTACGGGAAAGGTTTTGGTCTCAGGTTCGCGCCACCACATCGAATACTCACTTTGCAGGGCGGTAACCGGCTGTACGGCATGTGCCTTCCGGATATTTCCTGCTCCGGCTTCGGACATTCCAAAGTACCTGACCTTTCCTTCCCTGATCAGTTCCTTAACCGTACCGGCCACATCTTCAACCGGCACCTCCGGATCGACGCGGTGCTGATAAAGCAGGTCAATGGTGTCAACTCCAAGACGTTTCAAAGAACCTTCGACAGCCTTGCGTATATGGCCCGGCTTGCTGGTCAGTCCTGCCATCTTTCCATCCTGGATATTGAATCCGAATTTTGTGGCAACGATTACCTCTTTCCGGAACGGAGCAATTGCCTGGCCCACCACTTCTTCATTGGTGAAGGGTCCGTAAACTTCTGCCGTATCAAAGAATGTGATTCCAAGTTCAAAGGCTTTTCTTATAAGGGCAATTGCATCATTCTTTTCCGTTGCCGGTCCATAGCCAAAATTGAGTCCCATACACCCCAGTCCGAGTGCGGATACTTCCAGGCCCTGATTTCCCAGTTTTCTTGTTTTCATATTTGTCCGCAAATAGTCTCCTGTTTGGTAAGTTATAAATTAAATCTGGAGAAAAGCATATCTATTGATTCCGGGTTATAGTGGTCCATGAACAGGGTTTCGCCCCTGTCAAGAGCTTCAATTCTGCCCATTTCTTCCTCACTGAGGCTGAAATCAAAGATGCTGATATTTTCTGTCATACGTTCCTTATGGGTAGATTTGGGAATAACCACAATACCATTCTGAACCAGGAACCTAAGCGCAACCTGGGCTGCCGACGCCCTCCTCGTTGAAGTTGGCCTGTGCAGTGTCAACCGACCGGTATCCGGCGACAATTGCATCCAGCACACATCGTTCACATTCTTCAGGCGGAACAAGGAATACTCCGTATCCCATGACCGGCATTTCCACACCATTATTTAGTCTGACAGGTTCCATATTATCAACAGTTCTTGTTACATCATCTGATTAAAATTTCAGTCCGGAGATCCAGTTAAATATGGCCGGCATCCATTCAACTGAAGGATTCCCGGCAAATCCGTGATTACCTTCGGGTATCAGGTACATTCCGGCTGGTACGTTGTTTTTTATCAGAGCCTGGTAGAACCGGATACTGTTTTCAACCGGCACAGCCTTGTCATCGCCTGCGTGTGTCAGCCAGGTGGGCGGAGTCTTTTCGTTGACCTGCAGATAGTTTGTAAACAATCTGACCTGCTCGTCCGTGGGATCTGTTCCCAGCAGACTCGCCCTTGACCCCTGATGGGTAATGTCTTTCTCCATGCTTATTACCGGGTAAACGAGTATCATGAAATCAGGACGCAGATTTATGTTTTCATCATTTGGGATATATGATCTGTCGAAGTGCGTGCCGGCTGTGGAAGCAAGGTGGCCGCCTGCTGAGAATCCCATGATACCTGTTTTACCCGGATCAACACCCCATTCAGATGCTCTCTGGCGCACTGTCTTTATTGCCTGTTGGGCATCCTGCAGCGGACCAACCGACTTGTCTTTCATTATCAGATCGTTGGGCAAACGATATTTAAGCACAAAAGCTGCTATGCCGTGGTTGACAAACTCCCTGGCAATTGCCGTTCCCTCCCTGCCATAAGTTTCCATAACGTACCCGCCTCCGGGACAGATGATAACGGCCATTCCCGTGGCCTTCACCGTCGTCATGAACGGTGTAAAGGTGCTTAAAGGAAGATACCACGAGTTTCGTATAGTTAAATACATGAAAAATCCTTGGGAGGTAGAGAATGAGTAAGAATTTCGTAAAAATCGACGAAGAGCGTTGCAAAGGCTGCGGCCTTTGCATTAACTTCTGTCCGAAGAAGGTACTCAGTTTCTCCGAAAAGTTTAACAGCAAGGGCTATCATCCCGCCAGACAGCACGATCCCGACAACTGCATCGGGTGCGGTTTCTGCTACATGATGTGCCCCGACACCGCCATAACCGTCTTCAAAGAGACGGCGAAAGTCTGAAGGAGGGATAAAATGGCTGAAAAAGTAATGGTCAAGGGAAACGAAGCGATGGCCGAGGCCGCCGTAAGGGCCGGTTGTCGCCTTTATTTTGGATATCCCATAACCCCCCAGTCCGAGTTCACCGAATATATGGCCCGTAGAATGCCGCAGATTGAGGGTGTATTCCTGCAGTCCGAGAGCGAGGTCGCGGCCGTCAACATGGTTTACGGGGCCGCCTGCACGGGGAACCGGGTGATGACATCAACTTCCAGTCCAGGTTTTAGTTTGATGCAGGAGGGAGTCTCATACATAGCCGGAGCTATGCTTCCGACAGTGTTCGTGAACGTCGTGAGGGGAGGTCCGGGGCTGGGAGATATACAACCGGCCCAGAGCGACTACTTCCAGGCAACCAAGGGAGGCGCCCACGGCGATTATCACCTTATAGTCCTCGCACCTGGCAGTATTCAGGAGTCCGTAGATCTCATGGAAGACGCCTTCAGAATGGCTGACGAGTACCGTATGCCCGTACTTATTCTGGCCGACGGTATGCTCGGACAGATGATGGAGCCGGTCGAGTTCCCGGAATTCGTCAAGCTGGAAGGGATAAACGATCATTCAGCCTGGGCCCTTCGGGGAGCGACAGGACGCGAGGCCAACAAGGTTACTTCGTTCGATATCGATCCCGTGAATCTTGAAAAGATGAACATGTTCATTCAAGAAATTTATAAAAGAGTTAAGGCCAGAGAAGTCCGGTACGAGGCGATCGGCCTCGAAGATGCCGAGTATATGCTCGTAGGATACGGAACTATGGGAAGAATCCTCGGCAGCGTAGTGAAGCTGGCCCGAAGTAAAGGCATCAAAGTCGGTCTCTTCAGACCGATCACGCTCTGGCCCTTCCCTTACGCCGAGCTGAAAAAAGCTGCCGAAGGTGTTAAAACGATCCTCACCGTCGAGATGTCAATGGGACAGATGGTGGAAGACGTCAGGCTCGCCGTCGAAGGTTCCGTCCCCGTTCAGTTCTACGGAAGGACCGGTGGAATGGTTCCGACGCCCGACGAAGTTCTCGCAGAGCTACTTAAGCATGTATGAGGTGATGATATGACTGAAGCGACTTACAAGAGACCGGAATCACTTGCCAAAAGAGAGTTCTCCTACTGTCCGGGATGCCATCACGGTATAATACACCGCCTTGTAGCCGAGACAATAGACGAATTGAGCATAAGAGAAAAGACGTTGATGGTCGCACCGGTGGGCTGCTCTGTCTTTGCATACGAATTTTTCGACGTTGACGGTACGGTTGCGCCACACGGAAGGGCGCCGGCGGTAGCCACCGGAATGAAACGCTCGTTGCCCGATAGAGTGGTCTTCACCTACCAGGGCGACGGTGACCTTGCCGCCATTGGAACGGCCGAAATAGTTCACGCCGCCAACAGGGGAGAGAAGATAACGACTATCTTCGTCAACAACGCGATCTACGGAATGACAGGCGGCCAGATGGCTCCCACCACTCTGCTGGGGATGAAGACCACCACTTCCCCGTACGGTAGAAAATCCGAAACCGAAGGCTTCCCGCTTCACGTGTCGGAGCTGCTAAAGGAAACGGCCGGAATAGTTTATCTCGAAAGAGTTGCGGTAAGCTCTCCACAGGAAGTGAGAAAGGCAAAAGCGGCGATAAAGAAGGCCTTCACAGTTCAGCTCAAGGGCCTGGGCTTCGCGATGGTCGAGGTGCTTTCCACCTGTCCGACGAACTGGGGTTTGAGTCCGGTCGAATCGATAAAATGGTTGAACGAAAATATGAAAAAGGAATACCCTCTCGGCGTTTTTGTCGATAAGGTCGGTGATCTGAAATGAAAGAACATCTTCTGGTGGCTGCCGGATTCGGAGGACAGGGAGTGATGCTCCTGGGTCAGGTTATAGCGACGGCCGGCATGTTCGATGGAAAGTACACCACATGGCTTCCCTCCTACGGTCCCGAGATGAGGGGAGGAACGGCCAACTGCACGGTAGTGATAAACGACGAACCGATAGGTTCCCCGATAACCGAGAGTCCCAACGAGCTGATCGTGATGAATATCCCCTCGCTGACAAAGTTCGAGAAGCAGATACAGCCAGGTGGAGTCATGGTAATCAACACGTCGGTTGTAGACAGAGAATCAACTAGAAAGGACATAGAAATCTTCAAGATCGATGCCGGTGCCGTGGCCGAAAGACTTGGAAACATGAAAGTGGCCAACATGGTGATCCTTGGAGCCTATATCGCAAAGACCGGCGCCGTTACGCTCGAGGGTGTGAGAAAAGCCTTCGAGAAGAAGCTCACAGGCGAGAAAGCAGACCTCATAGATCTCAACATCCAGGCGGTCAAGGCCGGAATGGAAGCCGTCGGACAGTAAGGGCGACGGCTCCGGTACCTCCTTGCTATTTCCCGGCAGCGGGCGCTCACCCGTCCGCCGCCGGTTTCTTTAAAAATGTTTGTGGAGTTTCGGGGTGATGAGGATGGAAGAGAAAGAGACGTCCATTTACAGAAGGATCTATGAAACAGTCAAGATGATACCTTCAGGGAAAGTTGCCACTTACGGGCAGATAGCCAGGATCGTCGGGAGTTGCACGGCCATAATGGTGGGATACGCCATGGCCGGAGTTAGCGACCCGGAAGTTCCCTGGCAGCGTGTGATAAACTCCAAAGGCAAGATCAGCATACGCGATCATGCCGGTTACTCTCTCCAGAAAGCCATTCTGGAGCGCGAAGGCATCGAATTCGACGAGAGCGATACTGTCGATCTTTCCGTGTACGGCTGGCGGGGGCCCGAACTCTATCTTTTTTGAAGCACATTTATCTCGAGGGTATGGCTCTTCTCGACCGGCTGTCCTTCGAAAAGCCCGTGAAACCTGAAGGTCACTTCATAAACCCCGGCCCGAGGAGGAGTCCAGCTGTAGATGCAGTGATCTCCCTTTGCAATCAGGGTTCCGGGCGAATCGACCAGTTCGACCCCGGCCGTTGATCGCCAGACCCAGGCAAATTCTGGAACGTACCATGCGGTCGATCCTACGTACTGCCAGTCGGCCAGCAGGGCATTGACCCTGAATTCTACAGTGTTGCCTTCGTATTCGCTGATCGAGGGAATCGCGATAGTTCTGCAGAACTCCTCGAAGGAGTTGAGGTAGAACCAGTCGTCCCAAAAAGGCACTATGTTCGCTCCAGCGCTTTCGTAAGCCTTTTCGACTATGCCTACGCAAGAGTAAAGGTCCCTCTTTGTGAAGGGGAGATCCCTGTAACCCGACCAGGCCAGACCGACCGACCAGAGGGCACCGTTATCGGCGGTTCTGTAGAGGTACCTCGAGATCTTCCTTCTTTGCTCATCTGTGAGCTCTCCAGCGTATCTTCTGGGGCCGGTGAAGGCCGGGGCCCAGTATTTCAACCATCGTGAAGCGTATGTGTCGTAGTTGAAAAGGTTGACGTATCTCGAACCGTCAAGATCGTTGGGAAAGACGAAGACTCCCTCTTCGATGAGGTTGAAACCGTGGGTCTGGTAGGGATAGGAATCGGCGAAGGTCACGCCGTCGTTGGAGCCGTAGTTTTCATTCGACATGGCCGTCTCTCTATCGACTCCGAGGTATATTCCCGAGTGTGAGGGGAGCCAGTTCGGCCCTATGTGGTACAGCAGATCTCCTTCGAGAAGGTACTTGCCTGGCAGATGCTGTGCGAAGTAAAGAGCGTCGGCCCAGCTTATTAGCAGGCAGTAGGGAAGTTGCGTGAACCTCACCACGGTTTCCAGAGCATCGCGGCTCACGGCGATCTCGCAACCGGAATCGGCCGGCGAGAAGGTACCGTCTCTAAGCAGAGGCTGCACCATCAGCACCTGTGACACTCCCGCTCCAAGCAACTCATGAGAGAGCTCCATGATCATTCCTGAAAGGGGGCTGCCATCCTCGAAGATCAGCAAAAGACTGTCTCCGGAGGGCCTCTGAACCGCATAGGCTAACGTTCCTGTTTTCTCCGTGTCCTTCAGAGATAGCTTTACGCCGGGAACGATCTCCAGAAAAGGCTCCCGCGGCGAGAAAGTGAACCTGAGGTATCTAAGCGGGGTCGAGGGGAGCCTGAAGCATGAAGAAATCAGGAAAACCACTATAAGTATTATGAAGAACGGTAACCTTCTCATCGGCCGTGAACCTCCCGCTGAAATTCTAGCATTCCTGCAGGAAAGAAAGCGATAACTATCATATACTTGTTAGGGAGATCGGAGGAAAGCATGCGAAGAATATCTAGATCCAGCTCAGTTGCCGTTGGAACGCTGGCCATACTCACATTCTCAATCATATCGAAGGGGATGGGTTTTTTCAGAGAGATGCTCATCGCCGGTCTTTTCGGAACTTCTGGCAATCTCGACGCCGTGTTCATCGCCATGACTCCAGCCACCACTCTCTCCAGCATAGTCGCCGGAGCCCTGGCTTCGATCTTCGTACCCATCTATCACTCTATAAGGAACGAAGATCCCCTTCGATCGAAAAAATACGCCGGTGCCGTGTTTTTGGCGGGAAGCGCTGTCTTTCTCTCCATGGGCATAGTTTTTTTGCTGATACCCGATCTGGTGATAAGACTCTTCGCTCCTGGCTTTTCTGAGGAAACCATCGCTTACGCCGCCAGGAAGCTGAGATTCCTTTCGATATATCCGCTCATAGGCGGGCTGGAAAACCTTCTGGGAACTCTTTTGAAGGCAAGCAGGAGATTCATTCAGTTCGGTATCTCCCAATTGATCTTCAACGTTGTGGCCATACCGGTTATCCTCTTCACCTCTCCCTTTCTCTCGGAAGCCTCGTATATACTGGCGTGGATCGTCGGAAACGCCCTGACGGTTTTGCTCTACGCTCTCCAGTCTAGGGATCTCTTCGTGTTGAAGTTTGACAGGGGCACCAGAATAGTCGAGACGCTCACCCTTTCTCTGCCTTTGGTCCTCTCTGGCAGTCTGAGCCTGATAAATGGAATGGTCGATAAAGCCTTCGTCTCTCTGCTTCCGCCCGGGAGGGTCTCGTCTCTCCAGTACGCACACACGCTTCTGGGACTGATCACGTTCGTCGTGACGGCCTTTTTGATGACTTCCTACACCGAGCTCTCGGAATTCATCGTATCCGGAGAGCGTGAAAAGACACGTGAGAGGTTGCGAAAAACCGTCACGAGCTCGCTTAACATTGCCCTGCCTCTGGCGGTATGGGTGATATCGATGGCCGAACCTCTGGTGAGATTCATATACCAGCGTGGAGAGTTCGACGCCGATTCGACGAGGCTCGTCAGCATGGCCCTGATAGGGTACGGCGCTCTCATAGTTATTTCACCGGTATCGTACACCTGTTCCAGCTACTTCATAGCCCGGAGGAAGGTTCGCTTCATAACCCTTATATCTTTTATATCCATCATGCTCAACGTTCTCTTCGACTGGTTGCTGCTGGAACCTCTAGGCCACGCAGGCATAGCAGCCAGCACTTCGCTCGTTTCACTGAATTCGACGGTGATTTACAACCTCCTGATAAGAAAGGAAGGGATGAATTTCATGCCCTTCAGGAGGATCATGCTGCTCTTGACTTGCGCGGTGTCTCTCTATCTTTTTGTCTTCGCCTTGAAGTATTTTTCCACCACCCTGCTCTGGCTTCTGCTGGGGAACGTTATTTTCTTCGCGTTCTTTCTGTTCAGCGCACGGAGCGAGATTGTTGCCGGTCTTTCCCGGGTTCGCTCGATGAAGCGTTCATGAGCTTTGAAATTGCCGCCCCTTTCGAAAACGGCGGCCAGACACGATAGGAGGTCTTTAAATTGAGAAATATACTGGTTATAGGCGCCGGCCCGGCCGGCCTCTTCACTGCCATAAGCTGCACGACCGAGGGTAGAAACGTCACCGTACTCGATAAGAACGACTCGCCCGGTAAAAAGCTTCTGATGACGGGATCGGGACAGTGCAATCTCACCAATTCTGAGGC
>ENA-OSEO01005086-OSEO01005086.1-sediment-metagenome-genome-assembly--contig:-NODE-5086-length-13043-cov-4.143298_pt1 | contig 13043 bp, 3 predicted proteins | sample MGYA00237883_ERZ534232 | MGnify/ENA metagenome assembly ERZ534232
GTGGCGCCTACGGCAAAGCTGGTGAACGATGGGCCCACCTATGAGGGGCAGCCCTCGACGGTGAGCTTTGTCGAGGTCTATGACGTGCCGGCTGATACGCTGACCTTTTCGTTCGATTGGGACAGCGACGGCGTCTATGACATCGTCGATCAGGTTGAGACATGGGCCACGCACATCTGGCCCGATAACGGCATGCACACCGTCACCGGGCGGGTGCAAGACGATGACGGTGGCTGGAATGCCTACACAACCGTGGCCCATGTGCTCAACGTGGCGCCCGAGGTCAGCGTCGAGCCCGCGATGCAGACGGTCGAGTATGGCGAACTCATCGCTGACATCCAGTTCACCGGCCTCGATGTGCCGGCCGACCCGTTGACCGCGACCTGGAGCTGGCGTGGCGAGAACGGCGCATTTGCCGGGCTGCCCGCGGGCCTCAGCGCCTATGTGGAGCCGACGCCGCAGAGCCGTGGCAGCGGCTTTGAGCTGGCCACGACCATCTGGACGGTCAAGGGCATGGCTATCCAGCCTGCTGGCGCCTACAGCCTGGGGATTGCCGTGGATGATGGCGACGGCGCTGTGACGCATCAGGACGCCATCATCGTCATCGAGCTGGACGCCGCCGATCTGGCGGTGGCCAAGGTGGGCAAGCCGGACGGGGCGGTGCTGGCGGGCGAGACGCTAGAGTACACCGTGCAGGTGCACAACCTGGGCCCCCACGACGCCGAGAACGTGTTCGTGCGCGACGACATCGTGTCGCGCGAGGGCATCGAGTTGGTGGGCGATCCCGAGTGGGTCGAGACCGACGGGGCTACATCGTCTGGCTGGAGCTACAACGACGTCACTGACCAGCTCGATCTGTATCTGGATCGCCTGACGGCGGGCTCGCGCGCGGTGTACCAGGTGCGCGTGACGTCGGCGCAGTCAGTGAGCGTGACGAACCTGGTCAAGGCATCGAGCGACACCTTTGACCCGGACGAGAGCAACAACTTTGCCGAGACGGTGCACGAGTTCATCGCGGTGGCCGACCTACGGTTGGCCAAGAACCTGGCCAGCGGCGGAGCGCCGCCGGTGGCGGGCACGGAGATCACCTTCCAGTATGACGTCGAGAACCTCGGCCCGTCCGAGGCGCCGAACGTCGTGCTGAAAGAGTACATCCCTGACGGGCTGACCTATGTGTCCAGCGCCGGCCCGGATTGCTCTTTGGTGGGCAGCGTGCTGACCTGCGCGTATGGCAACATCCCTGCAGGCGCCACGTGGAGCGGCCTGAGCATCACCTTCGCCATCGACGCGGCCTTCCAGCCGGGCAAGACCCTGCTGAACACGGCTGAGGTCATGAGCGACGCCTTTGACCCGGAGATGCGTAACAACACCAGCGACTGGTCGGCGGTGGTGACGGCTGCAGCCGACCTGATCTGGTCCAAAGACTGCACGGCGAGTGCCTTGGCCGGTGAGGTGATCACCTCGACGTTGACTCTCACCAACCAGGGACCGTCGGTGGCGCGGCAGGTGGTTTTGCGTGACCAGGTGGGGCCAGAGGTGACGCCGAGCAGCGTCCGAGTGCTGGCGGGGTCGGCTGCCTGTAGCTATGACCCCAGCGGCCACGCCTTCCTCTGCGAGGTCGGCGAGCTAGGTGTGGGCCAGTCGGTGGTGGTGGCCGTGGCCGGGCTGCTGGACAGCGCCTTTGCGCTGGACGCCAGCAACGATACGTTCACGGTGACCGCGGCGACGCCTGACCCGGCGCCGCAGCCAGCGGCCGTGTGCACCACGCAGGTAAGCCGCCAAGCCACGTTGACGCTGAGCAAGGCCTCTTCACCGAGCCCGGTGGTGGCAGGCGACAAGCTGTACTACCAGGTGGTGGTGACGAACCAGGGCCCGAGCGACGCGACGAACGTGCAGGTGAGCGACACACTGCCGGCGGGCGTGACGTTTGTGGCCATGGCGGACAATGGCGAGTGGATCGAGGTGACGCCTGGGAGCGGCTGGACGCTGCCGAGCCTGCCTGCCGGGCAGAGCGCGGGGTTCAGCATCGAGGCGCAGACGGCGAGCGACCTGTACATCACCGAGCTGGCTGATGACCTGTTGGTGACCAACGACATCTGCGCCTCGGCGGACGAGGCAACGCTGGTGTGCGTGCAAGAAGACACGTACATCGCCGAGTCGGCGGACCTGCTGGTGAAGAAGGTGGGCAAGCCAGACGAGACGGTGTTGGCGGGCCAGGAGCTGGCCTACACGATCCAGGTGTACAACCTGGGGGTGTCAGACGCGCGCAATGTGCGGGTGTTGGACGACATTCTGAACAACGCCGGCGAGGACTATGAGATCCTGTCAGCCGATCCTGCGCCGGTGGAAGAGCCGGACGGGACGTGGGTGTTCAGCTTTGACGTGATTCCAGCGGGGGAGATGCGGACGATCACCCTGTCGCTAATGGCGACGGAGGATCAGGACATCAACAACCTGGTGCACGTGGAGGCGGACACGCCTGACCCGAACCTGGGCAACAACGACGCGCTGGTGATGACAGAAGTGATCGCGGTGTCAGACATGGCGATCACCAAAGTGGCGCCGCTGCCGGTGTTGGTGGCAGGGGCTCCGGCGACGTTCGTGCTGTCGGTGACGAACTATGGTCCGTCGACGGCGGACAACGTGGTGGTGAAGGAATACATACCACGGGGCGTGGAGCTGATCAGCATCGTCTCACCGTGGGGCGAGAGCTGGATGGGCGGGACGCCGGGGAACGTATTCGATCCCGCGATCGTGCAATTGGGGACGATGGCGCCGGGCGACACAGCGAACCTGCTGGTGACGGTGTTCATCGAAGCGGACTTTGCGGCGTCGATCTTGCCAGACGCGATTGGGTGGATGATCAACGACGCGGAGGTGAGCTCAGACAATCTGGATCCGAACAACGCCAACAACGTGGATCACGCGGTGATCGCGGTGGGGACGGCGGCGGATCTAGAAGTGATCAAGGGGCAGATGCCAGATCCGACCATCGCCGGGACGATCATGGAATGGCCCATCGTGGTGACCAACTATGGCCCCTCGCTGGCCAAGAACGTGCAGCTGGTGGATCCGCTGGATCCGCGGCTGGAGCTGATCGAAGTGTCGATGGTGTCGGGCGAGGCGCAATGCGAGTTGGCGTGGTCGCTGAACATGATCACCTGCGAGCTGGGAGACATGTATCCGGGCGAGACGGTGGTGATGAACGTGCGGACGCACGTGCGGCCCGAGGTGGAGGACGGGGCGGTGATCGCCAACACGGCGTTCGTATCGTCACGGATGCTGTTCCTGCTGGATCCGAGCCAGCCGATCGGCTATCCGCTGACGCCTGACCCGAACTCGACCAACAACCAATCGACGGACAGCGGGACGGTGTATCGTCAGTCGTGGTTGAAGGTGACCAAAGAGAGCCTGCCGAACCCGGTGTTGGCGGGCGACAAGCTGTACTATGAGATCACGGTGTGCAACGAAGGGCCGTCGATTGCGACGGACATCTCGTTGACGGACTACTTTCCGTGGCTGACCGAGTACATCAACTACACAGGCCCAGAGTGGCAGCTGGAGAGCTTCCAGCCGGCGGGCGAGTTCAACCCGCCGACGGGCGTTTGGCGCACGGACCGCTGGCTGTGGCCTGGCGAGTGCACGAGCTTTGTAGTCGAAGTGTTGGTGCGCTCGGAGGCGGCGGCGTGGGACTGGCCGCAGATGGGGCCAGACACGCAAGTGGTGGATCCGTACGGGTCAGAAGTGATCCACAACGACGCCTGCGCGGCGTGGGCCGAGGCGCCGTGGTATGAGGATCCCGAGTTTGGGCCGATGCCAGCGATCAGCTGCGTGGGCGAAGAGACCTTTGTCGATGAAGAGGCGGACCTGTTCATCGTCAAGGTGGGCAAGCCAGACGGCGAGTTGCTGGCGGGCGAGCCGCTCAAGTACACGGTGTACGTATACAACCTGGGGATCTCTGACGCGCGGAATGTGCGGGTGTTGGACAACATCCTGAGCATCGAGGGCGTGGAGATCGTCGAGGGGCCGTGGCAGAGCGAGGGCGTGGCGCCGCTGAACCTTGAGCTGCCGTGGGGCCCTGGGGGCAACTACATCCTCGGCACGGTCGATGTGCTGCCAGCGGGGACGCGCGTCGGCTATGAGCTGATCGTGATGTGGCCCGAGGCGGTGGATGTGAACAACATCGTCCACGTCGAGTCCGACACGCCCGATCCGGACTGGTCGAACAACGACGCCGAGACGATGCACGCGATCCTGGCCAAGGCGGATCTGGGCATAGCCAAGTATCCGATCGACGGCTCGTGGATTGCGGGTCAGAACGGGGTCTTTGAGATCGCCGTGTGGAACGGCGGGCCGTCGCACGCGGAGAACGTGGTGGTGACGGACGTGCTGCCGGCCGACGTCGAGGTTGCGCAAGTGACCTTCACGGGCTGGAACCCGAACGATCCCGATCCGGCGCCGTTCAGCGTCAACACGGGCACGCCGGGCGACCCGGCCGACCCGATGGTGATCAACTTGGGCGATCTGCCGCCTGGGGAGTCGGTGCAGATCCAGGTGCATCTACACATCGACCACGACTATCCCATGAATCCTTCGTGGGGAGACAATGGCAAGATGTGGAACGATGCCACGGTGACGAGCGACGTGTTCGACCCGTGGAAGGGCGACAACCAGGCGACGGTGTTCATGGAGATCGGATCGCAGGCGGACCTGGAGATCGCCAAGACCGCCGCCCCGGCCCCAGAAGTGGTGGCTGGCGAGGCGCTCGAGTATGCCTACGAGATCACCAACTATGGGCCGTCGACGGCGCTGGATGTCATCCTGTATGACTATCTGCCGCTGGACGATGTGGACTTTGTCGAGGCAGTGGCGGTGCTGGGCGACAGCAACTGCACCTTCTCACCGACGTTCGGTCTGGTGGGGTGCGAGCTCGGCGATATCGAGCCGGGCGAGGTCGTAGGGGTGCTGGTGCGCGCCGTGGTCAAGGCTGATCGCCCCGAGGGCGAAGAGGTCTACAACTGGGCGACGGTCGAGTCGTTGCGGACGCCTGATCCGGATGGCGGCAACAACAGCGACGGCACGATGGTCAACGTCCATCGCGTGGCGAACGTCGAGATCAGCAAGCAGAGCTGGCCGGAGCCGGTGTTGGCGGGCGACAAGCTCTACTATGAGGTCACGGCGACGAACCACGGGCCATCGCAGGCGACGGGCATCGTGGTCGAGGACAACTGGGACATGGGCCAATTGAGCCTGCTCAACTGGACGGGCCCGGAGTGGTCCAGGATCGACACGAATGTCTGGGCGCTGAACCGGGCGCTGATGCCGGGCGAGAGCAGCTCGTTCGTCATCGAGTTCATGGTGAGCCCGGCGGCGGCGAACGTGACCGGCTCGTACGTGCTGGACAACAGCCAGTGCGCGAGCTGGAACGAAGAGCCTAACGAGTACTGCAGCCTGGTGGAGCAGACCTTTGTGGATGAAGAGGCGGACCTCTACATCGTCAAGGTGGGCAAGCCAGACGGCGAGGTGCTGGCGGGCGAGCCGTTGGAGTACACGACCTGGGTGTACAACCTGGGCCTGTCAGATGCGCGCAACGTGCTGGCGCGCGACAACATCCTGAGCATCGAGGGTGTGGAGATCACCGACGCCTGGGTGATCGAAGGGCCAGCGGCGCTGGATTGGGAGTCGGACAACATGTACGTCGAGGCGACGGCAGAGGTATTGCCGGCCGGGACGCGCATGGGCTGGAAGATCGTGGTGCAGTGGCCGGAGGGCGTGGACGTCAACAACGTCGTCCATGTGCAGGCTGACACGCCCGATCCCGACATGTCGAACAACGACGCGGCGACGATGCACGAGATCGTGCCGGTGTCAGACCTGAGCATTGCCAAGTTCGCCGAGGACCATGGCTATGCAGGCGAGACCATCCTCTACCACCTGCGTGTCGAGAACGCCGGGCCTTCGACGGCGGAGAACGTGGTGGTGAAGGATTACATTCCGGCGGGTCTGACGATCATCGAGGTGAACGCGGGCGGCGGCTCTTACACCGAGGGCGTCGAGGGCGATCCGAACATGCCGATGGTATTCAACGTGGGCAACATGGCCCCGTTGAGCGAGTGGCACGCCTGGATCACCTGCGCCATCGCGCCCGACTATATGGGCGTGCTGACCAACGACGCGACGGTGGCGAGCGACGTGCTCGATCCAAACATGGCCAACAACCGCGACAATGCGGTGGCGGTCATCCAGGCATCGGCGGATCTGATCATCACCAAGGATGAGGATCCGGACCCGGTGTATGCTGGCGACATGGTGGACTGGGTGTTGGTGATCACCAACGCCGGGCCATCGGTGGCGCGGCAGGTGGGGGTGGCGGACTATTTGCCGGCGGAAGTGGAGTTCGTGAGCGGCGAGGTATTCGCCGGGGAAGCGAACATCACCTTCTCGCAGCAGTACGGCAACCTGGTGGTGGCGGAGATCGGGGATTTGGCGCCCGGGGAGCAGGTGGGGATCCTCCTGCACACCAAAGTCAAGAGCGACACGGACGAGGGCTACATCGTCAACTGGGCGATGGTGCAATCGGATCCGCTGGAGCCGGGGCAGGGGACGCCTGATCCGAACGAGAGCAACAACGAAGCGACGTCGAGCACACGGGTGGAAAAGGCCGTTGATCTGGTGGTGACCAAGACGGACGATCCTGACCCGGTGATCGCGGGCGCAGACCTGTACTACACCATCACGGTGGCCAACCAGGGCCCGAGCGATGCGACGGGCATCGTAGTGACAGACGCGTTCAGCGCGGATGTCACCTACCTGAACTGGACGGGGAGCAACGACTTTACGATGACGGGTCCGGGCGAGTGGGCCTTGGCCTACCTGGCGGCGGGCGAGAGCAAGTCGTTCATGGTGCACGTGAAGGTCAACGCCGACACGGTCTCGAAGGCGGGCGAAGTCACAGTGATCAGCAATGAGGTGACGGTCGTCTCGAATGAGATGGAACTCAACGAGGCGGACAACACCTACACAGAAGACACCTTCGTCAACGAGGCGGCGGACCTGTACGTGGTCAAGATCGGCAAGCCAGACAACACCGTGCGGGCGGGGCAAGAGCTGACCTACACGGTGTACGTGTACAACCTGGGGCTCTCTGACGCCCGTGACGTAGTGGTGACGGACAACCTCCTCTCGGATGGGCAATTCAGCAATCCGGTGGTGGATGGCGGTCTGTACGACTGCGCGGTTGATGGCGGCGAGATCGAGTGCACGCTGGACGTGCATCCGGCGGGCGCCCGCGCCGAGATCACCATCACGGTGACGGCGGACGAAGAGGTGGACATCAACAACTGGACGTGCGTTGCGAGCGCCACGCCCGACCCGGACACGGACAACAACTGCGCGCTGGTGATGACCTCGGTCGTGCCAGTGTCTGACCTTTCGGTCAGCAAGAGCGTGGTGGGCCAGGGCCCGTGGGTGGCCGGTGAGACAGTGACGTTCGAGATCACGGTCAGCAACGGCGGGCCTTCGACAGCGGAGAACGTGGTCATCGAGGATTATCTGCCAGCGTTTGTGACGGTGATGGGCGTGGATCCGGCTGTGGCGTACACAGCGGGGGCGCCCGGCGACCCGAACGCGCCGATGGTGATTCCGGTGGGGACGTTGGCCTCTGGCGAGGAGTGGACGGTGGAGATCACGCTGCTCATCGATGCGTCGTATCCGTTCGACCTGGCGCTCGGCGGCGAGTACCTGGTGAACGACGTGCAGGTGACGAGCGACGTGCTGGACAACGACGTCAGCGACAACCGCGCGTCGGCGGCGATCCTGGTGGGCTTTGACTCAGAGTTGGCCGTCGAAAAGTTCGCCACGCCCGAGATCGTGCAGGCGGGCGAGACGGTGGTCTACACGATCAGCGTGTGGAACGACGGTCCGTCCACGGCGTACAACGTGTTCATGTGGGACTCTTTCGACAGCGCCTACCAGACGCTGGTGGACTATGCGATCGGCAACGGGACTGGGACGTGCGTGTACGTGGCGGCCCAGAGCGCGGTGCTGTGCAACGTGGGCGACCTGGCGCCGAACGAGTGGCGGATCATCGAGCTGACCTTCCTGGTGAGCGCGAGCACGCCAGACGGGATGCAGCTGGCGGACCGCGCGGTTGTCAGAGCTGACTCGCATCAGGGCCAGTGGCCAGGCGACGACGTGGCGATCACGGTGGTGAACAACGCGGACCTGGCGATCACCAAGACGGCGGACAAGCTAGAGGCGTACGCCGGGCAGCAGCTCACCTACACGCTGAGTGTGGTGAACCATGGCCCGACGAACGCGGTGGACGTGGTGGTGGTCGACACGCTGCCCGAGGGCGTGACGTACATCAACGACGACCTGGGAGCCTGCGACCTGGACGAGGGCGAGCTGACGTGCGAGCTGGGCAACCTGGCTGCGGGTCAGAGCGCGACGTTCGAGGTGCTGGTGACGGTGGACGTCGACACGCTGGGCGCCGTGTGCAACGTGGCCGCCGTGTCGGCTGAGACGGCGGACCTGAACGCAGGCAACGACGTCGACGAGGTTTGCACGGTGGTCAATGGCCACGCAGACCTGCGAGTGATCAAGTTCGGCAAGCCCGAAGGCGAGGTTCGCGCGGGCGACGAACTGACCTACACCATCCTGGTGGACAACCTGGGGACAGGCGTGGCCCACGAGGTGAGCCTGGTGGACACGATGGTCTCGAACGGCGCGTTCGAACTGGTCAGCGTAGCGTCCAGCCTGGACGTCAACGAAGACCTGGAGGCGCTGATGGGCGAGTTCGACAAGAACGGCAGCTTTACGCTGACGTTGGCGGAGGACCTGCCGATCACGCTGGGCGGCGAGCCGTGGGTGATCACGGTGGTGGTCAGGGCGAACGACGATCAGACGATCAACAACTGCGCGGTGGTGGACGGTGCAGACCACGATCCGAACGTGGACAACAACCGTGCCTGCGCCGAGCATGAGATCACCAACGTAGCCGACCTGTCAGTGACCAAGAGCGCCGCAGGCGAAGTTCAGGTCAGGGGCGCGGAAGGCGGCGTGGTGACGATGGAAGAGGATGCGGTCACAGCGGGGCGGTTCCTGTACTACACCATCACGGTGGAGAACGGGGGTCCGTCCAAGGCTGAGAACGTCATCGTGGTGGACATGCTGCCGGCGGGGGTGGAGTTCGTGGAAGCGGCGCCTGCCGCCGACCTGAGCCAGCTGCCTGGCAAGCTAAGTTGGGGGCTGGGCGACCTGTTGGCGGGGTCAGAGGTGGAGATCGAGGTCAAGGTGCTGGTTCCGGCGCACACGGCAGAAGGCACGGTGCTGCGGAACACGGCGGCTGTGATGAGCGACATCTTTGATGCCAACAACAGCAACAACAGCCAGTCGAACGAGACGTATGTGGGCGCATCGGCGGACATCATCGTGATGAAGACGAGCGCGCCGGAGACGGCCTTGTTCGGCAACGGCATCGAGTACACGGTGCTGGTCAAGAACCTGGGTCCGAGCGACGCAGGGCTGGTCAAGATCACCGATCTCATTCCGGACGAGATCGATGGCGAGGCGTGGAAGTACACCACCGATGGTGGGATGACGTACACGTCAGGCTGGCTGGACGTGAGCATCTGGGTGGACATGCCGGTGGGTGAGCAGGTGGAACTGACCATCGCCGGGGTGGTGAACACCTACTGGCCGTTCGAGAACACGGCCTGCGCGTGGTCCGAGGCGGTGGAAGACCCGCTGGAAGAGGACAACTGCGCGACGGTCGCGAACGAGCAGACGCTGGTGTTCAAGCCGATCGAGATGAGAGGCTTTGAGGACACGATGCATGGGCCGGACCTGACAGTGTCCAAGATCGTAGCGACAGAGAGCTACGTCGAGCTGACCATCGCCAACGTGGGCAACCGGTCGCTGCTGGAGCCGTTCTGGGTGGATCTGTACATCGACCCGGAGCCGGCCCCGACCGGTGTGAACCAGACGTGGGAGGCTCTGTGCGGCCCCGGCAAGGGCTGGGCGTGGAAGATCACGGGCGACAACGGCCTGCCGTTGCTGCCAGGAGAGACCTTTATCCTGGTAGTGGACATCGAGGACTCGCCGTACATCTTCCCGCTGGTCCCTGGGACGCAGGTGTACGCACAGGCTGACTCGTGGAACCCATACACCACCTGGGGTATGGTGTTGGAGCGAGATGAGAAGCTCGGGCTGCCGTACAACAACATCCGTTGGGCGACGCGCTCCGACTGGCAGTATCCGCCGGCGACGCGCGACGAGGACAGCGTGATCCGAGGCGCCGAGGTGTTTGGCGCGGCGGATGACGGCCTGCCGCCTCGCCCGTAAGGTGACAACTGAGGGGCGGTTCGAGAACCGCCCCTGGCAGAGCGCCTGACGGAAGGAAGCAAGAGGCCCTGGCTCGCAAGAGCCAGGGCCTCTTGGTTGTGTGGGGGGCTAGGGCAGGAGGGCGCGGACGCGCTGGGCGACGGCCTGGCCCAGGGCCAGATGGCCTGGCGGGCCAAAGTGGATGCCATCCACGGGGCTGCAGGTGAGCACGGCGCCCACATCCAGCACGGCGCAGCTCTTGAGCTGCGCCACGCGCGCATACTGCTCGGCCAGCCGCCGTGATTCGTCCACCGCGCCGCGGAACATGTCGGCATAGTCACTGAGCGTGCTGACCGGCGGCGGCGCCAGCAGCAGCACCATTGGGCGGCCATCGTCTGGCCCGGCCTGGCTGGCATGGGCGATGTCCACCAGCACGCCGGCGCCCTCGGCGATGTCGTAGGCCGTCAGGGAGAACCGGTGCTTGAGGTCGTTAGTTCCCAGCAAGATCACCACCAGATCGAGCGGCTTGTGGCTGGCCAGGCAGGGGATGAGGTACTCGCGCCCGTTTTTGTAGCCTTCGATGGGGTCATCCCACACGGTGGTGCGGCCGCACAACCCCTCCTCGATGACGGTCCACTCTGCGCCCAGCTCGCGTTGTAGCACGCCAGGCCAGCGCACCTCTGGCCCGTAACGGCCCCCGGTCTCGGGGATGTGCCCCCAGGTGTTGGAATCGCCATAACAGAGCACGCGTTTGGTCATGTCTCACCTCCAATCTGCTGCCGTACGATAGCGCCATCTCGCGCCCGCTGCCAAATAGCAGCGCCCTGGCAAAGCTGCCAGGGCGTCACGCGATCTGGTTGTGGAGCCGAGCGCCGCGCTAGCGTCGCCTCAGGCCGAGGCTCGCCAGCAACCCTTTTGGGGTGCGCTCATGCCTGGTCGCGGCCAGCGGCGCCGTTCTGGGGAGCGCATCGCCCCGGCCTCATGGTGCAGAGAGCTCAGCTCTCTTGCGCTCGATGACAGTCGGGGCACAGGCCCCAGAAATCTGCGCGATTGCCCAGTTCGGCATAGCCGGTTTGCACGGCGATATTGGCCGCTATGTCGGTGAGGTCGATGCCTTCGATGTCGACGATTTTGCCGCAGCTCTTGCAGATCAGGTGTGGGTGCGGCTCTGCCGCGCGGCCATCCACATGGCGCACATCGTCGCTGGTGTGCAGCTCTTGCACTTCGTCGATCTCTTTGAGGAGCGACACGGTCTTGTAGACCGTCGCCAGGCTGGTCATGGGGAAATCTTGCTGCACCAGTGCGTGCACTTCTTCGACGGTGGGGTGGCCAACATGCCCCACGATGGTGTTGATGATCGCCACACGTTGCGGTGTGACGCGATAACCATGCTCGCGCAAACGGGTAATCAGGGTGCCGGCGCGGGTGACTGCATCCATTGTGCTCCTCATTCCTCTACCACACGTTTTTATTGGAGAGATATTATCATCTCTTTTCAGCGCGGTCAAGTATACTTTGACAGGATGGCTTTGGGCGTGCTACAATGCAGATGAACAAGATACCCTACGGGGGTACCTGATGGGAGGTCGAGATGGCGGGCATGTCTTTATCGTTGGATCTGAGTCGCCTGGGGTTTGGCGAGGATGATGGCAAAGAACAAGAGCAGAAGCGCAACCTGTTGATCATCGGTGCGGGGCCGGCTGGGCTGACCGCCGGACTCTATGCAGGGCGTGCGCAGCTCGATCCCTTGCTTTTGGTGGGGCAGTCGTTTGGTGGGCAGGCAGCCACCACCAGCGAGATGGAGAACTATCCCGGCTTTCCTGAGGGCATCGGCGGCATGGCGCTGGCTGAACAGATGTCGAACCATGCCACCCGCTTTGGCGCGGAGGTGCTGTACGAAGAGGTCACAGCGGTGGACCTCAAGCAGTATCCGTTTGTGGTGCGCACCTATGGGCCCACCTTTCGCGCACGGTCACTGATCATCTGCACGGGCACGTCTTCGCGCAAACTGGGCGTGCCTGGCGAGGACAGGTATATCGGTCGAGGCGTCTCGTTTTGCGCCACGTGTGACGGCTTTTTCTACAAAGACAAGACCGTGGTTGTGGTGGGGGGCGGCGACAGCGCCCTGGATGAGGGCCTCTATCTGACGCGCTTTGCCAAAGAGGTGATCGTCGTTCACCGGCGAGATGCCTTGCGCGCCGGAGCCATTCTGCAAAAGCGTGCGCTGGAAAACCCCAAGATGCGCTTTGTGTGGAATGCGGTGGTCACCGAGATTCTGGGCGAGGAGGGCGTGACGGGTGTGCGGGTGCAGGATGTCGTCACCAAAGAGGAAAGCGTCATTGCGACCGATGGGGTGTTCGAATACGTGGGTCTGATTCCCAACACCGCGCTGTTCAAAGGGCAGCTCGAACTCAACGACCAGGGCTATATCGTCACCGACAAGCGCCAGCGCACGAGTGTGCCGGGCGTGTATGCGGCGGGCGACGTCCAGGACCCCTGGTTTCGGCAGGTGGTGGTGGCGGCTGGCGCTGGCGCGGCGGCGGCTATCGAGGCCGAGCGCTGGCTGGCTGAAAAGGCCTATGAGGAGCGCGAACAGGCTGTAGAAGCGCAGGGGTAGAGAGGCGCGCGACGGGAACGGGCCCATGCCACCAGGGATGGGCCCGTTTTGCTGCGTTGGGCGATCAGGGTTTCTGGGCCACCACCAGCACGTGGGCGCCCAT
>ENA-OSEO01005090-OSEO01005090.1-sediment-metagenome-genome-assembly--contig:-NODE-5090-length-13035-cov-3.142074_pt1 | contig 13035 bp, 10 predicted proteins | sample MGYA00237883_ERZ534232 | MGnify/ENA metagenome assembly ERZ534232
AAAATCGATCTCGGCTTCCAAGGCCGAAACCGCGTCCAGCAGCCATCCCCGAATGGCCCGGAGTCGATGACCCAACGCGCCTTTCAGCTGGGTATGGGCGATTTCAAGAGACCTTTCCGTGCGGGCATTGATGATGTCGATCACCCCTTCGGCCTGGGTCAGATCGATCCTTCCGTTCAAAAACGCCCGTTTGGTAAATTCCCCGGGTTCGGCAAGCCGGGCCCCCCGCGACAGCACCAGTTCGAAAATCGCCCGCAGGACCATTGTCCCGGAATGGGCATTGATCTCAACCACATCCTCACGGGTATAGGACCGCGGGGCCTTCATCACGGTGAGCAGCACCTCGTCAAGCGCCCGCCCGCTGATCGGATCCACGATCCGGCCGTGATAGATGCGGTGGGATTCGAACCTGTCTGCACGGCCGATTGCCGCACCGGTCTTCTCTCCGGATTCTTTAAAAATCGAAGCGGCGATCACACTCGCGTTCTTGCCGGAAATTTTGATGATTCCGATCCCGCCCTTCCCGGCAGGGGTCGCAATGGCTGCGATGGTGGATCCGGGTGTGGTCATCACGGCCTCAAACAGAATTTTCGGTGGGCTTTCGCCCCCGGCCCCGCTTTTTGGGAGAAATGGTCAGTTTTCGATACAGCCCCTCCCCGATGCTTTGGGTTTTGACGCTCGTATCGCTTTTGAGCGCCAAGTGGACAATCCGCCGATCATGGGGATTCATCTGCCCGAGGGTCATGGTTTTTCCTGTTTGAAGGGCCTTTTGGGCCATCCGAACAGCCAGCTTTTCGAGATTTTCCTTGCGGTTCTTCAGGTACCCTTCCACATCGACCTGTATCCGGACGGTATCGCCGTTTTGTTTGTTGCCGATCTTCTCGATAAGGTGTTGAATCGCCTCCAGGGTCTGCCCCCGCTTTCCGATCAGCACCGCGGCGTTTCCGCCCGATATATGAAATCGAATCCCGTCGCTGGAGGTGTCGACCGAAATGGTTGCATCGGTCGTAATGGCATCGACGATGCGCTGAAGGGACCCTCTGCACCTTTCCACGATTTCGTCGGTTGGGATACCCATGACCGGCGTTTCTTCAATCACATCTGAATGCAGCGCGGTGGCTTCCTGGGCATCCTCGATGGAAGATTTGGCAATTTCCACCTTTTCCAATCGATGGTTCTCGGCAGGCTTGATCCGGATGCGCGCTTTCTTCATTCCCACCAACCCAAAAATGCCGGTGGAACCGTAAGACAGGACATCATATTTCATATCCGACTTTTTGAGCGACAGCTTCCTGCACGCTTCTTCCACGGCCTGTTCCACGGTTTTACCCTCAAATTCGAATTCAGATGTCATTGCAAGCCCTCCATCAAAAGTAAACCTGTTGAATCCGTCCGCCAGCGTCGCAGGCCCCCGGCTCGACAACCGATCGAACGGTTTCAGCTTTAAAAGGAAACCGATGGATAGTGTTCCTTTGAATCATGAAAGCTTTTTCGAAATATAATACTGCTGGGAGATCGATAAAACATTGTTCACGAGCCAATACAGGACCAGACCCGATGAAAAATTGATAAAAATGAAGGTAAAGACGATCGGCATCAGCATCATCATTTTGGCCTGGCTGGGGTCTCCCGGCGCCGGTGTCATTTTTTGCTGCAAAAACATGGTCCCCCCCATGACCAGGGTCAGAACGGGGACCCCGTAAGGGGGCTCCATGAACGGGATGGAAAAACCGAATTGAAAGAGCCGGTCCGGTGCCGACAGGTCGTTGATCCACCCAAAAAAAGGGGCATGCCGCAGCTCGATCGCTTCGTAGAGCATCCGGTAGAGCGCAAAAAATATTGGGATTTGCGCAATCATCGGAAGGCACCCCCCCATGGGATTGATTTTGTAGGTCCGGTACAATCCCATGATTTCCTCATTCATCCGTTTCTTATCGCCTTTGTTCTTTTCCCTGATTTGCGCCATGATCGGCTGGAGCTTTTTCATCTCGTTCATCGATTTGTAGCTCTTGGTGCCCAACGGCCATAGCAAGACTTTCATCAGAATCGTCAAAATGATGATGGCCACCCCGTAGTTGGGGATAAAGCTGTAGAGGAAATTCATCAGCCACAGGCAGGGCTTGGCAATAAAATCGAACATGCCGAAATCAACGGCCTTGTCCAGTCCTCTGCCGATGCTTTTGAGAACCCGAACGCTTTTCGGCCCGAAAAACAGCTCATAGTCAAACTGCTGTTGGCCGCCGGTCGGGATGGCGTTGACGGGCTGAACATAGCTTGCGGTGAGGATATGCTCCGGATCCAGCGATAGCTCCACGCGGGTTTCGGCGGGATTCTTGGGAACGATACCGGACATAAAGTAGCGATCCTGAACGGCCATCCACCGGATCTCCCCGCTGAGCATGTTTTTTTCCTTGATCTCCTTTGGTTTGACCGTCTCAACCTTTTTGCCGATCAGCGCACTGGGGCCTTCAAAACCGAACCTGCCGGCCTCTTCGGGTTGAACGTTTTGAAGCGACATCGTCAAGCCCTGCTGGATCGGCCGGTCGGATCCGTTTTTCACCGATACCGAAAGCCCGATGAGATAGGTATCCGGAAAAAATTGAAAGACTTTTTGAATCGCCACCCCGCTGTCGGAGACCCACTGCAAGGTGAGCGACCGGGGACTGTCCTTTACGCTAAGCAGATTTCCGGTAAAATCCGTTGTAAAAACGGCGTCTGAAACCCCCGGAACCCCATTGTCGACAAATCCCATTTGAAGCGACCCGCCCGGAATCCTCTTGCCGATCAACTCCTTGAGCGGAGCGTTCTCGCCCGCGGATTCACGGTAGTTTTTTAGAACAAAACTGGTCAAGACCCCCCCTTTTTCAGATAGCTCCAGCCGGTAGAGCGGGGCATCAACGGTGATGCTTTTTGCGGGTTCGGGGCGCCGGACCGTTCCGGCGAGGTCCGGCTTCTGGGCAAGGGGTTTTGGGTCCGGCGGGGTGGGGCTCGTCGGACTTTGCACCGCTGCGCTCTTTTGCGCTTTCGGTTGCTCTGCCTGCTGGGGAGGCTGCTTTTCACCGAAAAAAGCGCTCCAGAGAAAAAAGATCAAAAGTGAAAGACCGATGGCCAGAAATAATCGCGCTTGTTCCATAATTGTCTCCTCGAAAAATCGATCGCTTTGCGGCCAGGCGTTCCGAGAGGGAGGCTTTTAACGTGCAGAATCCCTTGATTTGAACATTTCACCCGAGCGGTTTGGTGCAGTCGAACGGGGTGGTACCGGATCCACACCTCCCGGATGAAAGGGCTGGCACCGCAGCAACCGCCGGACAGCCAGCCACAGCCCTTTTCCCGGGCCGTATTGGGAAACCGCCTCATAGGCATACGCTGAACAGGTCGGATAAAAGCGGCAGGAGGGCCCTAAAAAAGGAGAGACGCTGTATCTGTATATCTGAATCAACAGCAGGATGAAATTTTTTGGGATCAAGACGCACCGATTCTGCCGAAAATTTCCTTGAGGGATAAAAAGGTATCGCTCGCGTTGAGGCCTGCGGCCTCTTTCTTTGCAATGAGAAGCAGATCCCAATGACCGGGGACATCGGACCGGTTCAACCGAAAATATTCCCGAGCATACCGCTTTATCCTGTTGCGCATCACCGCTTTGCCGACCCTTTTGGACACAGTAACCCCCAGGCGGATCCTTTCAAACCTTCCGGGACTGAAAAGCAGGATAAAATATGGATTTTGAATTTTCTTTCCGGATCCAGACAATCGAAGAAATTCGGATCGCTTCAGGATCCTGTCCGCCTTGGTAAAAGAAAACCGCCGCAACGATTGGCCACCCCCTGATCCGCCCCGATCGATTCGCGCCGGTGCCCGGTATCGCTTCGACCGACGGGCAGGTCAACGGCTACACCGATAACCGCTTTCGCCCCTTTGCTCTGCGCCGATTGATGACGCTTCGCCCCTGCTTGGTGGACATCCGCTTTAAAAACCCGTGGGTTCTGGAGCGCTTCCTGTTGCTTGGTTGAAATGTTCGTTTCATTGGCTTCCCTCTCGACAATATTCCTTTCGCGTAATCTTAAAATTAGAACAAATAGACTATTTTCGGGCGTTATGTCAAGATAAAAGGGCCTTTTTTGCAAAGAAATATCCCGGACGGTTCCGGGGGGTGGACACCTGTGGATTGGCGGGGTGATCCCCGGCGGGTCTGCCGGGGCGGCCGGCCCCCTTGCCTATTTGAGCACTTCGAAAATATCGAATTCCTCGAGGTGGTACTGGGCATTCGGATAGATGATGATCTGTTTTCCGATGACCTGCTCGAGGGAGACGACCAGATGGTTCTCTTCACCGTGAAGAAGCTCTGCAATTTTCGGATTCACCTTTACGGTCAGGCGGGTTCCCATCATGGTCTGCGCTTCCCGAAAGACTTCTCTGTAGACGTTGTGGCATATCGAGGTGCGCGACAGGAGCGTTCCTTCCCCGTCGCAGTAAAAGCACGGCTCGCAGAGCATACGGTTGAGCGGTTTGCGGATCCGCTTCCGGGTCATCTGCACCAAACCGATTTCGGAAATGGGCAGCACGTGGGTTTTGCTCCGATCCTTTTTCAGCGCCTCCATCAACGCATGGTAGACCTTTTCCTGGTTGCTCTTTTTTTCCATGTCGATAAAGTCGATGATGATGATGCCGCCAGTATCCCGAAGCCGAATCTGGTAGGCTATCTCCTTGATCGCCTCCAGATTGGTTTTGACGATGGTTTCTTCAAGGTTGTGGGTTCCCACGTAACGACCGGTGTTGACATCGATGGCGACCAGTGCTTCGGTCTGCTCGATGACGATATAGCCCCCGGATTTCAGCCAGACCTTCCGCTTGAGCGCTCGGGAGATGTCCGCCTCGAGATTGTAGGAATCAAAAATGGGTTCGCCGGCCGTGTAAAGCGCTACGGAGTCTTTGAGATCCGGGTTGAAGACGTCCAAAAACTCCAGAATGGAGTCATACCCTTCCCGGGAATCGATCACCAGCCGGTCCGCCTCATGGGTCAGAAGGTCTCTTACGGCCCGAAGGCTGATGGTGATTTCCTGATGCAGCAATGAAAAAACCGGTGCCCGTTTGTATCGTTTCTGAATATTGTCCCACAGGTCCCTGAGAAACTCCATTTCATAGGCAAGCTTTTCTTCCTGGATGCCTTCAGCAGCGGTTCGAACGATGTATCCGAGGCTGTCGTCTTTTCTGAGCCGAACCACCATCTCCTTGAGCCGCTGCCTTTCGGCCTCGGCTTCGATGCGCCGGGAAATGCCGATGTGGCTGGACTTGGGCATAAGAACCAGAAACCTGCCGGGCAAGGAGATATACGAGGTGACCCGCGCCCCCTTTGTCCCCATGGGCGACTTGGCGACCTGCACCAGAATCTCTTCGCCTTCGGTCAGCAGGTCTTCGATCGAACTCCGATCGGAAAGTTCGGCGGGGAAGGCCTGCGGGAGCCCCACCTCCGACGATATAAAGCCGGTCTCCGGGTCGGTGCGATTGAGTTGTTGTTCCAGATCGACATACCGGTCCCCGAAGATGTCGTCGACATAGATAAACGCGGCCTGTTTCAATCCGATGTCGATAAAGGCGGCCTGCATCCCCGGAAGCACCCGCTGCACCTTTCCTTTGTAAATGTTTCCGGTGATATCCACATCATCGGACCGTTCGATGAACAGCTCGACGATGGTTCCATCTTCCAGCAGGGCGACGCGCGTTTCATGCTGGGTCACATTGATGATGAGCTCTTTGTACACAGGTGCGATCATCCCTTGATGCAAAACCCCTTACCTGCTCAGCTTTATGATCTCTGCCCGCCGGATGGCCGCTTCCGACAGCTGGAACACTTCGGCAAGCACCGCGGCGGGCCGAAGGGTGCGGTCCTGGTCCGATCGCAGCGCCATTTCCAGCTCCCTGGAAGATCGCAGCGCCAGGCCGACGACGACCCGTTTGAGATCGATCGATCTTGCCTGCCCGTTGCCTGCTTTCCCTGCCACCCGCCATTCGGTCCGGACCCCGAATGTATCTATCGCCTTTTGATCAAAAAAGCCATCCTTTAATAGGACCCGGTAATGAAAAGTTGCGGTCCGTTTTTGCGACGGCTTTGCCTCCAGATACCGACACGCCAGAACCCGCAACCCGTCGGGCAGTTGTGCGTTTAGCCTTTTTGACACTTCATCCAGGGGGATTCGATCGCAGAGTGAAAGATAGAACCACTCCGCTTCGCTCTGCATGCCGACCGGAAGCGGATCCTCAAAAGAGGCCTTGGGCATCGGATGAAACCCCTCGGTGTATTTGACGGGGATCTGTGCGCGGCGGATGGCGCGGAAAAAGATGTTTTTCATTTCGAGGTGCCCGAAATATCTTCCCGTCCCCGTTTTGGCGTACGCGACGGCAATCCGCCGATAGACCCCGTCCGGATCATCCGCCCCCGGGAAAGGCGCCGGGCGGTCGGCCGGAGTCGTTGGGGAAATCACCGGCTTTAAACCCGCAAAATCACAAACCCCGCACGCGCTGCAGGTTCCGGTACGACAGTCCGGGGTCGATTCGCCTTGTTGGGCCCTTTCCCATTCTTTTTGTAGAAAGAGCTTTCCCACACGGGTATCGATATGATCCCATGGCAACGGCTCGGCAAGGGATCTTTTCCGGGTCGTGTAAAAATCGATGTCGACCCCGGCCTCCGTCATGGCAGCGGTCCACAGGTCGTATCGAAAATGATCACTCCAGCCGTCAAACCGACACCCCTTTGTGTAGGCGGCGATCAACAATTCCGATAGCCGTCTATCTCCCCTTGCCCAGAGCCCTTCCAGCATACTCATGGGAGGGGCTTGCCATTTTACCTGAACCCCGGGGAGCTTGAGCGCGGATCGAATCCAGTCGATCTTTGCGGTGGCTTCGGCGAGGCTGAGCTGGGATGCCCACTGAAACGGGGTGTGGGGCTTTGGAATAAAGGTCGCCAGCCCCGCATGGATCGTTCCCTTTTTCCGGTGACGGTCCTTGAGCCGCTTGATCAGCCTCACCAGCTCGATGAGATCGTCGTCGGTTTCCGTCGGCAGACCGATCATAAAATACAGCTTGATCACCCGCCACCCCAGGCGAAACGCTTCCGCCACGGCGGTGTCGATGTCCGATTCCTCGATGTTCTTGTTGATCACCGCCCTGAGCCGCCGGCTGCCCGCCTCGGGCGCGATGGTAAAGCCGGTTTTCCGCACCCGCTGGATCAACGTCATGAGTTTTTGGGTGAGGGTTTCGGCTCGGATGGAGGGCAGGGAAACCGCGATCCTTTGCGATTCGCAGCGGTCCATCAACCGCTCCATCAAGGGGACGATGCCGCTGTGATCCCCCGTGCTCAAAGAAAGCAGCGACAGGTTTTCATATCCGGTGGACGCAAAAGCGGCCTCTGCCTGGGACAGAAGCGTGTCGACGGTCCGCTCGCGGACCGGCCGGTAGATCATCCCGGCCTGGCAAAACCGGCAGCCCCGGCTGCAGCCCCGGGCGACCTCCAGCCGCAGCCGGTCGTGCACGGGACGTCCGAACGGGACGATGGGCTTGTCCGGAAAAGGGGCCGTGTCCAAATCGGATTCAACAGCCCGAACCACCGTTGTGTACCCTGCCCGCCGGGGGGTGAGGGCTTGAAATCCTGCCACCGTAACGGAGGGTTGGAAAAAGGAAGGGACATAAACCCCATCGATCTTGGACCAGTCCTCCAGCAGTCTCTCTTTTCCGGCCGAACCGTCCGCGTGCCGGGCCAGCCAGGCGTCTGCCATCTTCAGGATCACCGACTCCCCATCCCCGATGACCACCGCATCGAGCAGATCGGCCACCGGCTCGGGGTTGCACATGCAGGGGCCCCCGGCGATGATCAGCGGATGGTCGTCGCCCCGGCGTCCGGACCTAAACGGGATACCCGAAAGATCCAGCATGGTCAGCATGTTGGTGTAGTTTAATTCGTACAGAAGGCTGAAGCCGATGATGGCGAAGCGGTTCAGGGGGGTGTGGGTCTCGAGGCTCGTCAATGGAAGGCCTGCCGAGCGCAGGTGCGCCTGCATATCGATGCCGGGGGCATACACCCGTTCGGCGAAAATGTCCTTTTGGTTGTTGAGGATGGAATAGAGAATCTGCATACCGAAATGGGAGGTACCGATTTCGTAGAGGTCCGGAAAGGCCAGCACCATGTGCAGTTTCACCTGCCCCGGGTCTTTTCGGATCCGATTGATCTCGGTGCCAAGGTACCGGCTCGGTTGCTCGCTCAGGGGCAGTATGTCTTGAAGGGTTCTCAGGGTCATGATATACCTTTGTACCTTAATTGATACCGTTGGAAAAATCTTTGAGTCCACGCATCCGTAAAGTTTGTATTATGCCATTTAAACATTTGAAAATAAATAATAAAATTATTGTGCCCGCGGCAATGCTCCTTTCGCTGGTCGTGGCGTCGATCGCCGGCGGGGGGGCGCAGCCTGCCGAGATTCGCCGCGAAACCCCCGTGGTACAGGCGGTCCGCAAGGTCAGTGCCGCGGTGGTCAACATCAGTTCCGAGGTCGAGATCCGCAAACGGGTCAGCCCTTTTTCGGGTTTCGGGATGGATCCGTTTTTCGACTCTTTTTTCAAGGATTTTTTCGATCCTGGACCGGAGCGGCACTACAAGCGGAGCAGCCTGGGTTCCGGGGTGATCATCGATGGAAACCGCGGGTTTATCCTGACCAACGCGCATGTGGTGGAAAAAACCGGAACCATTACGGTGGTTTTCAACGACCAGCGGGAGTTCGACGCCCAGGTGGTGGGGGCCGATCCGGATTCGGACCTGGCCGTGTTGAAGATCGAATCGAAACAACCGCTTCCGGCCATCGATATGGGAAATTCAGACGATCTGATGATCGGCGAGACCGTCATCGCCATCGGAAACCCCTTCGGGTTTTCTCATACCGTGACCACCGGTGTGATCAGCGCGGTGAACCGGAGCGTCCGGAGCGAGGACCGCGTTTTCCAGGATTTCATTCAAACCGACGCTTCCATCAACCCGGGAAACAGCGGCGGACCGCTGCTCAACATCACCGGTGAGCTGATCGGAATCAACACCGCCATTTACGCAAAGGCCCAGGGGATCGGCTTTGCCATCCCCATCAACAAGGCCAAACGGATTGTCAACGACCTGATCCGGTACGGAGAGGTGGTGCCGGCATGGATCGGCATTCTGGTCCAGGATATCGATACCCAGCTGGCCCGGTATCTCCAGACCCAGGAGGTCACCGGGGTGCTGGTGAAAACGGTGGAACCCAACAGCCCGGCACAGAAGGCGGGCATCCGGGAGGGGGATCTGCTGTTTTCGCTGGCATCCCGGAAAATTCATTCGACCGATGAATACGAGTCGGTTCTCAAGGGCGTCTCCGCGGGCCAGCCCCTGTCGGTGGGGATCTCCAGAAACGGAACCCCCAAAACCCTCGAACTGATCGCATCGGTCTTTCCCCAGGAACAGGCGATGGATCTGGCCTTTCGGCTCATTGGGGTTCGGGTCGAAGACCTCTCCAAAAACCATCAGCGAACCGATCCGACGTCCCCCCGTGAAGGGGTGGTGATCACCGATGTCCGCGACCGCTCGTACCTGGCCCAGATCGGGGTGCGCCCCGGGGATATCATCCGAAAACTTGACGATATCACGGTTTCCGATACGGAGGCGTTCAAAAAGGCGGTCATCAAATATCGGAAAAAGCCCTCGGTTGTCTTGCTCTTGCAAAGAGGCGGTCAACTCTACTACATTACGGTCAAGCTCTAAAAAAAGGGTCGGGCCGTTACCAAACCCTTTCAGGAGGCATCCTTATGAAACGGATAAAAATCGTCCGCCTGCTGGCAGCGGATTCACCCCCCGAGGCGGTGCGGATTGCCGGATGGGTCCGAACCCGACGGGACGGCAAAGGGTTTTGCTTTATCGAAGTCAACGACGGATCCTGCCTGAAAAACATGCAGGTGATCGCAGACCATCGTCTGGAAAACTATGAAGCGATTGCCAGGCTGACGACGGGTTCGGCGGTGGAGATCTTGGGGAAAATGGTCCCCTCCCAGGGGGTCGGCCAGAAATGGGAGATCCAGGCCACCGCGGTGAACATCGTCGGGCTTTCCCCGGAGTCCTATCCGCTGCAGAAAAAGCGGCACAGCGATGAATTTTTGCGAACCATCGCCCATTTGCGCCCCCGAACCAACAAGTATGGCGCCGCGTTCCGGATCCGCTCTGAAATGGCCTACGCCATTCACCATTTTTTCAGGGAACGGGGGTTTAAATACATCCATTCGCCCATCATCACCGGTTCGGACTGCGAGGGTGCGGGAGAACTGTTCCGGGTCACCGCTCTGGATTTGAACCATCTTCCGGTAACCGACGGCAGGGTCGATTTTTCCAGGGACTTTTTCGGAAAGGAGGCCAACCTGACGGTCTCCGGCCAACTGGCCGCGGAAATGTTCGCCCTGGCCCTGGGCGATGTGTATACCTTCGGGCCGACGTTCCGGGCGGAAAATTCCAACACCCGCCGCCACGCCGCCGAATTCTGGATGGTGGAACCGGAAATGGCCTTCTGCGACCTTGCCGGGAATATGGATCTCGGGGAAGAGCTGATCCGGTATCTGGCACGGTTTGCGCTGGAAACCTGCACCGAGGATGTCGAGCTGTTCGCCAAGTGGGTGGACAAAAACCTGCTGTCGACCCTGGAGAATATCGCCGGCTCGGATTTTGTGCGGCTGCCGTATCGGGAAGCCGTTGAAATCTTGTCCAACTCACCGAAAAAATTCGACTATCCGGTCGAATTCGGGCTCGATCTGCAGTCCGAGCACGAATGGTATCTGACCGAAGATCATTTCAAAAAACCGGTCATCGTTTACGACTACCCCAAACGGATCAAACCGTTTTACATGCGGGTCAACGAGGACGATCTGACCGTGGGCGCCATGGATGTGCTGGTGCCCAGCATCGGGGAGATCATCGGGGGCAGCCAGCGCGAAGAGCGCCTGGAGGTGCTGGAACGCCGGATGGAAGAGCTGGGGATGCCCAAGGACACCTACTGGTGGTATCTGGAGTCGCGGAAATTCGGATCGACCCCCCACAGCGGCTTCGGCCTGGGCTTTGAACGCCTGCTGATGCTGGTGACCGGTATTTCCAATATCCGGGATGTCATCCCGTTTCCCAGAACCCCCAACGTCATCGAGTTTTAAACGGTCGAAGCGGTCGGGTGAACGTCCGGAAAGGACCCCCACGCGCAACAATCGGGAGATTCCATGGAAAAGCTGATCATCACCCTGGCCCTGCTGGGAAACGTCCCCACAAAAGCATCGAACCCGGCAACCCCGATAACCCCTGCCGAAATCTGCGACGTCCTCGAGGAGTGCTGCGCCCTGGGGGTGTCGGTGGTGCATCTTCATGCCAGGGATGCAGACCAGAAGCCGACCCATTCCAGAAACGCCTACAAGGCCATTCTGGACGAAATCGAAAGCAGAAAGATCCCGGTGATCACCCAGCTTTCTACCGGCGCGCGGGGCGGGGAAAACACCGTTGAAAGCCGGGGCCAGATGCTGGATCTTGCCTGCGACATGGCCAGCTTGGCCACCGGATCGTCCAATTTTCCGGGATCGATCAACGCGAACAGCCCGGAGCTGATCACCGGGTTGGCAACCCTCATGAGGCAAAACCGGATCAAACCCGAGATCGAGGCCTTCGATGTGGCCATGATCGATCATGCCAAGTACCTGCTGCAGAAAGGACTATTGGCATCCCCCCCGCATTTCAATCTGGTGATGAACGTTCCCGGTTCCATCAAGGGAACCCCGAAAAACCTGCTGCACATGGTGGAGTCCCTCCCTCCCGATGCCACCTGGACGGTAAGCGGCATCGGCTCGGCCCAGGTCCCCATGCTGGCCATGGCCATGCTGCTCGGGGGGCATGCCCGCACCGGGCTCGAAGACGTGATGGAATACGAAAAGGGGATTGCCGCCACCAACCGGATGCTGGTGGAGCGGGTGGTGCGGCTGGCCAACGAACTGGGCCGAGAGATCGCCACGGCGGCCGAGGCCCGCAGGATTCTGGGGCTTTCCCAAAGACGCGCCCAAGATGCCTAATATAAAGGATGGGCTCCTGTCGTGATCGGAAGGCGCCATCCGGAAATTATTTCAAGGCCTCGGGCGGGACAGATTAGAGGGAAAAAACGCTGTTTTGGAGATACCGAGAAGATCCAGGCGGCCGATTGCCCAAAGTCGAGCAGCGTCATCTTTCGCTTTCCCTACATTCTGTCGGTTTTCAGTGAGTCGGCTAACTTTAAATTCTCCGGAAGTCTGATCATGACCGCCTACTCCGTTTGGCGCTGCGCACTCGGTAAAGCCGTTCCGTGAATCCCCCCTTATTCTCAAAATCGGCGGCCAGCCGTTCGACCTGGCGGTCGAGAAGAGAGCAGGCCACCGCCAACAGCACCAAGGCAGAGTTGGCCGAAATTTCGGGGTAAACCTTGGTGGACAGAGTGGACTTTGTGGACGCAGTGGACGGCAAGCCGGTATCTGGAGCGTGTCCACCTTGTCCATTATGTCCATCTGGTCCATGCCGTTTCGCTGCTTCCACCACCCAGCCCGCCACTTCATCGGCGGTCTGGCACCGCCGGTCGACCAACTCCTGCCTGAGCGGGTTTTCTCGCTCCCATAGGACAAGCCCCCGCTGGCGCAGAAAATCCTCATAATCGAGCTTCAATTCCTCCAGGCTGGCACGGGCCACCTGCGTGAGCTTGATTTCGGTTTTTTTGGAGGTCGCTGAAGCCTGTGAACCTTCGGCGATATTCTGAACACCCGACCTCGCTGCCTGGACCATCTGGTCGTGGGTGCGACTGCGCTTGTCTATGTAGCGGTCGCAGAATCGGACCGTGACATCATAGACCAGCTGCGCCAACTGGAAACTCTTCAAATTTCGGTAGCCACCGTGTTTGGGGATCAGGTCAGACATGAAAACCTCTCCCTATCAAGGGCGTATGCAACAGACGCACCGTCACTTTCATGGCGGCGGCTCCCCTT
>ENA-OSEO01005091-OSEO01005091.1-sediment-metagenome-genome-assembly--contig:-NODE-5091-length-13030-cov-3.174014_pt1 | contig 13030 bp, 9 predicted proteins | sample MGYA00237883_ERZ534232 | MGnify/ENA metagenome assembly ERZ534232
AGCGGATCGAAGCGGTCTTGGGGATGCTGACCCAAAAATATTCGAATCAGGAAGCTGCCGGCAATCGGCTGGCGGTGGATGCCAACGGACGCTTCGATCTGGAAACTGCCAAAGCTTACGGCCGGGCGCTCGATCCGCTCAATCTTTTCTGGTATGAAGAGGCCGGCGATCCGCTCGATTTCGCCCTTCAGGCCGAACTGGCCGGAGAATACCGACCGGCCCTGGCGACCGGTGAAAATCTGTTTTCCCACCAGGATGCGACCAACCTGATCCGCTACGCCGGCATGCGCCCTGACACGGATTACCTGCAGATGGACCCGGTTCTCTCCTACGGCCTGGTGGAATATCTGCGCATGCTGGATGTGCTCAAATCCCACGGCTGGTCGTGGCGGCGCTGCGTCCCCCACGGCGGTCACCAGTTTGCGCTTCACATCGCCGCCGGTTTGGGGTTGGGTGGCAACGAATCTTACCCCGGCATATTTGCCCCTTTCGGCGGGTTTGCCAATACCACCCCCGTGGAAAACGGCACTATCGGCCTGACCCAGGTGCCGGGCATCGGATTTGAAGAAAAATCCGAACTGATTGGCCTTTTCAGAAAGCTGTTCGGTTGATGATCCTGCCCGGCAGAGTCTCGCGTCGGGTTCCGGGCGATACTTTACCGAACATGAGGAACCCGATAAAAGCCGATGCGGCTTAAGCTTCAACCGCCTTCAATACCCGCCACAGACTGGTGCGGCTGATTTCCAACCTTTTGGCCGTCAGGCTGCGATTGCCGTCGCAGGCAGCGAGTGTCGCCAGAATATGAGCATGGGTCATATGCCGGATCGAACGGTTGTTGTTTCCTTCCTGTCCAGAAAGGTCATTGAAGATCTCCCGTACGTCTTCGTCCCGAATCTTGGATTCGCTGATGACGCACAGTCGTTCGATAATGTTTTCCAGCTCACGAATATTGCCAGGCCAGGCGTAATTTTCCAGAAGTGAAACGGCCTTTGCGGTGAGCTTAAACTTTTTGCCCAGTTTTTTGGAATAGATTTTCGTGAAATGGTCGACCAGCAGGCGGAGATCGCCATTTCTCGCAATCAGGAGAGGGATTTTTAAATTTAAAATGCTCAGGCGAAAATAGAGGTCACTTCTAAAGCTTCCCTGTTTCACCGCTGCAATCAGGTCCTTGTTGGTGGCGGCAATGATGCGAATATCGATGGGGATGATTTTTTCAGAACCAAGCGGAATGACTTCCTTCTCCTGAATGACGCGAAGCAGTCGCGCCTGCAGGCTGGGTGACATTTCCGTAATTTCATCCAGGAAAATGGTTCCCTTGTGGGCGATGGTAAAAAGACCCGATTTGCCTTTTTTGCGGGCTCCGGTAAAGGCGCCTTCTTCGTATCCGAATAGTTCGCTTTCCAATAGGGTTTCAGGAATGGTGGCACAGTTAACGGCCACAAAGGGACCGTTTTTTCGACCACTCAGGTTATGGATGCTCTGGGCGAACATTTCTTTACCGGTTCCGCTTCCGCCGGAAATTAATACGGTACTTTCCACTGAAGCGTATTTTCGCGCCAGTGTTTTGGTCTGTTTGATGGCGCGGCTGTCTCCGATAATATCTGCAAGGGTATATTTTGCAATGTGCCCCTTTTTCAACAAGTTGAAACGGATTTTTTGTTCATATTCCTGGATGATGGTCACATCTTCAAACGTTTCAACGGCGCCGACCGTTTTGCTTTTCACAACGATGGGCACGCGATTGGCAAGGGTCATGGCCCTTCCGATTTTATTCAACTGCCCCAGTTCGGTGATGTTTTTTTCCATGACTTTGGGAATGCGGCTGTCGGGCAGGACATGGTCGATCCGTTTATCCAGAATGTCAATTTGACGAATACCGGTAATTTTACTGGCGGCAGGATTAAAGGTGGTGACTTTGCCGTGTCGGTCGACCGCAATTACCCCCTGGTTGATGTAATGCAGGATGGCCCGGATCTGTTCGGCCTTCTGTCTTTCCTGGTTGCGCAGTTCTATGATCCTGTGCGCTTCTCTGATACTGTTTTCGATCGTCAATTCACCGGTCTCCAAAAGAACGGTCGGAATGCCGATTTCTTTTGCCAGCTTTTCAGCTACTGCACCACCCAGCAGAACGTCGATTTTTTGCCCCCGTTCCAAGGCTTGATTTATATAAACTTTTCCGTCCAGTTCATTCGCAATTCGATGTACCGTTATGCTGACATCCAGGATTGGCGCAAGTTGTTCAACACCTTGTATGATCGAATCAAATCCGATGATCGTGACATGGTTCCCGTATGTCTTGGCCTGATGAATCGCTTTTAACAGTTCATAGGGAGATACCGGCAGCTCCACAATGGGTGTCGACCGGATCTCCCGCTCGAGCAGCTGCGCAGTTCCACCTCTTGAAATAAGCACGTCAACACCTTCGGCCTCAGCCTTTCGCGCAATTTCTATCGTCTGCTCCAGCAGGCCGTATTGTACGGCCACGTCATTATATTTTCGGGCGACGCTTTTCGCTTTCTCAGCTATCTTGATGTGGGGTGCGATGATCAGAATCGGTTTCATGTCAGACTCCTTTGAAATCACGCTTATCAAACTATTTTAAGAATGTAAACAATTGTGTTCAATAGTGAAACGACTTGTTTAATAATGAAACGTTTTAATTATAACCCAAGGAATTAATTTTTTTAAATTAATCTTTGAAATAAGCAGATTAAACTTGCATGCCATAGCTGGCATACTATTTGCTTTAGAATATAAGACTACCCGGCAGTTTTTTCCTATGAAGGGGAAGACCCCGTAAACCCGAATACCCAACCATAATACAGGAGGTAAATTATGAACAAAGTTGCTATCAGGCTTATCGTTTTTTTTGCCCTCATCGCTGTCATTTTGCCCGCAACTGTATTTTCAGCCGAATATCCCACCAAGGCACTCACTTACATCATCTGTTTCAATCCCGGAGGTGAGTCGGACATTACCGCCCGAATTCAGGAGCCGGTTCTGAAGAAGTATTTCGGCCAGGATGTTGTCGTCACCTACAAGATCGGCGGCGGCGGCTCTGTGGGCTGGTCCGAGTTGATTCGGAGCAAGCCGGACGGATACACCATTGCCGGCGACAACCTGCCGCACATTATTCTGCAGCCGCTTGAACGCGGCAAGGCAGGATACAACACCCTGGATCTTAAACAGATCTACATGTTCGAAAGTACGCCGGACCTGCTGGTCGTCCGACAGGACAGCCCCTATAAAACACTCAAGGACTTCATCGATTATGCCAAGAAAAATCCTCCTGGGATTGTCACCGTTGGGGGCAGCGGCAGTTCAACCGCCAACGACCTGGGGACCACAATGCTCAACAAGGCCGCCGGCATCAAGCTGACTTACATCCCGTTCGGCGGCAGCGGTTCCGCCGTGCCCGCCCTTCTGGGCGGCCATGTAACGGCGCTGATGACCTATTCCACCATGGGGGTTCAGTACAAAGGCAAGTTCCGGTCATTGGCCATCGCTTCGGAAGAACGGATGGCAGTCCTTGCTGATGTGCCGACTTTCAAGGAACTGGGATATGATGTTGTGGAAGGTGCTTACCGCGGGGTAGCGGCTCCCCCGGGAACGCCCGATGACATTGTCAAGAAACTGGCTGATGTCTTCGACAAGGTCATGAAAGACCCGGCAGTTCAAAAAAAGATGGACGAAAACGGTTTCAAAACCGAGTATATGGGGCCCGAGGCGTCCTTGAAACTGGTGAAAAAAAAGATGGTGGAATACGAAGCCATCATGAAGGAGCTTGGCCGAATAAAGTAGCCGCAACAGAAACTGGGGGGATATGGCGGTCCGAGCGGCCGGCATATCCGCCCATATAAAATGAGGCCTATTCATGTTTGATTATATCCTATTGGGTTTACATAACCTTTTCACCATTCAGAATCTGCTGCTGGTCCTGGCCGGAACAGTCTCAGGAATGATCGTCGGAGCGCTGCCGGGTCTTACGGCCACGATGGCCGTCGCCCTCCTGGTCCCCTTTACCTATACGATGAGTCCCATTGCCGGGTTGGTGACCCTGGGAGCCATCTACATGGGATGCATCTATGGCGGCGCTTTCAGCGCCATTCTTATCAATACGCCGGGAACGCCCAGTTCGATCGGCACGACCTTCGACGGATACCCCATGGCAAAACAAGGGCGAGGCGAGGAAGCCATTGTGGCCGCGACCATCGGCTCTGCCATCGGCGGGCTTTTCGGGGTGGTCTGCCTGATTTTTCTCAGCCCGCCGCTGGCGGATATCGCCCTCAAGTTCGGCCCGGCTGAATATTTCTGGGTCGGGGTCTTCGGCATTACGATCATTTCCAGCCTTTCCGAGGGGGCCTTTCTCAAGGGGATCACAGGCGCGGCCTTCGGCATTCTGGTTTCCACCATCGGCATTGCGCCCATCGGCGGAGATGTCCGCTTTACCTTCGGGTCCCCTGCCATGCAGGGCGGGGTCGAACTGATTGTCATGCTCATCGGCCTTTTCTGCATCCCCGAGCTGCTCAATCTGGTTCTTCAGGGAGAAGCCCGCAAAGAACAGATCGAATACAAACGCACCAAGGGGGTGCTGTGGAATACGACCCGCCGGATTTTTTCCATGCCGGGGAACCTGCTGCGATCTTCCATCATCGGAACCGTTGTCGGCATCCTGCCGGGGGCCGGGGGCAATATCGCCAATCTGGTTGCATACAACGAGGCCAAGCGGGCGTCCAAGACCCCGGAAAAATTCGGCACCGGAATCATCGACGGGGTGGTAGCCACCGAGACCGCCAACAATGCCGTCGTCGGCGGCGGCATGATCCCGCTGGTAACGCTGGGGATACCCGGAGCGCCGCCCGATGCCATCATATACGGTGTTCTCATGCTCCAGGGTCTCCGGCCCGGTCCGGAACTGTTTGCCGAGCGGGCGGATATCACTTACACGTTTATGCTGGCCGTGGGGCTGGCAGCTATCGTCATGGTCCCGGTGGGACTCTATGGCGGCCGCCTCATGTCCCGTTTTGTGGCAACTCTTTCCACCCGTTATCTTGTGCCGGGGATCGCCATCCTCACAATGGTGGGTTCCTATGCGATTCGCAATAACTATCTGGACGTCATTCTCATGCTCCTGTTCGGCGTGATCGGATTCGGCCTGCGACGCCTGGGCTTTGCAGCGCCGCCTATCGTGCTGGGGCTTATTCTGGGGCCTTTAATGGAAACAGGCCTTGTTCAAACCTTACTGACGGGGCAACGGTTTACATCGCCCTGGTTCGCCCTGGTTGTCAATCCGATTTCGTGGATTCTCATCGCGATGTCCATTTTTTCATTTCTCTGGCCGTATTTCGGTTCGATCCTCAAATGGCTGAAAGGAATTGGCCATTCTCGAGAACAGGCAGGATAAATATTAGGGAGGCTTTGTATGAGTGCATCTTTTCGCGATAGATTGGGATCGATCATCATGCTGGTTTTTGTTGCCATCCTCTGGGGACAGCGGAACTACACAACCCCCTTCGGCGGTATTTTCCCCGACCGGATTATGATCATTATGACCGTTTTTGTCATTATTACCATGATCCTGTCGTTTACACGCTTTCGGGTGATGACGGCTGCAGATGAGAAAGAGAAAGACGAGGGAGGGAAGCGCTGGACAGATATGGGTGTCGTCATCGCCATCCTGTTGCTGTGGGTGCTGCTGCTTCGATATGCGGGTTTTGCCCTGTTGGGCGTGGCAGGTTTTGCAACCATCTCCTGGTATATCAGCGGAAATCGGAAAGATTGGCGCATGGTAGTTAAAGCGGTGGCGCTGGGGTTTGCCATCACGTTTCTGATCGTTTTTATTTTTGGTTACCTGTTGAAGGTCCCACTGCCCCAAGGCGATATTTTCGGTTGATGGAGATTAGCGTCTGTCTCCATGGCTTTCCTTAGGGGCATTTGTCGGGAAGCTAAGGAAGAATTATGCATGCGATTGAAAAAATTCTAGCCCGGGCTGCCGGCAGGGCGTCGGTTTCTGCGGGTGAGATCGTCCAATGTCGGGTTGATCTGGCTGAGGTCAACGATCTCTATCTTCAAACCATTCGTTCGTTTTACGACATGGGCGGAAAGCGGGTCTGCCATCCCGACCGGATTACCTTTATCTTGGATCACTATGCCCCGGCAGCAACCATCCAGCAGGCGGAAAACCAGAAACAGATGCGTCAGTTCTGCCGTGAGCAGGGAATTGAACTGCTGTTCGATATCGGCAGCGGGGTTTGTCACCAGGTGATGGTGGACGAAGGACTGGTTTATCCCGGGATGGTTCTGGTGGCCACTGACTCCCATACCACCACCCACGGCGCCTTTGGCGCTTTCGGCACCGGGGTGGGTGCAACGGACCTGGCCGTTATCATGCGGACCGGGCAGTTGTGGTTCCGGGTGCCGGAAGTCATTCGGATCGAATTAAACGGCACGGTTCCCAGGGGCGTCTATGCCAAAGATATCATTCTTTTCATCATCGGTGCGCTGGGCGCCGATTACGCCATTTACAAGGTGGTGGAATTTTACGGACCGGTGCTCAAGGGTTTATCCGTATCCGAACGAATGGCCCTGTGCAATATGACGACTGAAATGGGCGCCAAGGCCAGCTATATTCAACCGGATGAAACGACCTTTGCATTTCTGAGACAAAACGTTCAAAAAGATTATCAGGTGTTTGAAAGTGATCCGGATTTCCACTATATCGCCAGCCTCTCCTATGATGTGTCGCAAATCGAGCCCCAGTTGTCCGCCCCGCACAGTGTCGATAATGTCGCACCGATCAGTCGGTTTGAGGGGACAGCGCTGGACCAGGCGTACCTGGGTAGTTGCACGGGAGGCAGAACAGAGGATATCGGCATTGCCGCCCACATACTGAAAGGCAAAAAGGTGCACTCCCGGACCCGGTTCGTGGTGGTGCCGGCCTCAAAAAACGTTTATCTGGAAAGCCTTGAGCGGGGCTATATCGACACGCTTGTCAGGGCCGGCGCAACGATTGTTACGCCGGGTTGTGCGGCCTGTCTGGGTACCCACGCCGGAATCCTGGCTTCAGGTGAGGTTTGCATCTCTTCGACCAACCGGAACTTTCCCGGCCGGATGGGTCATGCCGGTGCGAAAATATACCTGGGTTCGCCGGCTGCGGTAGCCGCGTCTGCCCTATCAGGCAAAATCGTCAACCCAGCCCCTTATCTCGATATCAATTAAGGAATCGCTTGTGATGGAAACCGTTAAAGGCCGTGCGTTCGTATTCGGACATAACCTGGACACCGATCAAATATATCCGGGTCGCTATCTGGAATTGACCGATGCCGAAGACGTCGGGAAACATGCTATGGAAGGCGCAGATCCGGATTTCGTTAAAAAATTCAAAGCCGGCGATATCATTGTCGCCGGCAAGAACTTTGGCTGCGGGTCGAGCCGGGAACAGGCCGTCTTGACTCTCAAGGCCAACCAGGTCGGTGCGATTCTGGCTGAATCTTTCGCCCGCATTTTTTATCGCAACGCGATCAATCTGGGGCTGCCCGTTCTGATTTGCCCGGGCGTCAGTCAAAAAGTGACAGATGGCGATACGGTTACAATCGATTTGGCCACCGGTAGGGTTGTCAACGAAACCACGGGCCAAACCCTTCAGGCGGAGCCCCTTTCCGAGTATGTCATCAAAATCATTAAAACCGGCGGGATTGCCTCCCTGATTAAAAAGGAGTATGCCGACAAATGATCGAATCCTCCTAAAGGGAAGGGATAGAAGATAAATTAGACCGTTCCACTATCGTAAGAATATAATAAACAAACATCAAAAGGAAAAAAATTATCATGCGTATCACCGATGTAAAAGCTGAATTATTGCGGATGCCGCTGCCGCGCCCGATGCAGTCGGGTTCTTCCAGCGGCAAAAAAGGCGGCCCGGTCAGCCATATCAACATGCCGCTTGTATTCATCACTACTGAAGACGGAACCCGGGGCCTCGGGTATTCCTGGAGCCTTTTAGGCGGCGCTACGGCTACCCGCTGTGTCCTGCAGGACGATTTTGCGCCGCTGCTGATCGACGAGAATGCCCTCGACCACGAACGCCTGTGGCTCAAGCTCTACAAGCGGCTGCAGACGGCCGGCCGCCTTGGACTTGTTACCCAGGCCATGGCAGCGGTTGATCTGGCCCTGTGGGATATTAAGGGCAAAATCGCCGGCCTGCCGGTATATAAAGTGCTGGGCGGCAGTCGGGAAAGTGCACCGGTCTATGGCTCCGACGGCGGCTGGCTGTATATGAGCGTGCCCGAGATGCTGGCGGCTTTCGAGAGTTATCTTTCCCAGGGAATGATGGGCGTTAAAATGAAGATCGGCCATGAAGACCCAAAGGAAGACATTAGACGGGTAAGCGAAGTTCGCAAAGGTCTTGGCGATGATGTCTGGATTGCCGTTGACGCCAACCAGAAATGGGATCTTCCGACGGCCATGTGGGTAGGGCGCGAGCTCGAACAGCTCGGCGTTGCCTGGTTTGAAGAACCATTATTGTGCGAGGACATTCCCGGTCATGCCAAACTCGCAGCGGCCCTGGATATCCCCATTGCCATGGGAGAAACATTGGGGTCGCGCTTCGAGTTTAATGCATATTTGCGCGCAGACGCGGTCGATATCCTGCAGCCGGATATCATCCGGGTCGGCGGCATCACCGAAATGGTCAAAGTGGTGACGCTGGCTGATGTGGCCCAGTTGCCGGTAGCGCCGCACCACATGATGGAAAGCACCATTCAGGTGGCCTGCGGCGTCATGAAATCAGGTCCCATCGAGTACATGCCGTGGGTGGCCAGCGCTTTTGCGGAACCGGTGCTGATCAAAAACGGCCAGATGCTGCCGCCGCAAAAACCGGGATTGGGATTGGATATTCCCGAGGAAATTATTCGGCGGTTCCGGGTCGAATGAGCCTATGCAACCGTCAACGCCCGCAGGCATGGAGTGACGGATAGCAGGGATTAATAGGGGAATACCGGAGCGCGTTTCTGATGGTCCTGGCACGAGTGGCGACAGACGCCAGAACCGCTTCAAGTAGGCTCATCAGGTTTTCCAGAAATTGCGCAAAGGGGGAGGGTCGCTGCCGGGCGTTCATTAGATGTTGCGGGCAAGTTCCGAAGCGGTGCGATGATACTCTATTTGTGCATGGCATATAATTTTCGCAGCATTTTTTTATCCAGCTTCCCCACGCTGGTTTTGGGGATCTCATCCACGATCTCATAAAGATCGGGAACGGCGTACCTTGGCAGTTTCCCCTCTTCGGCAAACCGGGTCATGAAGGTTTTAAGATCGCCGGCCGTTACCCGGCCCCGAGAAGCGCTCTTCAAAACGACGATCAACATGGGCCGCTCCCCCCACTTTTCATCGGGAACGCCGATGGCGGCGGACTCCAGGACCGCTTCATGCAGGCTCATGAAGTTTTCAAGATCCAGAGACGATATCCACTCCCCGCCGCTTTTGATCACATCCTTGATCCGGTCGGTTATCTGAAGATACCCTTCCCTGTCAATATGGCCCACGTCGCCGCTGTAGAGCCAGCCGCTGCGCCACAGCTCCCGGGTTTTTTCCGGCTCGTTGAAGTATGCTTCCGTCAGCCAGGGGGCCCGCATCACCACTTCTCCGGTGGACACCCCGTCATGGGGCAGAAAGTTTCCCTCAAGATCGACGACTTCAAATTCCGCCAGGGGAATGGGCCTTCCGGTCTTGATAATGACATCCAGCAACTTCTCTTTTTCCCAATCCAGCATGTGTTCCTGCGGCGTTGCCGCGCTCATCACCGGGCAGGTTTCCGACATGCCGTAGCCGGCATGGATTTCAATCCCGACGTCCCGGGCCGCCCGGGCCAGCCCCCGGGGGAGCCGGGCCCCGCCGATGATGACCTTCCAGCGGGAAAGATCGGTCTTTTTTGCGGCCGGGCAATTTAAGAGCATTTGCAGGATGGTCGGCACGCAATGGGAAACGGTCACCTTTTCCTTTTCAATCAACGCCAGGAGTTTTTCGGGTTCATAACGTCCCGGATAGACCTGTTTGGCGCCCAACAGGGTGGCCACATAGGGGTAGCCCCAGGCATGGACGTGGAACATGGGGGTCAGGGGCATGTAGACATCATCCGACCGGAACCGGCCGATGGTATGATAGCTGGCGGAAGCCATGGCCACACCGAATGTGTGCAGCATCAGCTGCCGATGGGAAAAATAAACGCCCTTGGGGCTCCCGGTAGTGCCGGTGGTATAGAACGTGGTGGCTTTCGTGTTTTCGTCAAGCTCGGGAAAAGGGTAAACCGCGGCTGCGGATGCCAGCAGGGTTTCATATTCCCCCGCCGATTCCAGTCCGTCAGCCCCGTCCCGGCCATCCTCGACAATGGCAACCACCGTTTGAACGGCTTTCAGTTTGTCCCATATGGATTTTAAAACCGGCAGAAAATCGGAATGGACGATCATGCACCCGGCATTGGCATGGTTGAGGGTGTATAGGATCTGATCGGCGGACAATCTCCAGTTTACCGTCTGCAGAATCGCGCCCATCATGGGAACCGCGAAAAAACATTCCAGGTAGCGGTGACTGTCATAGTCCAGCACGGCCACAATATCCCCCGGGCGGGTTCCGACGGCTGCAAGTGCGCCGGCCAGGCGCTGGATGCGTTCATTGAACAAACGGTAAGTGCCGCGAAATCTGTCGCGATAGACAATTTCCCGCTCGGGCGAGTAGATCAGCGGGGTGTTGAGCAGTTTTTTGAGGGTAAGCTGATAGTCATAACTTTCGCCCGGACGATAACACCGCTCTTCCATTTTAATCCCCCCCGGCCGTCCCGCGATACACCCGGACCCCTTCGCGCAGGCGCATAACCGCCGCCCCTTTTGCCTTGAGGTAATCGAGATGCCCCATGGCTTCGGACAGCGCCAGGAAAATATCCACCCCCTTAATGTCCGGAAAGAGGCGCATGGCAACCTGACAGGGTGTCAGGCCGCCGTCGTTTTCAGGCCGGTCCGCTGCGGCTTTGAGCAGATCCAGAACACGGTCCCGGCGGACGCGGTGATGGCGCTGGATATGGCGGACGACCCCGGCATGATCCCTGAACGGGGGGCCATGTCCCGGAAGAACGACGCTAACCGCAAGCGCGCCCAGTCTTTCCAGCGTCCTTTCGTAGCGGGCGACGCTCTGGTAGTCCGGGTCCTCCGGCGGCGGGTTGATTTCAACCACCGGATTGGGGGTGATTTTCTCCAGCAGGCTGTCGCCGGCCAGAAGGGTCCCATCGTCCCGGTTAAACAGGCAGATCGATCCGGGGCTGTGCCCGGGGGTGTGGATGGCCTCCAGCCGCATGTCGTCAAAATCGAAAACCGCACGGCCGTTAAAAGTTGAAATGTCCTCAACCGGGCCCACCAGTCGCTTGAAGCGGCCTGAAATAGTGTCCAGTATCCGGCGGCTGGTTTCGCCGGGCAGGCCGGCTTCAGCCAGGAATCCATTGAATATGTCCAGCCGGCTTTCCAGCCAGCTTTCTCCCCCGACGGGGATCTTGTCCCTGTCCCAGGGGTGGATAAACACCGCTGCGCCGCTGTCGGATGCAATCCGGCCGGCAAGCCCCACGTGGTCGGTGTGCCCGTGGGTCAGAATGATTCTTTTCAGCCCGGACAGGCTGCCCCCCGCCGCGCGGATATTCTCCGCAATGATGTCCAGCCCCCTGGCGCTGTTTACCCCGGTGTCGATCAGGGCGGGGGCTGAATCGAGGATGTAGTAGCAGTTGACGGTCTTTAGCGGAAACGGAATGGGGACTTCAATGCGGCGAATGCGGGTCATGCCTGCTTTCTTTCAAAAACAGCGGCGATGCCCAATCCCCCGCCGCCGCAGATGCATGCCAGTCCCAAACGGGCCTTCCGGCGCTTCATTTCATGCAGCAGCGTCGCCAGAATCCGCGTGCCGGTACAGGCGATGGGGTGCCCCAGGGAAATCCCGGAACCGTTCACGTTGATTCGATCATAATCCCGCGGCCCCAGCCCCAGGTCCTTGATATCGGCCAGGACCTGGGCGGCAAAGGCTTCCTGGATTTCGATCAGGTCGATCCGTTCCATGCGCAAGCCGGCCAGGCTGAGCGCCTTGTCAACCGCCGCCGGAACCGTTTTGTGGGTCCGCCGCGGATCGCCGCCCGCCACGGCAACGGACCGGACGGTCGCCAGCGGCTCCCTGCCCAGTTTCGCCGCGCGGTCGGCCGAGGCAACCAGAACGGCCGCAGCCCCGTCATTTTCCGTGGATGAATTCCCGGCGGTGCAGACCCCGCCGAGCACCGCTTTCAGACGCGCCAGTTTTTCAAGGGACACATCCGGCCGGGGATTCTCGTCCCGGCTGACGACCACCGCTTCGCCCCGGTCCGAAGAAACCGTCACGGGTACGATCTCGTCATCGAATTTCCCGGCCGCGGCCGCATCGCAGGCCTTGCGGTGACTCCCGAAAGCCCACGCATCGCAATCCTCCCGACTGATACCCACTTCCCGGGCGGCGGTTTCAGCCCAGGTCATCATGGCCGGCAGAACGCCGTAACGCTCCTCGGGCTGGGACATGACCCGGGCGCGCTGAATGCGGTCATAGAAGGGAAGCCCCCACAGGGACAGATCGCCGTGCCCCCGGGGCATGTTCTTTTGCCCGCCGATCCCCCATTTAATTTCACCGGGAAGATAGAACTCGGCATTGCTCATGCTCTCCACTCCCCCGGCCGCAACCATGTCCGCACCGCTGGAGCGGATCAGGGCGGCGGCATAGCGGACCACATCCAGCCCGGAACAGCAGCGCCGATCCAGCGTAATGCCGGGGATCGTTTCCGGCCAGCCCGCCTTGAGCAGGCCCATCCGGGCGATGTTGACATACTCGCCGTTCTGGTAGGACTGCCCCATGACGACCTCATCCACCCGGCCGGCATCGATAGAAGCCTTATCAAGGGCGGCATTGAGCACCCGGCCGGCCAGATCATAGGCGGCCACCGTCTTGAGCGCACCGAGGTAGCGGCCCACCGGGGTCCGAA
>ENA-OSEO01005092-OSEO01005092.1-sediment-metagenome-genome-assembly--contig:-NODE-5092-length-13028-cov-3.036445_pt1 | contig 13028 bp, 15 predicted proteins | sample MGYA00237883_ERZ534232 | MGnify/ENA metagenome assembly ERZ534232
CTCTGGAACAGAACCTGGAGCTAATGCGACGGCTTGATGAGCTTAAGGTGCTGGGGAGGCCGATACTGCTTGGCACCTCGCGGAAGTCCATGATCGGCCTGGTGCTGGGTGTGCCTCCGGAGGAGCGTATGGAGGGGACGGCGGCTACCATGGCCATCGGTATCTCCGGGGGAGCGGATATAGTCAGGGTACATGATGTAAAAGAGGCATTGCGCGTCGCCCGCATGAGCGATGCTATTATCCGGCGCAGGAAAAGCTAGTATGGCTGTCGTTTATCTTGGGCTGGGGTCCAATCTGGGCGACCGTAGCGCCAATCTGCGCCAGGCCCTTGATTTGCTGTCGCGCAGGGTGGCGGTCGAAAAGGTCTCCTCGGTCTATGAGACTGAGCCTGTAGGCTATAAAGAGCAGCCGCCTTTTTTGAACGCCGTGTGCCGGGTAGCGACTGCTCTGCGTCCTGAGAGAATACTTGAGCTGGCTAAACAGATTGAGGCCAGGATGGGCAGAGAACCCGCCTTTGTCAACGCGCCCCGGCCAATTGACATAGATGTTCTACTCTACGATGGCGAAGTAATACGCAGTCCGGGTTTGATTGTACCTCATCCACGTATGACCGGGCGGGCTTTCGTGCTTGTGCCCCTAGCTGAAATTGCCCCGGACCTGGTACATCCGGAGACGGGGCAGTACATAGGCGAAATGATGCGCAATCTGGTGGCTATTGCCGGAGTCCGCAAACGGCCCTGAGGTGAAGAGGTCGTTCACAGGAGGCGACATGTATCTAGTATCAGTTGAACAGCACTTCGATGCCGCTCACTATCTCCGTAACTATCACGGCAAGTGCGAGAAGCTGCACGGGCATAGCTTCAAGGTTGTAGCCAATGTGAAGGCCGCGGAACTAAATGAGAACGGCCTGGCTTATGACTTCATCGAGCTGAAGCGTCACCTGGGAGAGGTGCTCAGCCAGTATGACCACGCCTGCATCAATGACGTGCCGCCTTTCGACCAGATCAACGCCTCTTCAGAGAACGTGGCCAGGACCGTTTATGAGCAGCTCAAACTACGGCTGCCCAGGAGGGTGTCGCTGGCCAGCGTTGAGGTGTGGGAATCGCCGCAGAGCTGCATAACTTACAGCCCCGGCAGGTGAATCACGCTCTCGGGTCCGGGGGCAACAGGTTGGGGATAGCATCTTTGATCGGGTAGGAGTGGTTGCATTTCTGGCAGAAAAGGGAGCCGCCAGTTATCTCCCCTTCTTTTTCTTCATTTACCGTGAGCTGGAGAGGCCCTTTACAGACGGGGCAAACCAGGATCTTCATCAGTTCCTTTTTCATCGCTGGCTATCGTAGCGTAAACAAAAACGGGTTGTCAATGACGCTCATCCCTTATCTGAAAAGATAGGCCCAGATGGACATTCTAACGTGCTGAGTTGTTGTCCTTTCTTTCAGCACCTGCGTGGGGACTTCTCGGTACTTGGTCACATCTCTGGTCTTGGTGACGGTCCTGTACTTGGTCACTTCTTCAGGGTAGCTTACTTTAATAACCGCGTGGGCCTGGTTCCCGTATCCACCGTAATAGAAGAAAGGCTCTATCCGGCACGATGACACTGTGTCGTCCGGGCAATAGAAATAGTACGGGTTATAGTAAGAAGAATAGCCTTCGTAAGTAACTGAGACAGTGGTATCTGGCTTGCTGACGTTGAAAGTGTAGGACCAGTTGTTGGAGTACACATACTTGTCGTAGACATTCTCTGTTCTGGTCTCAGTCACAGTGTAGGGCTCCTCGGCAGTGTAGGTTTCACTCACCGAGTAAGGTTCGCTCTTCATTTCGACGTCCCAGTACAACTCCGTTACCTGAACGGGCACCACCTTGATAGGCAGCGCAAATACTATGATTACGATAGCCAGAGGGATAAGCCCCCAGAGGACGTACTTCCAGTTGTCTTTGACCTGCTGAAGTATGCCATTCGCCATTTGTAGCCTCCTTGTAGAACGATACCAGTTTGGCTATTCAATTATACATCGAGACTGTCTTTTTGGCGTAAGCCAACGGGGGCAGAAGGTTTTCCTCAGATTTGGGAAAGTGACCCGTCGCCTGGCACCCGTTCTTCGGTGCAATTGAAACGGTTGTCAGGCGGGGTCTATAATGCGTGGGACAGCTAAGGGTTCAGCATTGAGTCCTCTCCGGGGCGCGGATGGTCATTTGGGCAAGGAGGAGACGCGTTGCGTATAGTCCGCTTTTCAGTCCGGGGGAAAGTCAGGTACGGGGTGCTGGAAGGAAAGACGGTCAAAGGGCTTCGGGGCAGCCCCTTCGTCCGCTTCAAGAAGCCGGGCGCTTCTTTTCCTCTTGATGGAAACGTCTACAAGCTGGCTGAGGTGCGATTACTCGCCCCGTGTTTGCCCACCAAGATAGTCTGCCTGGGACTTAACTACAGGAGTCATGTTGAGGAGACGAAAGCATCTTTGCCTCCGTCGCCGCTTATCTTCCTCAAACCATCAACGGCGGTTATCGGCCCGGACGATAATATCATTCTGCCACCCCGGTGGCGGCGCATAGACTACGAGGGCGAACTGGCGGCAGTGATTGGCAAGAAGGCTAAGGACGTGGTGGAAAGCGAAGCTGCAGAATACGTGCTGGGGTACGCGTGTTTCAACGATGTCTCTGACCGTTATGCTCAAAAGGATGACGGCCAGTGGACACGGGCGAAGGGTTACGACACGTTTGCGCCAATAGGCCCCTGGATTGAGACTGAGGTAAATCCTGATGACCTGAAAGTGGAGTCCTTTCTCAATGGTGATCTCCGGCAGTCGGGCAGGACCGGCGACCTGATATTCGGAGTGTCCCGGCTGGTCAGTTTTATCTCCGGCGTGATGACATTGCTGCCGGGCGATGTCATCGCTACCGGAACGCCTTCCGGAGTGGGCCCCATGAATCCAGGCGACGTGGTCGAGATCAGGGTAGAAAATATAGGGACTTTGAGGAACACCGTAGCAGCTACGGATAGTACGCTCGTGGCCCGGAGCGGCCAGCCATCTCAGGGTGATGAGTTTCAATGGCGGCTGACGAGATAGGCCTGTCTACTTTCTATGTGTTGATATGATTCCAGGACTGGAGGTGCTGCATGGTGGATGTAGCCTGTGATGAGACTCTAAGGATAGCAAGGCTGGAGCTTGGCCCGTATGGTGCCAACTGCTATGTAATCGTGTGCCGGGTGACAGGAGACAGCATTATCGTGGATGCGCCTGCTGAGCCTCGCCAGATACTGAAGGCCCTGGAAAATACCAGCCCACGGTATATAGTTATAACCCACAGCCATCGTGACCATATCGGTGCGCTTCGTGAGCTTAAGGATGAGCTCGGAGTCCCGATAGCTATGCATCCTCTTGACAGCAAGGACCTGGCGGCCATACCCGAAGTCAACCTGGGCGAGGGCGACCACTTAGAGTTCGGGCAGCTAAGATTCAAGGTGCTGCATACGCCGGGACATACGCCAGGCAGCATCTGCCTGCTGTCGGGCAGATATCTGATATCGGGAGATACTATCTTCCCCGGCGGCCCGGGCAAGACACAGACTCCGGCCGGCTTCGCTCAATTAGTCGAGTCTATACTCAAGAAGATATTTGTCCTGCCGGATGACACCGAAGTCTTCCCCGGCCATGGCACTGGAACGGTCCTGGCCAGGGAAAAGCGAGAGTACGCTATTTTTGCGTCGAAACCGCACGACCCGGACCTGTGCGGAGATGTCCTGTGGCTCTCTTCGTAGACGGCTTACCATGGCACTTCAGCCCGATGAAATGCCTCGGCTAAGGCGAAGCCTTTCTCTTTACCCATCATTTCGTGCCTCGACCTGACCATCTTATCCCACTCCGCAATATGGCCGACCTGGCTGCGGTGGCAGTGCAGTGCCGCCATCTTTAGTTCAAAGGTATCGGTAATATCGCTGAAGTAGTCCGGCTGCTCCGAGCCCCAGAGAAGGACTTCCTTGACCTTGTGAGGCATAAGTCCTGCAGCCAGCAGGTCGGGATAGGCGAGCCGGTCACGAGCGTAGGGATAGACAGCATCCAGGACAACCTGCCCGACGATCCGGTGGTCCCGGTGCCAGATATACCGGCGATAGGGGTCACTGGTAGCTACTGCCTCCGGCCGGTATGTCCGGAGCAGACGGACTATTTCCTTGCGGAACTCAGGGGTGTCCTCCAGGTTCTGGTCCTCATAATCCAAAAACACGACCTTACTCACTCCCAGCAATCTGGCGGCGGCCCTTTGCTCCTTCTTCCGCATTCTGGCTAGTCTCTCAGAGTCTATTTCCGGGTCATTGCTGCCCTTATCCCCGTTTGTGCATACTGCGTAGACCACTTGTCTGCCCTCACGGACCAGTTTGGCCACAGTGCCGGCTATCCCGAATTCCGAATCGTCGGGATGGGCAGAGATCACCATAAGGTGGCACCTTTCGGTCATACTTTTATACCTCCGAGTCCTTCAGGAGACTATCGTACTCCTTCAGCATAATACCGGCGATGTTTGCCCAACTGAAGCGGTCCGCCAGTGATTGTCTCGCGCCGGCGTCTTGCCTCACGGTTTGAGACAGGACCGCTGAAACTCCGCCGGCCAGCTGGAGCGGAGAGTTGTCTCTTACTACATATCCCAGTCCACTGGTGCGAATGATGTCTCTCATGCCGCCCACATCCGTTGCCACTATGGGCGTGCCGCAGGCTACGGATTCCAGGGCCACCATGCCGAAGCTTTCATAATATGAAGGGATGACACAAATATCTGCGGCGCTGTAGAACAGAGGAAGCCTCTCGTGGTCTACCGAGCCCAGAAAGGCAACCCTGTCTTCAACGTGTAGCTCACGCGCAAGTTTCCCCAAAGCATTTACCTCTCCGTCGCTATACTCGTCACCCCCTACGATAATTAGTCTTGGGGGTGGCTGTCCGTCTACAACATGGGGCAGCGCCCTGAGCAGCTGTCCGAGACCTTTCAGTGGCTCCAGCCTTCCCACGAACAGGATGACCTTCTCGTGGTCCAGCCCGAGCTGGCTCCTGGCCGCTTCTTTGTCCGCCGGCCTGAACAGGTCAAGGTCGACGCCGCAGGGGATGACAGCGATCTTTTCCGCCGGGGCGCTGTAACAGTTGATGAGCCCCCCTCTTTCTTTATCTGCAGCGGCGATTATCCGGTTGCAGTTCTCCACCACCTGTCTCTCGCTTTCTATCCTGAGCTCGGGCTCCTCCTCGCCTACGCCAATGGCATTCTTGACTGCACCCAGAGTATGGAACATCACCATGCAGGGGACGTGCCACCAGGTACGTAGCTGTTCGCCGATCAAGCCGGACAGCCAGTAATGGCTATGTATCAGGTCGTAGCTGAGTTTATTCGCCTGCCTGAAGCTCTCAACGCCGCAGGCAAACCGCTGCAGATAGGAATATAGGGCTATCTTGGGTATCTCCTCATTGGTTCCGGCGTCGAGATGGATCAAACGGCAGTTCTTTTCCAGGCTGACCAGTTCTTCGTGAGGTGGGTCATGGGACCTGGTATATATGTCTACCATGTGTCCCCTGCGGGCCAGTTCGCGTGAAAGCTCCCGTACATAAACGTTCATGCCGCCCGTATCTCTTCCTCCCAGCCTGCCAATCGGGCAGCTGTGAACGCTAATCATGGCTATCTTGAGAAGTCTTGACATAATGTAACCGGCTCAGTCTGGAGGAGAATGCTTGCCGGTAAAGGTGAAAGAGCATTGCTGTATGGGTACTTCGTGTCCGCCCAAGTGATACTTGTAGGTCTCCTTTCCCTTCAGGAAATCGAACTTTCTCTTGCCTCTCTCGATGCTGTCCTTGATGCATAGCGCTTTGGAGACAAGGCCTACGCTCAGGCGGCTATACTTTGGGTCATAGCCGCTATTATACAGGTAAACGTCGTTCCGGTATTCAAAACACATGGTGGCTGCGACAGGGTGGCCGTCAAGCTCCAGGATGCCTAAACGCAGCAATCGCTGCTGGATCATGACATCCACCAGCGCCCGGAAGAACGACTCTATCTGGGGAGTCAGGAAGGCCGCCTTGTCCTCGCGGCTGTCTCTGAAGAGTCTCAAGAATGTCTCAATGTTGGCCGGGCCGGGCGCTCCGGACGTCCGGTATTGCACGTCTCCCTCCTCCTCCAGCCTCTTCAGTTTACGTCTCAGCTCGTGACGTTGCTTCGAGGTTAGCAACTGCTGGTACTCCTCCCAGGTTGCCGGCAAGTCGAGTTCCAGGGAGGCGTCTTCCTCTGAGCACGAGATGTCCCAGCCCTGTCTTTGTGCGATGCCGACCAGGCTGGTGAGCACAGACGAGTCAGGTCTCAGGGGAGCCAGGCGTAGCCGGTTGATGCCCTGTTCCACCAGATGGTCCAGCAAGGCAGTGAAAAAGTCAGTGCCTTTGGCAGGTTCTACTACGAAGTCCAGGTAGTCACAGACGTCGCTGCTGCCTATGAATGAAGCAACCCCGTCCTCTATATGCAGCGGGGCAACCCCTATTATTCGGGTGCCGCGTTCTAAGAAGCCGAGGTACAGCCTGTCTCTGGAGCCAAAATGTTCCCACCACGTCCTGGACCATTCAGGCGAGGAGAAGATATGGCTGTTCAATGACTGCTCCTGAATCACCTTCCAGGTGGGCGACAGGACGTCGAAGGTCGTCAGCCGGAACTCAGGTTTCATGTGTTTTTCGGTGCGGCGGCAGATCCATGCGCTCGACTGTAATTATATTAGCTATTGGCGCGGCTGGAAAGTGGGTGGTTCAGTGGCCTGCTACGGCGGGTGCCGGCAAATTGTGTGATTGGGTTTTCAACGATTAACAATGGCTTCGCGGAAGACTTCCCAGAGCTGCGAGTACTTCTGGCTGAGGTCAAAACTGTTATGGCTTAGCGCCCAGACATTGACCATGCCCTGTATCATGCCGAAGAAGAGAGTGGCCGCAGCATCTATGTCTATGTCCTTTCTCAACTGGCCGGCCTCGATTCCCGCAGACAAGATATCCCTGATGCGGCTCAAATACTCATTGATTACGTCGTAGACCTTTCTATCCAGTTTCTTGTCACCCAGGCTGACGATCTCGGCTATTATCTGGAAGGATACGCCTTTCCTCTGCTCGATAGAGGATATGTGGCTGGCCATTATCCTCTCCAGGCTTTCCAGCGCGCTGGAATCCTGGGAGCCGATATTTTCGATGTCCGCAACGAGGGTGTCCTCAATATCGTCGACCAGAAAGGAAAGAATATCTCTCTTGCTCTTGAAGTGTCTGTATATGTTACCTTCAGATACGCCAATTTCCCTGGCGATTCTCCTGACGGTTACATGCTCACTGCCGTACCTGGCTATTAATTTTCTGCAGGCATCAACTATCTGCCGGCGGCGTACCAAAGTAGTCTCATATACCCGGCTCATTCGCAACACTCCAGCGTTCGCCAAGCGCTATGGCTTTACTGTGGCGTGTCATCATTGTAGCAAAATGTCGCCTTCCTATGAAAGCGTGGGGTGCGTGGCAGGGGACAATAAACAGCAGAGACAGAACACGTATAGTCCTGTCTCTGCTGATAGCCACCCTTGTCCGCGTCCGGCCAACTCACCTTTCAGGCAGCAGCCGGTTCTGGCATGCCGGACAACGAACAAACGGCGCTGGCTCTTCTGCTAGCGGCTGAGGATTGACATTATGACGGTGACTGCCCCTCTTTTCTTTCGAGATAGGCGTTGTTGTCCCGGCCGAGATAACCTTCAAAGTGGACAAGGTCGGGATGGCTATCGAACGTGTCCCAGCCCGTGACCTCTACATTTTTCGCCGCCGCCTCCTTCGGTTTGAACACGCGGAGGAGGGTTACCGGCCTCCCATCGACTCCTCCCTCTTTCTCTACGCACCTCATCTCCTTCGACAGCGTATCAACATCGATCTTATGCACGGTCACCAGGTGACCCCATGTTCCGCCATCGATCTCCTTCACTACTTTCTTCTTGAACAGTCCCATAGAGTACCTCCTGTCTGTCAGGTGATTCCAGGGAAAGTTGCTGAACACTTATGTAAGTACTTGTTTACTTACATAAATAAAGTACACCGTCCTAATAAACTTGTCAATCCCTGATGTTCCGTGGCCGGAAATTTTCGCATTTGGCGGCTGTACGAGCCTGGAGAATCAGCCATGAGATGTTTTGAATCGCCTGAGACTAATGTGTTAGATTAACCGGAACTCCAGCGCCGCAGGGTGGCCCGCAGAGGAAGAAAAGGAGGCACACATCATGGTTGAGGCCAGGTATCAGAAGCTATTTGAGCCGGGGCGGATCGGAAGCCTGGGCCTGAAAAACAGGCTGGTCATGCCCCCGATGGCCACCAACTTCGGGAACCAGGAAGGCTATGTTACTCAGAGAATGCTGGACTATTACGAAGAGAGGGCCAGGGCCGGCGTTGGCCTGGTTATTGTGGAATTCAGCTGCGTGGACTCCCCTGTGGGCAGGGCTCTGCCGGGACAGCCTCTTATCGACGATGACAGGTTCATCCCCGGACTGGCAGGACTGGCCAGCGCTATCGAACGGCACGGCGCCAGGGCGGCGATACAGCTCGCCCATGCCGGAAGGCAGACAGAGCATAGCGTCACCGGCCACCGGCCGGTTGCTCCCTCGGCCATTGCCGCAGCCGACGGCGAACTGCCGGCGGAGCTCACCGCTTCTGAAATAGAAGCTATCGTGCGCCGCTTCGGAGAAGCGGCGCTGAGAGCTAAGCTCGCCGGTTTTGACGGCGTAGAGATCCACGGTGCACATGGGTACCTGATTTCGCAGTTCCTGTCTCAGCTTTCGAACCGCCGGCTTGATGCCTACGGCGGTAGCGTAGAGAACAGGGCCCGGATGCTGCTGGAGGTGCTTAAGGCGGCGCGGGAAAAGGTAGGCATTGACTTTCCGCTGTGGTGCCGCCTGAGTGCGGCTGAGATGCTCGTTGAAGGAGGCATCACCCTGGAGGAGACCCAGGCAGTAGCCCGGCTTGCCGAGAAGGCAGGCGCCGATGCCATACACGTCTCGGCGCACGCCGTTGGCTATGGCCGGCGGCCGCCGATGGCGCAGCCGGCAGGCGCGTTTCTGTCCCTGGCTGAGGGGATAAAGAAAGCGGTCTCGGTGCCTGTTATTGCCGTGAGCCGTATCCCTCCTGAGCTGGGCGAGAAGGTCCTTCGTGAAGGCAAGGCAGACTTTGTCGCTATCGGCAGGGGACTTCTAACCGAGCCTCGCCTGCCGGAGAAGATACTGGCGGAGAGGGAGGGTGACATAAGACCATGCCTGTATTGCTTGACCTGCCTACACACTCTGAGGACGCGGGATGATGGAATAGTGTGCGTGGTCAACGCTGCCCTGGGCAAAGAACGGGAGTACGGACTGACGCCGGCAGAGCACGTTAAGAAGGTTGTCGTGGTAGGCGGTGGGCCGGGCGGTATGGAAGCGGCCAGAGTGGCCAGCCATAGAGGTCACCGTGTCATCCTCTTTGATGAAGGCGACCAGCTTGGGGGGCAGCTACTCATTGCTTCTAAGCCTCCATTCAAGGATACTCTGGAGACCTTTAGACGGTACCTGGCGGGCCAGATGAGTAGACTGGCTGTTGAAGTCCACCTGAAAACCAAGTTCACCGTAGATTCGCTAAGGGGGCTTAGGCCCGATGCCGTGGTGCTGGCTACAGGTGTAGTTCCACTTATCCCGCAGATACCGGGGATACAGGCGACGCAAGTGCTTCTGGCCGAAGATGTGCTCTCTGGGGCCGGTGTTGGAGACAGGGTAGCCGTAATAGGTGGGGAGCTGGTTGGTTGTGAGACTGCGCTCTACCTGGTGGAGCAGGGCAGGAAAGTGACCATCATGAGACGGGGGTCGGAGCTGGCTACCAGGGTCAATCCTTTCACGAGAGTGCCTCTGATCGGCAGGCTTCAGACTAAAGGCGTCTCAATCCTGACGGGGGTGGAGTATGAGGAAGTTGCCGGGGTGGGGGTGGTTGTCAGGACGAAGGAGGGTGAGAGAAGGATTATCGAGGCTGACACCGTGGTCCTGGCTGCAGGCGCCAGGCCCAACACCGAGCTTTTGTCTTCGATACAGGGCATGGTGAGTCAGGTCTTCAGCGTCGGCGATTGTGTGGAACCGAGGAGTATGAGGGAGGCAATAGCCGATGGCTACCAGGCCGGCCTGGCTCTCTAGCCGTGGCTGGCCCGGAGTGAGTGCCGGAGGCTCCCGAGGTACTCTGACCGCCGGGCCATGGCTGCGATAGTCCTCACGGCCCTTTCAGGTATGGTGAACGTGGGTATGCCCCGCTCTATCAGAAGGCGCATGCCACGGGCCTGCTGGGTGGAGTGGCCGGGAACAACCATCACCGGTTTCTTAACCCGGTCGCGGACGTGCTCGAGCTGTGATATGAGCCTGGCGTCGTCCAGAGATGTGTAGGTGATCATCAGACAGGCGTCCACCGTTTGAAATACGATTTCCAGGCAGGTGGCGTAAAAGACGTCAGCTTCGGACGGGGGTGACCACACCAGGTCTATGGGATTCCTGAGGCTGGGGGAGGGCGGGGTCTTGCCTTTCAGAAAGTCACGGAGCCTCTGCTGGGCTTCCTCTGGCAGTGATGGCAGGCTGAGCCCGGCTTTGACGCAGGCATCGGCTCCGGCCACTGTGCCGCCCCCGGCCTCCATTAGCAGTCCTATTTTCTTGCCCGGTGGCAGGTGGGGACAGCTGAAGGCGACGGCCAGGTCGACAAGCTCCTCGAGTGATTGAGCTATGGTCAGGCCTTGCTGCCGGCAGGCCACCTCGAACAGGGCGTAGTTACCGGCCAGCGAACCGGTATGGGAGGCGGCTGCCCTGGCTCCCAGTCCGGTGCTGCCCCCTTTCCACACGATTACGGGTTTCCTCCGGCAGACTTCGCCAGCCAGCTTCAGGAAGCGCCCGGGCTGCCTGAGTCCCTCGATGTAGGCAGCGATGACCCTGGTATCGGGGTCGCGGCCGAAATATTCCACAAAGTCTTCGATAGTGAGGTCGCTCTGGTTGCCGATGCTGACGACGCTGCTGAAGCTCAGTCCTCTCTCGTGTCCGAGGAGCAAGAAATTCTCACTCACCCAGCCGCTCTGTCCCACGAAGGCCACGCCGCCGGCCTCGGCAGGCAGGGTATGATGGGGGACCACGGTATTGATTCTCGATTTGGGGGAGTAGATGCCCATGCAGTTCGGGCCGACCACTCTGATGCCTCCCGCACGGGCTGCCTGAAGCATCTGCTCCTGTAGAAGTTTGCCCTCGTCTCCCAGTTCACCGAAGCCGGAGCTGTGGACTATGGCGAACTTTGCCCCTTTGTGGCTGCACTGGGCCATGGCCTCAGCAACGGCTCTGGCGGGTATGGCGATTATGGCCAGTTCTATAGCTTCAGGGATATCCGGCACGCTCGGGTAGCATTTGAGGGACATGATCTCGGATTCTCTGGGGTTCACCGGGTAGATTTTTCCTCTGTAGCCGTTCTTCACCAGGCTGGAGAGGAACATGCCCCCGCCCTTGTTCATGTCGCGCGAAGCCCCTACCAGGGCTATGGAGCGAGGCTCGAAAAGGGTATGCAGGTCCGGGTTAATGTTGTGAGGCATACGGATGCAAATAAGGTCCTCTTCGGTCATTATCGCTGTTCTACTAAATTTTAGCTTTCTTCGCTGCCCTGCTGTCAATATATTGCTGAAGCCGTTCTCGTGTCGTCACCCACTGGCCGGCAAGCCTTAGCGCCCACAGGTTCCCTTTCTCAGCCTGTGTCCTCAGGGTAACCGGTGCAATTGCTGCCAGCTTTGATGCCATTCTTAGGTCAATGAGCTCGTCAACGCCGGAAGCCGCTAGCTGACCTGAAGGATAACGCTTGCTGGCATCCAGAATTTCTATCGAAGAAAGGCTACCACTTTCGGCATAATTCAGTATCACCCCGGGCTTTATCTCACTACTATGGCTCAAGAGAGTCTCCGGGTACTGAAGATAAATAGTGAGAACATCAACCTCAGGCTCATATTCAATTTTCAGAGCAATATAAGCGCAATCGCTTATAATTGTCAACATGACTTAGCACCACCCTGAAACCTTAGCTTGATCCCTACTTCCTTCAGGAGACCTTTCCGAGGACGGAAGAAATCGCGCACTCTGAACTCGAGAGACATTAATCTGAAGCCAAAGTCGGACAGCCGCTCGTCCACGAGGGTCTTCTCCTAATTATCATTGCCCAAGGCCATTATCCGAATCGCCCTCTTGTTGCCTCTGACTAGTCCTTCCATTCTGGATGACTTGGATAGCCCGCATGTTGGAGACTCTATTATCGGGTAGTCTCCACGGTTGGGTCACCGGGGATAGATGATTTACACAAATGTCCTTACCCGTTTAATGTGTATTGCTGTGGAGGGTATAAGCAATTCTAAGTCTGTGCTTCAAGAATGCTTTTTAAGTCGCTAAGACTCTTCTTGGTCTCCTTGCGCATCGAGCTTACCACCATAGGCGAAAACAGCTTGAGGAACCCGCCCACCTTCATATCGTACACAGTGGTAAATTCTATACCTCCCTCTATGGGACCATAGGTCACGTGCTCTTCAATGATCATGCTCCCGCAGGCGATATTCTTGGCCCACTTTCTATTTGGTTCATATTCCGTGACCTTTGCAGTCCACTTCATGCTCAGGCCCATCATACGGCTGGTCCCTTTGAACGTGGTGCCGACGCACCAGGGTCCCTGGGACGTCTGCTCTGCTTCCGTTATAATCGACTGCCACTTAGGCCAATTCTTCGCCTCCGTTGTGTAGGCGAACACTTTTCCGACCGGATGCTTGATCTGCACGCTTTCTTCGATTGTTGCCATATAGCCCACCTCCCTCTAGAGAATATCCATTCTCATTGTACTCCTCCCCATCGCCTGTAGCACTTAGTCCACAGTGTCAAGCTCCGATAAAGAGTTCCAATTCAGGCATCGCTATATGAGGTGGTCCCCGAAATTTGGACAGGTTGTTAAGAGCGGGTTCTGCTCCTAGAATAAAAAGGACAACAGGAGGAG
>ENA-OSEO01005093-OSEO01005093.1-sediment-metagenome-genome-assembly--contig:-NODE-5093-length-13016-cov-4.475925_pt1 | contig 13016 bp, 11 predicted proteins | sample MGYA00237883_ERZ534232 | MGnify/ENA metagenome assembly ERZ534232
CCGACGCAGACGATGTACGTGCCGGGCCCGTGGCTCAAAGCGGGCCGCAACGAGGTGATCATCCTGGACCTGCTCGGCCCAAGAGAGCCGGTGTTGGCGGGATTGGAGAAACCGATTCTGGATCAGCTCCGGCCGGAACTTGATTTCGTCAAGGAGGTTCAGCAGTCCACATTGACCATTCAAGATGTTCAGCCGGTCCACACCGGCGCCTTTGCACCAGGTTCTGCTGCCCAGGAAGTGCGATTCGCGAAACCGGTGCAAGGCCGCCAGTTCTGTCTGGAATCCCTGAGTGCCCTCGACGGCAAACCCTACGCGGCCGTCGCGGAACTGGATCTGCTGGACACCGACGGCGAGGTCATCCCGCACACGGTCTGGACCATCGCCTACGTGGACAGCGAGGAACGGATCAGCGAGGATGGTTCGGCCCTCAACGCGATCAACGGCCAGACCGCCGATTTCTGGCACACCGAGTGGAGCCAAGCCTCGCCGAGCCACCCGCACCACTTGGTGATCGACCTGGGCCAGTCGGTGACGATCAGCGGCTTCCGTTACACGCCCCGCGCCGGCAACAGCTCCGTCGGCGGCCGAATCAAGGACTACCGCGTGTACGTGGGCGACTCTCTGGCCAAACCATTGCAGTAGGTCTACATGGGCGTACAGAATTCGAACGGGACGGCGATCGGTGGCGGTCACGAGGAGACCGGGAGCCGGCCGAGGAGACGGAGGAGGCCGTCGAGGATCGTGATGGGGTGGGGGGGACAGCCGGGGATGTACAGGTCCACAGGAACGATCGGACCGGCGCCTTGGCCGGCTTCGGGGTTGTCGGCGAAGACGCCGCCGGAGATGGCACAGGCGCCGACCGCGATGACCAGCTTCGGCGCGGGCGTCGCCTCGTAGGTCTTCCGGAGGGCCAACGCCATGTTCTGGGGGACCGGACCGGTGATGAGTAGACCGTCCGCGTGACGCGGGGATGCGACGAACTGGATGCCGAACCGGCCGAGGTCGAAGACGACGGTGCCGAGCACATTTGTGTCGGCCTCGCAGGCGTTGCAGCCGCCGGCGCTGACTTGGCGGAGCTTGAGGGAGCGGCCGAAGAGCCGGCGGGTCTCGCCGTCCAGGGCCTTCGCCAGGGCATATTGGGACTCATTTGCAGGGGCGCCGTCCGGCGTTTCCGGATATGCTCTTACGGGCACACTACGAACGACCAGTGCCTCACGCGTGCGCGTGGCCATGCGGTACTCGGAGGTGAACTCGATCGCCTGGGTCGGGCAGGCGTCCGTGCAGTCCGTGCAGAACAGGCAGCGGCCCAAGTCAATGCTCATCATGTCGCCTTTTCGACACAGCGCCCTCGTCGGGCAGGCGTCTACGCAGGCTGCGCAGTCGCCCTTGCACTTGCCAACATCCCACTGCGGCCGGCCGCGATACATCGGAGGTAGGGTCGGCGGCTGGTCGGGAAACCCCACGGTTCTGAAGCCCTGTCTCCTTCTCGCCCGCAGTACTCTCAGCATGGCGGATACCTCATAGATCATGCCCACAATAGGACAAGTTGAAGCTCTTGTTGCACAGCGGGAAATCGGAGATCTGTTGGTCGCGCAGCGCCATCGCCAAGCCGAACCAGTTGTGGAAGGAGGGATCGGTTACCTTGTAGTGCCGCAGTCCTCCTCGCTCGTCCGTGACTCCGACGTGACAGATCTCGCCGCGCCAGCCTTCGACCAGGGCGACCGCCAAGTGCTCCGTGATGGGCGGCGGGACCTCCTCTCGGACGGTCCCTGCCGGCAGGGACCGGACCTCGTCCCGGATGAATTCTACCGACTTTCCGATCTCGAACCACCGCACGTAGGCGCGGGCGGCGACGTCGCCCGTCTGCCAGGTGACCGCCGGCAGCGGATGCGATTGGTAGCTGCCCCAGGGCAAATCGCTGCGTATGTCGAGATTGGCGCCGCTGGCGCGGGCCGCCGGACCGACCAGACCGAGTTTTGTTGCCTCGGCGAGAGAAACGGATCCCGTGCCCTCGAAGCGCGACATAACCGAAGGGGTTTCCCAGAGCAGGTCCACCGCGTTTCGCACGTCGTCGAACGTTCGCTGCAAGCGGTCCAGCAGTTCGGTCGCAGTCGCAGGCGCCAGATCGAACCGCACGCCGCCCGGACGGACGAGATTGCGTCCGAACCGGTTGCCGCACAGCAGCGCGGTCATATTAAGGAAGTCGCCGCGCAGCCGGCCGCAATAGGAGGCGGTCGGCAGGAATCCCACGTCATTGGCCAGCGCGCCGAGGTCGCCTGTGTGATTGGCCAGACGCTCCAGTTCGAGGGCGATTGCCCGGATGGAGTGGGCGCGCGGCGATGCCGAGGTGTGGCCCAGTGCCTCCATGACCGATGCGTAGGCGGTGGCGTGTCCGATCGTCGTATCGCCGGCAAGGGTCTCGATCAGGTGAGGTGTGCGGCAATTGGGACCGCTGGCAAGGGCCCGCTCGATGCCTCGATGCTGATAGCCCAGCTCGATCTCCAGGTGGAACACGTTCTCGCCGTGGCACTGGAACCGGAAATGGCCGGGCTCGATGATCCCGGCGTGGACCGGACCGACGGCGACCTCGTGGACCTCCTCGCCCTCGACGCGGAAGTAGTCGGTGACGCCGGGCTCGATGGGTGTGTTCGCCCCGCGGCCCCAGGCATCGTGGCGCGTATAGGATCGATGGAAACGAATGGGTTTGAGCCAGGGATGTCCCTCGGGCACGATTCCCCATTGTTCCGCGATTTCCCGCTCGAACCAGTGGGCTTGCGGAGCTTCCGGCGTCAAGGCCGGGTAAGAGTCACGAACGCGGGTCCGGCAGGCTTCGAGAGTCGCCTGATGATCGTTGGTCAGGACGGCCACAAGGATGATCTGGTCGCCCTCCGGCATACCGAAGAGAGAGGAAATCCGCCGGTGCTTGTGGACCCGCTCGATCACCGCGGCGTGGAACTCCGGCACCGCCAAGTCCGGGACATCCTTCCAGGGCAGCGCCTGGCCATTATGGATCTGCGGCAGCGTTGTCATTTCACCGAGCCTCCGAGCAGTTGGGCCGCATCGTGCAGCCTCTCCGCGAGCGGGACGGGCAGATACACACCGAGGATCAGTGCCAGCAAAGCGAACGCAATCGGCGAGAGCACGGCCGTCCACGGCTCGCGGCTGCGACCTGCCTCGGATTTGCCCAGGGCCATGCGCAGGACGATGCTCGACATGCCGACGAAGACCAGCAGCAGGAACAGGCTGTACAGCGTGGCGACGATCCACCGGTCCTGTTCGAGTGTCGCACGCAGGATGGTGAACTCGCTGACGAATGTGCCGAAGGGAGGCGAGCCGGTGATCGCGAGGAATCCCGCGATCCACAAGGCGCCCGAGATCGGCAGCACGCGGCACGCACCCTGGATCTTTGCGGTGTCCTTCGTGTGGAAGCGGGCCAGAAGGTTGCCCGCGGTGAAGAACAGCATTGCCTTGACGAGGGAATGGTTGACCGCATGGAGGAAGGAGCCGAACAGACCCAAACCGCCCAGACCGATGCCGAGCGCGAGAATGCCCATGTGCTCGACGCTCGAATAGGCGAGCATGCGTTTGTAGTCGGACTGGCGGAGGATGAACACGCCGGCCAGCCCCATGGACGCCAGTCCGAAGAGGATCAGCAGGTCACCGCCGAAGGAGGCCATGCCCGCCGCGGTGCAGACCTGCTGCACGCGCAGGAGACCGAGAAAGGCGCAGTTGAGCAGGGCGCCGGAAAGCAATGCCGAGACCGGCGATGGCGCCTCGCTGTGAGCGTCGGGCAGCCAGGTGTGCAGCGGCGCCAGGCCCATCTTTGTGCCGTAGCCGACGAGCATGAAGACGAAGGCGGTGGACAGCCACTTGTGATTCAGCACTCCGGCCTGTCCCAGCAGAGCGGTGAGCGTCAGGTCGCGCGGGCCGTCCTGCATGGCCAGACAGATGAAGAAGATCCCGAGCAGCGCCACCGCGATGCCGACCGAGCACAGGATCAGGTACTTCCAGGCGGCTTCCAGGGACCGGCGGTTCTGGTGGTAGTAGATCAGCGGGGCGCTGGCCAGCGTGGTTGCTTCGATGGCCACCCATTGCAGGGCCAGGTGCCGGCTGACGATCGCGAGGCTCATCGTGGCCAGGAGCAGGAGAATGCCGCCGGTGAAGACAGATTCCGGCTCGTTCTGGAAGAGGCTGCCATCCTCGAAGTCAGGGCGCGGTGCGACCGGCTCGCGGGCCACGTAGCCGATGCCGTACACCGTGGCCCCGAGGAAAAGCAGACTTGTCAGTGCCAGAAAGATAGCGCTGAGCGCGTCCAGTCCGATCCATTCGCCCAGGGACAGGGTCTCAGGTGACATCGCGGCCAGGACCGACAAGATCAGGTGGGCGGTGGCCACGGCGCCCCAGAGGGCTCGTCGGACGCCATGTGCGCGGATCAGATACGACGCTACGCCGGCGGCTGCAGGAAGCAGGACGATCAGCAGCAGGAGCATCACGCGATCTCCTCACCGGTCTCGGCGGCGGATTCCGGGACATCGGACAACTCGGTCAGCTTGTCTGCGTCCATGTGCTCGAACTCGCGGTCGAGGTGGAACAGGAGGTTGCCCATGAGGAAAACGCCCACGAAGACGTCCAGCAGAATGCCGAGTTCCACGATGAAGGGGAAATCGAGGTGCATGCTGACGCCGACGCCGTAGACGCCGTTCTCCATGACGAGGTACGCCAGCGATTGGGTGATGGCCTTGCGCCGCGTGACCATGATGAACAGGCCCACGAAGATCAGGAGGAAGGAACTGATCATCAGGACCGCGGGCGCTTCGCGCTGCGTCAGTTCCATGCGAGTGGTGACCCAGACCGCCAAGGCGAGCAGACCCGTGCCGCAGAGCAGGGAGGAACCGAACCCGATGAAGGGTTCGATCTCGCGGTGAATCTGAGAGTTCCGCAGGCAGATGCGCATCAGCCAGGGCAGCACGATGCTCTTGGAGACGATCGTGCTGACGCTGAGGACCCAGATACCCACGCTGATACCTTCACTCGACCGGACCAGGGGCAGAATGCCCAGCAGCACCCCCTGGGCGGCCACCACCCGGATGGCGACGTGCAGGCGGCTGGAGCCCAGCAGGAGCATGCAGGACAGGATCAACAGAACGGAGAGGATATTCATGTTCGTGAACCCATCAGTTGGACGATCAACGCGATGACGCTCAACGCGGCCGAGCCGATCAGCACCTTCGGCACCTGGCTGAGGCGCAAACGCGCCAGGATGGACTCGACGATTCCCACCAGGACGCCCATGACTCCCATCCCCAGCAGAAACAGCGGGATCTGTACCCATGACGGCAGCGACTGCATCGGGACGATCAGGTTGACGATCAGTGCGGCGAAGACCCACAGTTTCAGCGACGCGCCATACAGGATGTACGCGAAATCCGGGCCGCTGTAATCGAGCACCATGACCTCGTGGATCATGGTCAGCTCCAGGTGCGTGTTGGGATCGTCGATCGGGATGCGCGAGTTCTCCGTGAGCAGCAGGACGAACCAGGAGCAGGCCACGAGGATCAGGAGCATGCCGGAGGTCTGCCAGGTGGCCACGGAGATACCCGACACGATTTGCGAGAGGCCCAGGGCTCCTGAGTGAAGCGCGAGGACCAATATGCCCAGGAAGAACGACGGCTCCGCGAGCGCGGCGAACTGGACCTCCCGGCTGGCGCCCATGCCTTCGAAGGCCGAACCAGTATCCAGCGCCGCCAGCACCGTCAGGAACCGGGCCAGACCCAGGAGATAGGCCAGAAGGATGATGTCGCCTGCGAAGGCCGCCGGGGCCCGAAGCCCGCCCCAGGGCAGGAGCATCGTCGCGAGGACCATGCACGCCAATCCCGCCGAAGGAGCGATGCGGAGGACCATGCTCGTCGAGCGGCTGTAGACCGAGCCTTTGCGCAGCAGCTTGAACAGATCGTAGTAGAACTGTAAAACCGGCTGGCCCCTTCGTCCGGCGAAGATCGCCTTGACGCGGTTGATGATCCCAAGCAGCAGGGGCGCCAGAATCCAGGCGGTCAGCGGGAGAGCCCAGTGAAGAATCGTCATGGCTGGCCTCCCGCTTTCCAGATCAGCAGCAGCACCAGGACGATCGCGATATAGAGAAGATACTCGTGCACCCGCCCGTGCTGCATTCTGCGGATGGGCGCCACGCACCGGTCGATTGCGCGGAACAGAGGAGCGAACAACTGCTCGCGTGCGGCGTCCGGCGTATGCGTTCCGAAGGCTGAGTCGCTCGGGAAGTACCCTCGCACGGAGCGGGCCTGTTGGCGTGTCCGCAAGACGGTCTGGAACAGATCCGTGAGAGGCTGTGCGAAGGACGACGCAGTATATTGCATGCGGACCGTCGGACGGGCGTAGCCGCAATCCCAAGTCCCGGTGACTGATTCCTGTTGTCCGCGCGGCAGACGGCGACGAATAGCGAGCAGGACCGCGGCCAGCACGAGGATGCCCGCGGATGCCCAGGCGATGCAGGTCAGACTTCGGATAATCGGGCCTGCTCCGGCTGGATCGACGGTCTGGACGGCCGCCATGACCCGAACCGCCGGGAGTACCGCCTTCATGGCCAAGGGTGCCAGCAAGCCGATGCCCAGGCAGACGGCTGCGAGGACCGCCATGGGCCATCGCATTGCAGCGCCGACTTCACGAGCGCCGGCTGCATGGGAGCTGCGTGGCTCGCCGAGGAAGACGATGCCGAACGCCTTGGCAAAGCAGGCGGCCGCCAGACCGCCGATCAGCGCGAGCCCGCCCGCGATCGCCATCGCCAGGATTACCGTCTGGGGCATGCTCGTTCGCGCGCCGCTGAATCCGGCGGTGTAGATGAGGAATTCGCTGACGAATCCGTTGAAAGGTGGCAGTCCGGAGATCGCGGCGGAGGCCACGAGGAATGTTACGCCGGTCCACCGCATGGATTTGAGCAGTCCGCCGAGGTGATCGATGTCCCGCGTGTGGGTGCTGAGGACCACGGCGCCGGCGCCGAGGAACAGTAGGCTCTTGAACACCGCGTGGTTGAGCACGTGGAGGATGCCTCCGCCGAAGCCGAGGATGACCAGGGCCGGCTGGTCCCAGCTCAGCCCGAGCAGACCTGCGCCGACGCCCAAGGCGATGATCCCGATGTTCTCCACGCTGTGATAGGCCAGGAGTCGTTTGAGGTCATGCTGGGCCAGTGCGAAGGCCACGCCCAGAATGCCCGACACCAGGCCGATGAGGACGAGGGTCCATCCCCACGCGGCCGGCGGCGTGCCCAGCAGGGTCACGGCGCGGAGCAGACCGTAGATGCCGGTCTTGATCATGACGCCGGACATCAGGGCCGAGACGTGGCTTGGCGCGGCCGGATGGGCTTCGGGCAGCCAGACGTGGAGCGGCATGAACCCCGCCTTCGCGCCGAATCCGACGACGGCCAGGACGAACAGGATGCTCGCCAGCGCCGGAGTGAGTTTCGCTGCCGCCATGGCCTCGAATTCGAGCGAGTTCGCCTCTCGACCCAGCAGGGCGAAGAACACGAGCAGTGCCGCGGTGCCGATGTGCGTGGCGACCAGGTAGGTCCAGCCGGCTTCGCGTACGTGGGTGTGCTCGTCGTCGAAGACCACCAGGAAGAACGAACTGACGGCCATGATCTCCCAGACGACCAGGAACAGCAGCCCGTTGCGGGCCGCCATCAGCAGGAGCATGCTGGCGACGAGGAGATTGTAGAAGAACAGAGTGGATCCGAGAGACTTCTTCTCGTGGGCCAGATACGCACAGCCGTAGAGTGCCGCCAGCGGCGAAACGAGGAGAATCGGCAGGCAGAAAAAGGCCGACAGGCCGTCTAATCCGAAGGAGAGCGACCCGCCGGGCATGTTCCAGGCAATCTGCAGGGGCTGGGGTGGCCCGTCGGTCAGCGTTGCTGCCACCGGGGCCAGAACCACAGCGCAGCCGACCCAAACGCCGAGAGCGGCGGTCCAGGAGGCGGCCCGCGAGCGTCCCAGCAGGAGGGCGGCAATCCCCGATAGTGCCAAGATCACGCAGCCCGAGATGAAGACTTCCATGTGCGGCCCTTCACGAACCCTGGCCCAGGCGGGCCTCTGTCTCGACCAGGAGGTTCAGAATCGTCTCGCGGGAGGCTTGGCCCAGGATCGCCTCCTCGAATTCCGGCGTGTGCAGGCAGAAGGCGAGCCGTGCCAGGACGCGCAAATGGGTACGTACATTGGGCGAGATCAGTAGGAACAACGCGTAGACGGGCTTCCCGTCCAGGGCGCCGTAGTCGATCGGCGTTTCCAGGAACGACAGCGACAGGATCGGCTGGCTGATGTATCCTACGAGGGACCCGCGGGCATGGGGAATCGCGATGTGGTCTCCGATGCCGGTCGAAGCCAACTCTTCCCGTGCCAAGAACATCTGAAACAGGGGCGTCGAGGCGCCTTCGTCCACCCCTTTGACCATACTCAAAGCGTTTTGCAGGACCTCTCTCTTGGTCGTGCCGCCAATTCGGTAGAACACGCCGCCCCGCACGAGCATGTCGTGGAGCGAGATATCCTCGTGGCTCTCCATCTCCTGGTCCGCGCTCGGCACGGGTCCAAGGCCGTCTCGGATTGCCAGGTTGTTCACTTCCGATTTCTCCAGGAAGTGCTGTCCGCCGAGGCGATGCGCAGCCAACCGGCCGTCCTTGATCCAACGGTAGACGGTCTTCTGCGAAACTCCGAGCACCTCAGCGGCCTCACGGACCGAAAGCATGGCATCAGGTCTCCATCTGTGATTCTAATGACCAATTTGGGTCAATTGTATACCCGATTGGGACGCCGTTGTCAATACTCGTGCCGGCGTTTTTCTTTGGCGGTGGAAAAAGAGAAGGTCAGGAGGACTTCCCAGTGCCCTTGGCGTGTGCGGCAAGGGTTCCAATGATGAGGAGCAAGAATCGATGCCGGATGCTCCGGCCCATTTTCGATCTCTCCGAGGATCTCCCGCCCGCCAATCGCTGCCAACCGATTGCAGCTTGCGTCATCCCGCCCGTCCGGCGAGAATAGTCGTCATCGGCCGGGGTCGAGGACTGGTGGAATCCTGGAATGTCGTGAAGCCCATGCATGGTCGCCCCATCATTCCAGGGTTCCACTACTCCATCGATCTGTCCCGGCGCAGGCCCGGAGGCCACTGCGTATGGAATCCGATGCTACGCGAAGGTCGCAGATGAGATCGTCTCGGGATGTTCTGGCGCGCTTCCGCGAGAACTGGATCGGGTACGTACACGAATATCGCTTCCTGCTGGTCCTGGTCGTACTGGCCTCGTTGGCGGACATGGCCTCGACGATCTGGTTCATGCTGTCGCGCGGTCCGGCAGCGGAGAGCCATCCGGCCGTGCGGACGATCTCCCTGGTCTTCGGACCGGTTCTCGGCCCCATTCTCGGCAAGAGTGCCCAGTTTCTGACGGTGATCGGCGTCACGGTGTTCCTCCGCCGGTGGGCGCTATTCATCTTCATCCCGGTCATCATCCTGTACGCCTGGGCCGCCTGGTACAACGTCTGGGGCCACGAACTCTACTATCCCCGCCTGGTCCAGTGGCTGGAGCATCTGTAGGCCCACGCGAGTGGGCGGAGGGGAACGTTTCATTGTCCAGCGGTTGCGACGCTCGTTTCGTCGAGCGGTTGCGTCGAACGGCGTCAGCGCCGCCCCACGTTCCCACGCAACCGACACGAGCATCGCAACCGCGACCCATTCCGCCCTCTTCCGGTCGTAAAAGGACCGGCGCCCGCGACGGTCGAACCCGCCAGGGCCAGAACCGGCACGTACCCGGGGGATCACGACAGGTGCTTGTGTGCAGCGTCACAAAGGGGTATGATGAACTGGGCCTAGAGGCTCCGGTGAGATGTGCGGCGGGCGTCTCTACCAAGCGAGCACAACATGCACCCCGCCGGAGTGGTTTTGATTGGCGAGGGAGCGGAAGACGCCTATGGGAGAGCCCGACGTTGAAATGGTGGTCGGACGTTTGGCGGCGGTGCTGGCCAAGACCCGGAAGGAGGCGATGGCCTATACGGTGCTGACGGTGCTGTGCACGCCGGCGTTTGTGGCAATCGTCAGTCTGGTAATGGTGGGCGTGGTCTTGTACGTCTTCAGCCAGTTCCGCGACAGGATCGACACTGCGATGGCGATCTACACGGGTATGACGGTCTTCATCGCCTCGACGTTCGGACCGGCGATGACGAACACGATCCGATCCTCGTCACTTGCGTTGGACCGGACGTGGTTGGCCGGTGTGGCGGCCCTCTTGGCTCTGGTGATCATCACATACGCGACTCCGCTGCGCGACAAGAGCCCGGTGCTTTTCGGGATCGTCTACTTCACGCTGGGCTTTCTGGTGTTGGGTTTGGCCGGACGAACGCACGCGAATCATCCTGCCGGGAGTTCACGCGACGAGGCGTCGATGTTTCACACCCTTGTGCTGGCGGCGTCCGCTCTTGTCCTGTCGGCGTACGGAGAGCTTCTCTCTGCGTCGTGGCTGTGGTTCCCGCCGAAGCCGCACGAAATCCGCATCGCGGCACGTGTTCTCTGCCGCCTTGGAGCCGCAAACAAGGGCGCGCTCCACGAGTGCGTCGTCGATGACCGCATCGAATGCCTGCTCCAGCGCCTTGGACTGGCCGAGAGAACCGATCAGCAACTGCATCTGACCCCGAAGGGCCTGGATTTCATCCGGGCGGCGGGCACGATGTGATCGTGTGGGAGAATCGATCATAATGGACCAGACCAACCGTCCTTCCCATAATCGCTCCGGGAGGCCTTGGCATCTCGTGGATGCTATCCTCTTTGGCGGGCTTGTCATGGCCTATGGCGCTCTCGTGGCCAGTGTTGCCGTCATTTGGTATCTTCTCGGGTTTCAGCGAGAGCCACCATTGCTCGCGACCGCCGGCCTGCTCCTGGCGCTGACCGCATTGGTGCTCCTGCTTCTGACAGCAATCATTCATCGGATGGTCCAACGCTGGGGACGACACATCGACAGCCGGTATCGATTATGGGGGCTGCGTCTGTTCGTGATCACTGCCATCATCGGGTATCTTGCTCTACCTTTCACACGGCTGGGAATGCCCAGAGTCAAGGGGCTCACCGCCGGACTTAGGAGATACGTCAAGGCGAACGTGGACCTCGGTGCTATGCAAGCCTGGCTGGACACGCTCGACCCAAACGCCTGCTCAGACTACGTCTACGATCTTGCGTCGGGAGCCACCATCGAATCGTGGTGGCCCGACGCGGCGCCGTGGGCGCGGGCGATCACACCCATGGCCCCCTACTCCGCCACCCTGTCTCCCGGTAGCGAGGGGCACCCGGCGATTCACATCCGCTTCAGCACGGGGGGCCTGACAGGTCTGGCAGTGGGTGACCCAGACATGGTGATCCCGCCATCTGGTTTCTCCAGACGCGGCGAGTACCGCCTGCCGGTGGCACCAGGGGCCTATGTGTGGTGTGAGGTACATTGATGACGCCAGACGCTGTCGTTGGGAGTCTCACCGTGGGCAGAGGCGAGCATGACAATCCGGACGAACGACGAAGGGGGAAGCGTTGGTATGTCCCCGATATCCTGCTGGGAGTCGTAATCCTGGCCGGTAGTCCGTACTTCGTCCCGGCCGCCGGCTATGTCGCAGGGCTGCGAAACGACCAGGGACTGGCCTTCACGCTGGTCATGTTCGTGATGTTTGTATTATGGCCGGCGTTGGCGGGCTGCTTGGTCGTCCTGGTCTATCGCATGATTCGCACGTGGCCCAAGCACATCGCGAAAGAAGGTAGGCTCTGGCTGCTGCGACTGGGCGTCCTGGCCGGACTCGTGACCCTCCTGGTCGTTCCTTTCACGCCCTTGCGCCCGCCTGGACGTCCGGGATATGCCCACGGCTTCCGCCGATACGTGCTCGGAAAGGTGGATATCGTGGAGGTCCAGACTTGGCTGAGTGCTCTGGGTGCGGATGTCTACACGCACGGGCCGGTCCGAGTCCAGCGAGCCGAAGAGGGCCCGGTTTGGCCTGATACCACGAATTGGCCGCCAAGCCTGACGCGTCTGGACCCGGTCCAAGCGTACTTCCGGATGACCGTGGATCGTCGTCTGACGATTCGCCTTACATGGGTTGTGCCAGGGGAAAGCTGGGGCGTCGAAATCGGGCCGGTGGATATGCCGATACCGAAGAGCCAGCCCAGGACGAGAGACAATAGCCACAAGCAGGTCGTCTGGAACGACGGCGAGTACCGCCTGCGGATGGCCCCAGGAGCGTACGTGTGGCAGGAGATCCGTTGATGATCGAGAGCCTGAGGAGAGACGCAATCAGGGGTGACGGTGGCCGCCGTAGAAGTGCAGTGAGGATAGCGCTTGCCATCCTGGGGCTGGTGATCCTGACAGCCCTTGTGGTGTCTGGGTTTGTCTGGGGACTTCTTGATACCATCTTCTACGTGGGTGGGTTGTTCAATTCCCCTTTGGTCTTCGGCTTGGCCCCTTTCATACTCCTGATTGCCTTCTTGGCGCTGATCTATCTGCCCACGAGGACCATCCGTGTCGTCTCTCGTCTGGCCAGGCTTGATGATCGGTTCAAACGCCGGCGAGTGCTCGTGACCGCCACAGTGTTGACCCTCGTGGCCTCGTTTGCGCTGGGATTCTGCGGCGTGGCCCCCGTCCCCATCGATTTCTTCGCATCCGGTCTCGCTCGCTTTGTGAATCTTCGAACAGATATCGCCGCGATTCAGGCCTGGCTGGACACGCTGGACCCGAACGACTGCGAGGATCAGCCTCCGCAGGTGACATTCGCTCCCGGCGTGCACGTCTCGGATCGGCCCAAGTACGTGCCGACCCCTCCCTGCATTGCACGGTTGGGTCGCTTTTGCAACTGGCTTGGCCGGGATGAACTGGGGATAGGCGGGCTTCAGGGCTGCAATGGCTCGATGCGTATCCGTGGCGGGAAGCGCGGCCAGCGGCACGGTGTTCTTGGTGCGGAAGATCTTCGCCTCCGCAGGCCCCATGCTGCGGCTTGCGATGAGCA
>ENA-OSEO01005094-OSEO01005094.1-sediment-metagenome-genome-assembly--contig:-NODE-5094-length-13016-cov-4.111214_pt1 | contig 13016 bp, 5 predicted proteins | sample MGYA00237883_ERZ534232 | MGnify/ENA metagenome assembly ERZ534232
GACACGCGCCCAAGGAGGAGCGACACGCACACGAATGTCGCCGGATCGGTGCGCGTCACACCATACAGCAGGCCGGCGATCACCCTCGTGAGCACAAGCGCGCCGGCCAGTCCCACCCCGACGCCAATCAGCGTGAGCCTGAGCCCTTGCGTGACCGTGGCTCTCAGAACGTCTCTATCCCTGGCGCCCAGGGCCATCCGAATACCAATATCGTGAGTCTGCTGCGTCACGACATACTGGAGCAGACCATAGATGCCGGCGCAGGCCAGAACGAGGGCGGCCCCGCTGAAAACTCCCAGCAGCAGGACGGTGAACCGCCGGGGCCCCAGCATCTCGCCGAGGAGGCCGGTAAGCGTCTGCAATTCACAGGCTTGGTCCTTGTCCAGCGACGAGACCTGGACCCGCAGGGCGTCCGCCAAACGCATGGGGTCTCCGTCCGTCCGGACCGCTACATCCAGGATGGCAGCATAGTACGTGGATCGAGGAAGCGGCTCGTACAGCACGCCGCGCGCGGGGGCAAAAACCTCGAAGTCCTTCGTGGCACCGGCCACGCCAACTACGGTTCTGACGTCTTTCTCATCAAGGTAGATGTGCTCTCCCAGAGGGTCTCGATCCGGGAAGTGTATGCGCGCGAGCGTCTCATCGATGATGACCGCCGGCGCCAGCGGCTGTGCATCATCCTGCGTGAACGACCGGCCGCGGAGGATTCGAATCCCGAGCGCCTCGAAGAAGCCGGGACCGACTTCGGCAGAGGCCACCTCGGACATTTCTTCCCGTCCGGCCGGCGGACGACCGCCAACGAAGATCGTGCAGACCCCTCCCCAAACGCTGGGCAGGCCGCGCCACCGCACGACCGCGGCAGATCGCACGTCTGGCAGCGCCCGGACACCTTCCAAGAGCGACTCAAAGAACGCTTTGCGCTCGGGAGACTCCGGATACTTCATCTTCGGCAATTCGATGTGCATGGTCAGCACGTTCTCGGGTTCATAGCCCAGGTCGATTTCCTGGATCGCGATCAGGCTTCGGATCAGCAGGGTGGCACCGGCAAGCAGGATCAGTGAAGTCCCGATCTGCGAGACCACCAGGCCGTCGCGTACAAATCGCCATCTACGACCTGGCGTGGATCGGCCCGACCCTTCCTTCAAGGCCCGAACCGGTTGCGCGCCGGCCGCCCGCCAGGCGGGCAATGCCCCGAACAGCAATCCCGTCAGCACAGACAGGGCCAACGCAAAGGCGAACACCGGGATGTCGATGCGGGTCTCACCGATGCGCACGATCTCCGCGGGAGCCAGCTTCGACACCACGTGAACGGCCGCGTGCGCCAGCAGGATTCCGAGCACGCCGGCCACCATGCCAAGGACGAGACTCTCCGCGAGGGCCTGACGCATGACACGGCCGCGCGAAGCCCCCAGAGCGACACGCACCGCCGTCTCCCGCTGACGCACGGCCGTGTGCACGAGAAGCAGGTTCGTGGCGTTGGCACAGCCAATCAGAAGGACGAAACCCGCCGCCCCCAGAAGCAGTAGCAGGGTTCGACGATGGTCCCCATAAATGTCATCCACCAAACGTCGGAGGCCCACCGTGTAACCGGCGTTCCGTCGAGGGTCAATTCCTTCGAGTCGCGCAGCCAGCAAGGCCATGTGTGCGCGGGCCTGCTCAATCGTCACGCCCTTCTTGAGTCGCGCGAGGGGCAGTGTCGCGACGGTCCTCTCCGGAACCATGGGCACCCAGAAAGGCGCCGGGTAGTGGATCGTGAAGCGAAAGTCGGGCGGCATGATGCCGATGATAGTGTATGGCTCGCCGTCCAGTTCCATGGTGCCGCCCAGCACGCGAGGATCGGCGCCCCATTGCTCCCGCCAGAACGCATGGCTCAAGACGACCACGCGATGATGGCCCAGTGTCTCCTCTTCCGGCAGGAACGTCCGCCCCAGCATAGGGCTCACGCCTAACACCGTGAAGAGAGAGGTGGATACCTCCTCGACCCGGATATGCCGGGGGTTGCCCACTCCGGTGAGGTACACCCTGTGGAGTCCGAAACCGGCCATCTCCTCGAAGACTTGGTTATGCTCTCGCCAGTAGATGAAGTCCCGCGTGTAGGTGATGGTGGCCGAGCCCCCTTCCTTCTTCTGCGGAAAGAGCCTGACGATCCGGTCCGGCTCTCGATAGGGCAAGGATCTCAGCAGCACCGCGTTCACGACGCTGAAGACCGCGGTCGTCGCCCCAATGCCCACGGCCAGGATGACGACAACAACCGCCGTGAAGCCGGGGTTCTTCGCCAGCATCCGAAGGCCATACCGTACGTCCTGCCAGAGCGTTCCCATCGTTTCTTCCTTTAGGCCGTCCCCGCGTACTTCGTCGATCGCGCAGAGGCGTTGCCAGATATGTCGTAGCAAACAGCATGCCAGAGGGTTGCCGCCGAATCGCGGATTGACACCCACAGAATGCGCCGACAGCACCCTACATCCTAGCACTGCGTGTCCGCTTCCGGAATCGCGCGCCCGGATTCGGACACAGCGGATCTACCGCCTTTCGAGCCGGTAGTTACCCCAGGTGGGGATGTCGCGCGTGAAGTCGAGGGTCCCTCCTCCCTTCGTCGCGAAGACGCCGGGCTTGACTTGCTGTAGCTTCTCATCGACCGACCGGAACCCACTGACCTGCTCGAAGAACTTCGACTCCGTCACGCACAGGAACCCGCCCTTTTCCTGGACCTTGATCCGTGGCGTGAACTCGTCGCGTCCGACGATCAGGACCGCCAGATGGGCCCACCATTCGAGCGAGTACTCGCTGAAGCAGAGGGAATGCGTTCCCTCGTAGCGTCGCCATGCACGATCATACGGGGTCGGCACGTGCCCGGACCAACCCCACCAAGGGCCGACGCAATGACTGCCATCAGGCTCCCGCCAGGGGAAACGCTTCGTAACAACCTTCTCCTTGATCAGCCGGTCGGTCAGGGTCAGACCTAGGTCGGCGAGCGCGGAGTTGGGCATCTCATTGGTCAGGACCACCGTGCCGATGCCGTACTCGGGATACCAGTGCGTCAGGGAGGTGAAGCCGAAGCCCCAGCCGTCGTGCCACAGGAGGGACTCGGTCCGTTCGGGAGACCGCTTGTCGAGAAAGACGCCGAAGCCGTAGTACACGTTCGGATCGGTCCGCGCCAGCCCGGCCGGACGGTAGATCGCGTCCATGAGCGCGCGATCTAAAAAGCGTCGGCCGTCGACCGTTCCTCGATTGATGTGGAGCTGAAGGAATCTCGCCATGTCCCTGGCCGTACTGTAGACGCCGCCGGCGCCGAGCGCGGGGTAGACGGCCGTCATCTTCGCGATGCCCCCCGTGTGACCAACGGCTCGCTCGTGGTCCTCCAGGATCGCGTTCCGGTCGGCCGTGCTGCCAGCCATACCCAGAGGCGAAAAGAGCTTCTCCTTGAGGTACAACTCGAAGGGCTTGCCCGAAACCCGCTGGACGATGTACGCAGCCATGTCGGAGGAGGCACCGCTCTGGTAGAAACTGCTGCCCACAGGGCATACGAGCCACGTGCCGAAGAGACTCTTCACATGGCCGTCAAAGGAGGTCGTGGAGGAAGGCTCGAAGTAGTTCCCCAGCGGCGTCTCCACGGGCAGACCCGCGGTGTAACTCAGCAGATGCCGGAGCGTGATCCTGCGTTCTGGATGCTCCTCATACCGACTGTTGATCTTGAACTCCGGAAGGTAGGTCGTGATCGGCTCATCGAGACTCACGAGTCCATCCTGCACGGCCAGCATCACAGCGGTCGCGGTAATCAGCTTCGACACGCCGCACAGGAGGAACGGCGTATCCGGCGTCACGGCTTTGTTCGGTCTGCCCCGTGTCCGGCCGAATCCTTCCGTCCAGAGGATACCCTGGTCATCGACCAGTGCGATCGAGGTCCCGGCGACATCCGCTTTGCCCATCCTGCCCGGAACAGAGGCACGGAATTCGTCGATCACGGCCTCGATCTTCGGGTCGAGCCCTGTTCTCTTGTAGCACGCCGTCTGCGCCAGAGCCGCTTCACCGACCACTCCCAGCAGGATTCCGATTACGACCACGGGCGTTCGAGCCGTCCTCACCGAATTGCCTCCACACAAGGTACTCATGATCCCCCGGTCTCATTCACATCGCAGCGCCGCCATCGGATCGGTCCGCGCCGCCCGACGGGCGGGGAGGTAACAAGCCAGCAGCGCAACGGCGGTCAGAAGCAGCATGACTCCGAGGTACGTCACGGGATCATCGGGGCTCACGTTGTGAAGCATGCCCGGCAGGCTGGCGAACAAGCGACCGAGGACGAACCCGCCCACCCCGCCAAAGGCCAAACCGATGAGAATGAGCCGGAGGGCCTGCCTTGCAACCATCCGGATCACGTCGGGACGGCTCGCCCCCAGGGCCATGCGGATGCCGATCTCCTGGACACGCTGGCTGACGGAGTAACTGATCACGCCGTAGAGGCCCGCGCAGGCCATGATGGCCGCCGCGACGGCCGGAATGCCGAACAGCCAGGCGACCAAGCGTCGCAACCACATAGATTCCGCGACTCGCTGGGACATGGTCTGGACGTTCTGAATGGGCAGCCCCGCGTCGGCGGATCGGACGACCTGACGAATGGAGGCCATCGGGGCCAGAGGATCGTCCGAGGCCTGCACGATCCCGAACATGCCAAAGGGCACATCCGGACCCGTCGGCAGATAGACGGCCGGCCAAGGCGGCTGGTCGAGGGCGGAGTTGATAACGTCTCCGACCACAGCAACCACGCGGACCCAGTGGGACGAGTTGGGCCGGCGCACCCGCTTGTCGAGCGGACTTTCGCCCGGCCAGAATTGCTCCGCCAGTGTCTCATTGATGATGGCAACCGGTTCGCTGTCTTTTCGATTGTCCTCGTCAGCAAAGAGACGCCCGGCCAGCAGGCGTATGCTCAAGGTCTCGAAATAGCCCGGCGTCACCCTCTGGCAGAGAACTGCCGGGGGAGACTGCCCCCCGTCCGTGAGAACTGCGTCTTCGATCTCCAAGTGGTCGAACGACGGCCAGGACATGGGCAGATAGTTGCTCATAGCGGCCTGCGTTACGCCCGGCAGCGCCCGTACTTTCTCCAGGTGCTGCTCCCAAAAGGCACGACGCTTAGCTTCGTCAAAGTAGGGACCGATGGGCAGGGAGATGTTATAGGTCAGGATGCCGGCGTGGCGGAAGCCGGGATCGATACTCTGCACCTGGCGGAAGGTTCGCAGCAGCAACCCGGCGCCGATGAGGACTGTCATGGCCAAGGCCACCTCGCCGGTCACGATGGCATGAAGTGTACGCCAGCAGCTCCGCGTGGCTGTGGCGCGCGTGGCCGCGGCCTGCAGCACACCATGCACATCCCGCGCGAAAGCTGCATGCAACGACGGCAACAGGCCCGATGCGACGGTGCTCGCCGTGACGATCTCTACGGCGAACAGCACGCAGCGTGCGTCCATGGAGAACGTGATCCACCGAGGGACCTGATTCGCCAACTGCGACGACAACAGCACGTCCAAGGCGAGATGGCCCAGGAGCACCCCCAGCGCGCCGCCGAGCACGGAGAGGATGAGACTCTCTGCCAGAACCTGCCCAATGATGCGGCCGCGTGAGGCGCCCAGGGCGGCGCGCAGTGCGAACCCCCGGATCTGGAATGTCCCACGCGCCAGCATGATGCTCGTCACGTTGCAGCAGGCGGCCAGCAAGGCGAATCCCATCACTCCCAACAGGATAAACAACCCGAACCGGAATTGGTTGATCTGCTGTCGGTAGAACTCGCGGAACGGGACCACCGCGGGGCGCGTCGTGACCTCGTTCTCGGCGTATTGCTCGATCCAGCCTTGGTGGATGCGGACCAGGTCCTCGCGGGCCTGCTCGACGGTCACGCCCTCCTTGAGGCGACCCATCGCCCAGGTGCCGAGCCCGCCGTGACGACCCAGGGCATCGGGGCGCAACGGCTGCCAAAGATCTTTCTCCTCGGGGAAATCCGCTTCCCGGGGGAGCACCCCGATGACCGTGAAGGGCTCGTTGTCCAGGCGTACCATCCGACCGACGACGGCAGGGTCCCGACCGAAGAGCCGTTCCCAGAGGCCGAAGCTCAGCAGAACCACATTAGGTCCCCCCTGTCGGTCTTCTTCAGCCGTGAAGTACCGGCCTACAATCGGGCGCAAGCCCAACACCTCCAGGAAATCGTGCGAGGCCAGACGTAGTGAGACCCGTTCCGTCCTATCGTCCATCGAGAGGTTGGCGGCAAAGAAGGAACTGAAACCCATCCGCTCGAACGTGCCGTTGTGTTGTCGCCAGGCATGGAAACGCGGATACGCGGCCCCGACAAACTGCGTCGCGGTCTTGCGGTCCGTCTCGTACAGCATCATGAGCCGGTCGGCATTGGGCACGGGGCAGGGCCTGAGGAACAGCCCGTTGAACAGACTGAAGACCGTCGTCAGGCCGGCAACGCCGATCGCCAGGATCCCCGCCGTCGTCAGTGTAAATCCCGGCTGTTTCGCCAAGTTCCGACACGTGATCCTCATGTCATGACATAGCGTTCCCATGGGTTTCTCCCTTGGCCTGTCTGTGTATACCCGGTCCGTCGTGCCGGGATCTGCATGCGTGAGAGTGCAGCAAACAACATGCCAGAGAGACCGGGCTGTGCCCCGGTCCAGAATCCCGCAGCAGGAGTGCCTCTGACCAGGATCGCGTGTCCACTTTCACATCCGGCGCGCCCGGGTTCGGACACGAGAAGTGTCAGGTGAAGCCCACGGAGGACTACTCCTGTGGAGGTTGTGCTCGTCGCCCCTACGACCGCTCCGGCTACTCACAGCGCAGTGTGGCCATTGGGTCGATCCGCGCCGCCCGACGGGCGGGAATCCAGCAGGCGAGCGTCGGCACCAGAGCGACCAGCAGGATTCCGATACCCAGCGTCAGCGGGTCCAACGGTGAGATTCCGAACAACTGGCTTGCGATCACCTTGCGGAGGGCAACCGCCGCGAGCAGTCCGAAGGCGACCCCGGTCAGGGTGAAGCCGGCGGCGTGCTTCATGACCAGGCGCAGGATGTCCGGCCGTTGGGCTCCCAGGGCGATCCGAATCCCTAACTCGCGGACCCGCATCGAGACCGTGAACGCGACCACGCCGTAGATCCCGATCACCGCCAGCGTGAATGCGACACCCGCGAACACGGAAAGCATAGCCATGAGAAACCGCCGATGGGCCGTCAGTTCCGAGTGGAATTCCTCCATTGTGCTCACGCTCTCGACTTTGAAGGACGGGTCCACCGCTTGCGCCTCCCGCCGCGCGGTCTTCGTCAGAGTCACAGGATCGCCCTGACAGCGCAAGGCGACGCTCAGGATGGTGTGCTTTCGCGTACGCTGGGCGAAGGGAATGAACACCTCCAAGGGAGCCTCTTGATCGGGGCCGCTATATCGGATGTTCTGCACAACTCCGATCACTTGGCGAGGCACCAGCCTGTCCCCGCTGCCGTCATAGAAGATCCTGCCTCTGTGTTCAAAGGCCACCTGCCGGCCGAGAGGGTCCTCGTCGGGCCAGAGTCTTTTCGCCAAGGCTTCATTGATGATCACCACCGGGCCGGAGTTCTCGCTGTCCTGGGTCCCGAAGTGTCGGCCCCGAGCCAACGGGGCTCCCAGAAGGCGAAGGTAATCCGCGCTGACGGTCCGTACGTAGGCGACCGGGTAGGATTCAGGCGGCTCCTGCGCCGGCACCGGCGTGGCCAAACAGGAGTCGGACGACTCGCCCGACAGGGGTAGCCCAGTGGAGGAAGCCGCCAACTCCACCTCGGGAAGAGCCTGCAACCGCTCGAGCAACTCATCATGCCGGTTGGTGAGGTTCGGGCCCGATAGACGCAGGGTCAAAACGTGGCGGGACTGGAGCCCCAACTCCACCTGCATCAGGTGCAGATAGCTTCGGATCAAGAGACTAGCGCCGATGACCAGCACGAAGGAGAGGACGATTTCCGACACGACGATCCATCGAATGATCCGTCGTTCGCCGAAGCCCGAGGTCGCGCGCGACCCGAATCCTCTCAGCACATTCGCCAGATTCAAGCGAGACGCCACCATGCCCGGAACCGATCCGACGGCCAAGGCACTCAGGAAGGTGACGATCAGAGCTGCAGCAAGCACCCTCGCGTCCAGGCGAATCTCATCGACGCCCGGCAGACTCCGTGGCGCCAGGACCAGCAGGACGTCCAAGCCCCACTGCGCCAGGAAAAGGCCAAAGAGGCCGCCGAGCAGCACGAGGATCATGTTCTCACAGATCAACTGACGCATGATTCGCAGCCGGGAACTGCCCAGGGTGGAGCGCACGGCCATCTCAGTCCGTCGCCTCATGGAATACACCAGGAGGAGATTGGCCACATTGGCGCACGCGATCAGCAGGACAAACGCCGCCGCGGCCAGGATCAGTAGGCTCGCGGAGCGAATCGGCCCCACAAGAACCTGGGGTACCGGGCGTACCATCATGCGCACCGTCTCAGGGAAATCGTCCAGATACTGCTCGTGCTGAGCGCGTGTCACGCGGTCCATATCTGCCTGGGCCTGCGCGAGCGTGACGCCGGGCTTCAGACACCCGACAACGCCGTAGTTCCAACTGCTACGCGCTTCCGTTTCAAAGCGCTCCGGGACAGGGATCCAGTAGTCCACCCTCTTGTTCACGCCGGCACTATCGAACGTGGGAAAGAACCGATAGCCGGGGGCAGCGATCCCAACGATCTCCCGAGCCTGCCCCGCCAGGAGCACGGCACGTCCGACGATCTGCGGGTCTTCGCCGAACCGGTCGCGCCACGTGTGACAGCTCAGCACGACCGTAGACTGCCCTCTGTCGTTCTCCGTAAGCGTCCTGCCACACAATACTCTCATCCCAAGGACGGAGAAGAAGTTGGGCGTCACGGCCAGCCCCTGCAGGTCCACCAGGTCCTCCTGGGTCTGCGCCCAGCCACTCCAGAGGTTGTGGGGCTGATGCCGCCGGTAGGCCGCCAAATCGGAGAAAGACCTGTTCTGCGTCTTCCAATCGAGATAGAACGCGGCTGATCCCAGCGGCAGTCCGCCGCCAAAAGCATCCGAACGAGTGAGGAACACAAGTCGGTCGGGCCGCTCATAGGGCATGAATCGCACCGTCACCCCATTGACGACGCTGAATACGGCCGTGACTCCGCCGATGCCAAGTCCGAGACACAGAATCACCGCTGCCGCAAATCCCGGCTTGCGCGCGAGCATTCGACCACCAACGCGAAGGTCCTGCCAGATCGTTCTCATTGCATGACCCCAAATGTAGGCTGGGGTTGGGCTGATCGATTCTCTTGGTGCGGAGTTCCTGGTGGGGCAAGCCCCACCCTACTCCTTCTCCATCCACCCGTCCTTGAGCTTGACAATCCGCCGGCCGTAGGCAGCGTACTTCTCGTTGTGGGTCACCTGGATGATCGTGGTGCCCTCGCTGTTGAGTTTCTTAAACAGCTTCATGATCTCGTCGCCCTGGCTGGAGTGCAGGTTGCCGGTGGGCTCGTCGGCCAGCAGGAGCTTCGGATTGGCGATGACCGCGCGGGCGACGCCGACGAGCTGTTGCTGGCCGCCGGAGAGTTGGCTGGGATACAGATCCTTCTTGCCCACGATGCCGAAGCGGTCGAGCGTGTCGCAGACCATCGATGCCCGCTCGGAGCCCTTGATGTTCCGGTAGGACAGGGGGATGTCCAGGTTCTCGTAGACCGTCAGCGTGTCGAGCAGATTGAAGTTCTGAAAGACGAAGCCGATGTACTGCTTGTTCAAGGCCAGGCGCTCCTTGGGCTTCATCGCGTGGATCGCGTGGTCGAAGAGGTGGTACTCGCCCTCCCAGTCGCCGTCGAGCATGCCGAGAATGTTCAGCAGGGTCGTCTTGCCCGCCGCGGACGGGCCCATGAACGTGACGAACTCGCCCTGCTCGATGTCCAGGTTGATCTGCCGCAGGACGTAATTCTTGCCTGCGCGGGTTTCGTAGCACTTCTCGATGTTTCGCAGTCGAATCATGAGGTCTCCAGTTCACAGTTCTCGGTTCACGGTTGTAGTGGGGCTTGCCCCACCGATTTCTCCCATCATAACGACTCCGGCGGGGCAAGTCCCACCCTGCCAATTCATTCACATCTCAACGCCACCATCGGATCGATCTTGGCCGCCCGGCGGGCGGGAAGGTAACACGCCGCAAAGGCCGCGGCAAGCAGCACGATCAGCACGACCGCAAGCATGACGGGATCGGTCGGCTTCGATTCGTAGAGCAGACTCGCGACGATCTGACTCATTGCGTAACCGCCCACCAGACCCAAGCCGATACCCACCAGGATCAGCAGTGCGCCCTGGCGAAGGACTGCGCGTATGATGCCGCCTCGCGTCGCGCCCAGCGCCATGCGGACGCCGATCTCGTGCGCCCGCCGTGATACGCCATACTGGAGCAGACCATACAACCCCAGAGCCGCCACTACCAGGGCGACCTGCGCAAACGCCCCCAAGAGGACGATGGCGAATCGGCGCGGGGCCAGCATCCCGGAGAGCCGCTCTTCAATCGAGTCTACAAAAGCGACCTCCAAGTCCTTGTCCAGGTCGGCCATCTGCGCCCGCAGGATCGGGGCCAAGCGCAGCGGATCTCCGTCCGCCTTGACGACAACGTCGGGAGGCCACCAGAATCTCTCACCCGGCAGCCGATAGTAGGCGACCGTATTCTGCTCCAAGGCATCATAATCCCTCAGGGAACTCACAACTCCCACGATGCGCCCCTGGCCCTGGACGTCCGTGCCAGGGTTCGACAATTCCAGCCCGATTCGTTGCCCGATCGGATCCCGATCGGGGAAGTACCGTCGGGCCAGTCTCTCATCGATGATGATGCCCTTTTCCACGCCCTGCTCATCCTGCTCGAGGAAGTCGCGGCCCTTGAGAATCCGCATCCCGACCGTTGCGAAGAATTCTCTGCTGACGACATGGACCCGCACCACCATGGTCTTCTCCGGGTCCACGGGACGTCCCTCGATGGTCAACGGTATGAACCCACCGCCCCGGGGCTGGTGATAGAAGCCGAGCGAAACCACCGCCGCCGAGCGGACGTGCGGCAAGGCCTGCACCCGCTGCAGAATCTGTTTGGTGAGCGCGGTGCCTTCGGGGCCTTCAGGGTATCGCCCCTCGCGCATCTCCATGCGCATCGCCACGAGATTCTCCGGCCGAAAGCCCAGGTCCTCCCTCTGCAGAAAGACCAGACTCTCGATCAGCATTGCGACACCCACCAGCAAGGTCAAGGCAACGGCAATCTGCGCGACCACCAGACCATCGCACAGGCGTCGCCAGGCGCGGTCTACCACGGGACCCGATGACTCCCCTCGAACGGTTCTGACCAGACGCATGCCCCCCGCCTTCCAGGCCGGCAGCAGACCAAACGCCAGGCCCACCGCCAGGGACAGTCCCAGCGCGAACAGGAGCACGGCCCCGTCGATACGCGTTTTGTCGATCCCGGATATGTTCGCCGGACACACGGCAGTAATCCCTTTGATGATCCACGCCGCCGCCAGAGTGCCGCATAGTCCTCCCGCCAGGCTCAGCAGGAGGCTCTCCGTGAGCAGTTGCGCCAGGATGCGGCCTCGGGACGCGCCCAGCGTCGCACGCATGGCGATCTCCTGCCGGCGGGCGTCCCCATGCACCAGGAACAGGCCCGCGACGTTCATGCAGGCGATCAGAAGGACGAGGATCACAGCGCCCCACAGTGGATACAGCAGCCTGCGCTCAGACCCGAACCATTCGTCCGCCTTGCGCTCGACCACAACCTCGTACCCGGCATAGGCCTGTGAGTCCGCCTGCGCCAATTGCCGCTGCAGGACGACCATGTCGGCGCGAGCCCGTTCCACGCTCACTCCGCGCCTGAGGCGGGCCCACACCCAAATGTCATCTTCGTCTCCCAGGTGGTCGAGAACGAGAGGAATCCAAAGGACCACAGCCGCCTGCAAAGGAGTATCACGATACTCGGCCGGCATGACGCCGATGACCGTATAAACCTCGCCATTGGCGACAACACTCCTGCCAAGCACCTGCGGATCGCCGCCCAGATGCTCCTGCCAGAAGGCATGGCTCACAATCATCACGTGAGAGCGGTCCGCCTGCTCCTCCGCCGGCGCGAACGTCCGCCCCAGCGCGGGCCGCACGCCGAGCAGGGAGAAGAAGCAGGATGATATGGCATAGCCACGGACCGGGAGAGGCTCGCCCAGGCCCGTGACATTGATCGCGCGACCACCTCTGCCTGCCACGTAGTCGAACACCTGGTTGTGATCGCGCCAGTAGACAAAGGTCTGCGGGGACGCCGGCCTCGTGTGCAGCAGCTTGTCGGTTTCCTTCTCCTCGACCGCGACAATCCTCGCTGGATCATAGGGCAGGGCCTTCAGGAGCACGGCATTGATGACACTGAAGACCGCGGTGTTGGCCCCGATGGCGATGGTCAGGATCGCCACCACGAGGATCGCGAATCCCGGGCCTCGCGCCATCATCCGCAGAGCATACCGAACGTCTTGCCACAGCATTCCCATTCACTTCTCCTATTCGTACCTCAGCGCCACCATCGGATCGATCCGCGCCGCCCGCCGTGCGGGAAGGTAGCCGGCCGTGAGGGCCACAGCAGTCAACACGAGCGCTACACCGGCCAGTGTCACAGGATCGGTCGGCGTCACATCATACAGCAGGCTCGACAGGACCCGGGTCACGGCCAGTGCCCCGGCCAGCCCGGAGACCACGCCAAGGATCGCCAGCTTCAGTCCACGCGCCAGCACCGCTTGGAGAACGTCGATTCTCCGCGCTCCCAGGGCCATGCGGATGCCAATGTCGTGAGTCTGCTGGGTCGTGCTGTATTCGAGTAGGCCGTACACGCCGATCATCGCCACGATCAGCGCCATACCGGCGAACACACTGAGCAGAATCATGACGAAACGTCGCGACGCCAGGCTCGCCGAGAGAATCGTTTCCATCGCGTCGATCCGCGAGATCACTTCATCTTCGCTCAGGGCGGC
>ENA-OSEO01005095-OSEO01005095.1-sediment-metagenome-genome-assembly--contig:-NODE-5095-length-13016-cov-3.864827_pt1 | contig 13016 bp, 11 predicted proteins | sample MGYA00237883_ERZ534232 | MGnify/ENA metagenome assembly ERZ534232
CCCCGCTGCATTTCGGGCAGGAACAAATCATGCCGCCTTTCTGGGGAAGCGTGAAATCAGGGATATTTAACATGCTCCGCGCCGCGTCAATAATCGGGTAGATGTCCGGATTGGTTACCTGATAAAAAACATTTAATCCATCGCGGCGATCCTGGATCAATCCGGCATCCCGCAGCACCATGAGCTGCTGGGATATGTATGCCTGCCGGTACCCCAAACAGGCTTCGATATGGCAGACACAATGTTCACCCTCTCGAAGAATTTCCAGAATGGACAATCGCGCGGGATGAGCCAAGACTTTGAATATTTGAGCCTGTCTTTTACTGGGCTCCAGGTACAGATTAATTTCTTTTGTTATATTCATAATATTGAATATATTATACCCCATTTATTCCAAAACAGAAGGATAAAAGTCATGTTGTTCAGATGAAAAAAATAATCTCCGGGTAAATCGGGTTACAGTTTCTGAACAACTGCTCTTTGTAAGAGCTTTTTGGCGTTTCTTTTGTGCTGCAACATTATTCCCCCGCAGACAAGGATAACCAACCGCAGGTAAAATCAATTTATCATTCGTTTTCAACCCAAAAGTGAGGAAATTATGGCAAGGATCATTTTGAACATGGCGGTGACTCTGGACGGCTTTATCGCCCGGCCCGACGGCGGGGTGGAGTGGTGTTTTACCGACCAGGATTACGGCTTTTCAGCTTTCCGAGAAACCATCGGCACCATTCTGATGGGGCGGGCCACCTATGAGGTGGTGCTCTCCTTCGGCGAACTGCTTAAGGACGCGGAATGCTTTGTGTACTCCAGGAGCCTGAAAGACTCCAACTCCGAACATATCCGCGTGCTGCGAGAGATTGACCCGGACTACATCCGGCAGATGAAAGCCGGGCGCGACCGGGATATCTGGCTGATGGGCGGGGGTGAAGTCAACGGCCAGTTCCTGGCGCTGGGCCTGCTGGATGAGCTCCAGCTTGCCATCCATCCCTTGCTGCTCGGCGAGGGCATCGCGGCTTTTGGCGGGTACAGCTTTCCTCCCGAAAGGTTAAAGCTGGTTTCCACCAGAACCTTCAACACCGGCCTGCTGCTGGCCGTTTACCGCGTCCTTAACCCCAATTAAGCCCATCCGCTGCCGGAAGCGGGTGGGCCCGGCGCGTGAAACATAAAGCAATCGCGATTAAATTGCAGGTATTAAAGGGAATTCAGGTCATCAAACAGCGAAGTGTTCGCCGGTTGAACCGGTAGGTGATATCGCGTGTAAATGGAAGCGCATCCACGCAAGCAATCATGACCGGAGGATTGAGCCGGTTTTCCATTTACACACGAATCTTAAAAGGGGCTCAGCTTACTATTTCTTGTCTTTTTTCTCTTTCTTTTCTTTCTTGTCCTTCTTGTCCTTCTTATCTTTCTTGTCTTTCTTATCCTTGTCTTTTCCCATCGTTACCTTCTCCTTTCACCAGACTGTGAATAACATGTGGTAATACTATAGCATCTTTTTAATTCAAAAACAAAGTTTTTTGAGAAATTGTTTCGACAAATGAGATAGATGGAAAAGAAGCTGAATTCAAGGGAATATTTCCCCAAAACCAGCAGCAGAAAATGCGCGAATCGGGCTTAAGCAATTGCTTTTTCTCTTTTAAATTTCTTCTGGCGAAGGAGCATATTGGTGTTGGTGCCCACGGTTGAACCGGTGCTGAAGAACATGGCTGCCAGGCCGCCCGCCACAAAGACAGCCGGGGCGAACGCCGCCAGGAGCTGGGTGATGGCGTAGGACAACCCCCAGAAAACCAGATGCAGGATCGAACGCTTGACCACCAACTGCTTATCTTTGTGATAGAGTTTCGCGGTCTGCCCCCAGGCCAGCCCAAAACCCAATCCGAATACACCCAGCATCAGCCCCGCCAGGAGGGTCCCAAAGGAATCGAACAGCGCCTGGTTCAAAAAGACAATGTTGACCAACAAAGCCAGCGGTGCCATGATGATCCCGACAAGGTTGCTTCGCGGGCGGGCGCGCTGCTCTTTTCTCACCATGCGGATCATCGAAAAGATCATCAGCAGGTTCAGGGGGATCGAAAGCAGGCTGATCAGCCGTCCCAAAATATCCAGTGCCATCAGCTCCCCCTTTCCACCTGCTGGCGCCCGCATTTTGGACAGAACCTCACACCGGGCCGCAGGGCAGCGCCGCAGCCTGAACAGAAGCGCTGGCTATTAACCTGGGCCGGCGGATTTCCCGCGCCTGAGCCAGGGCTTTTCATTTCTTCCATTGGCCTGGCAGGCGCGGTCGACGCCTGCCCCGCGGGGTCTTGCGGGAAACCAATCCGGTACAGCAGTTTGGACAATTCAATCCCGTTGACCGCCGTCAGCTGCAGCCAGTACTGCCCATCTGCTCCCGGCACGGCTTCGAGGACAAGGTTGGTGCCCACGCCCACCACAAAAGCCAGATGAAAACCGGTTAGCCCTTCTTCCATCTGACGGATCGCACAGGAACCAAAAGACAGCATGGGGACCAGGGCGTCCGCCAGAGCGATCATCAAATCATTGGGATAGTAAAAATCTTCCTGGCCGCGGTCCAGATACCCCAACCCTTTAAGTTCATCCAGCAACCCTGAAATCGTTTCTTCACTGACCGAAAATTGCAGGGAGGGGAACAAATAAGGGAGCAAGGCAGACATCCACATCAGATCGTCGCCCATCTGTATTTCCATCGCGCGCTGCCAAAGCGCATGGGGGGTAAAGGAAAAGGACGTTTCCCGATCATTTTGCAGCTTGCTGATGATTCTCATCGTGTGGATCCAGTCCAACACGCAGAAAAAGATCAGCGCCGCCTGTGAAGGCAGGTTCACGGCAAATTCCAACCCTTCCAACCGCGGCCCAACCATCAAATGCTCCAGCAGGGCATCCGACACCTGGCTGGGCGAAATCCCCGGCCGGATGATATAACGACCCTCCGCTTTGCGTTCCGTGAAGATCACCAGTTGATCATCCTGAAACCCGTCCGCGCTGTACATTTCAGTAACAAGGATCTCCTGCAAATCTCCCAGCACAAGCTGAACGTTCGTTTTAGGCTGCAAGAGCGCCCGCAAGGCTGCCTTACCCGCAGCGCTCAACCCCGACAGGCCCGGGTCAGCACGCGCTTCCAACCAGCCACTTCCTTTCAAGACAGCAGATGGTTGGCTGCGCACGGCAGCTCCATCTGCATGGTTCCCTGCCGGCAGAGGCGATGACTCGCTGCGCTGCGCGCCAGCCAGCACCATTAATTGGTTTATTTCCGCTTTCGTGATATTTAAAGGCTGCAATGCTGCTGTCATCTCCCACCTCCCAGATCAGATGGTAAATCCAAGTAGTCTGTGTAGCGCTGCCAAACATCATCCAGTTCAGCCCCGCTGAGATGATAATTGGGATCGTTTTTCAGGGCCATCACCTTTTGCATCCACTCCGGCATGTCTGCTCCCCTGCCGGTGTTGTTCACCTTCCACACCCGCGCCGCATGCTTGCCTTCCATGCGCAGCACAGTCTGAGGATCGAGCGGGCCGCCGGTCTCGGCGACCCGCGCGGTGATGTGGCTGTGGATCAGACGCCGGGCGTCGGCAGCGACATCTTCTGATACTGCCGGGAAACGCGGGGCCGCTTCCATCGGGCCAAAGCCTGTCACCGGCGCCACATCCGGGTGAGCGTTGAACATTACCCCGCCGTCTTCCAGACGCACCACACGCTGCCCCTGATAGGTCATATCGATCTTATGCCAATGGGTCAGCCCTTCACTGCCATAGCCGCCCGCAGCGGGGGCATTCGGGCCGGCATGCACCCCGGCAAACATGGTCACCTCGGCGGTGTCGGTATGCACCCCCGCGCGCCGCATAGAATCATGGAATTTTGCTGTAAACAGCTCTTCAGCCTGCCGCCCTACAGCCCCACTATCCTTTGCGATCACGGTGGCATCCCAGTCGGTGTACCGTTCCACAGCGCGCGGGTTCAAAGGCCGTGCGCCTGTCCCGGTCACGGTTACGCTCTTAATGTAGCTGCTGGCAGCCTGCCCATTCAGGTCTACGTTATCCAGTGCCTGGAAGGCTTCCATGGTGGCGTTTTTGGCGATCTTGTCCCGGGTCTGGTACACTACCTGCTGCACCCGGGGCGGGACCAGCCCTTCGCGCACCGCCTGTTTGTACGAAGCGTTATTCATCAAATTCCGGGCAATCTCATCCTGCGGCGTCAGGGTATAGGAAGAATTCCCGGGAGACAGAACATTGTTGAGCTGCGGGTCAACCTGAGCGCCTTCCCCAATCATACGGCGCACATCATCCGCCAACGCACCATTGATGCGTCCAATGCGGTCCAGGCCGTTTTCAAAGCCGACACCAATCGGGATGCTGCTCCCGGGCCGGTAGATTGGCCGATCAAGGTAAACCTGCGGACCACGCCCCCAGCTCTGGCGGATGACGGGCAGTTCTGGCGCGGGTTTGGGAATGACCCCCAGCTTCGTGCCGGTTCGCTGCCACCATTTCGACAAGGCTTCGACACCTTCCTCGCCGATGATTTTCCTTCCCACCACCGCGCCGGCGCCAAGCGCCTTATTCACCACCGCGCCAACCGCTTTGCCAGTAATGTAATCTGTGAGCAGGGTCGTGCCGGACTCTTTCATCACTGATTTGGCTGCATCCCAGCCGGTTTTGCCCAGCATCACCGCCCGGCGGCGGGCATACACCGCGCTGACAATGGCTTTGGTGGGCATGAAGATCAGGTCAGAAGCGCCCTGGGTCAGCACGCCGGCCACCAGTTCCACACCGCTCATCGCATTCCCGCGCAAGATGCTGTTCGCCTCCGCTTCCTGGCGCTTGTAGAAATTCCACATGCGCTTCCATTCCGAGCTTACTTCATGCTGGCGGTCCATCACCAGATGGGTGTCGATCAATCCTTCCAGACGCCGCAAGCCTTTGGCATCCCATTGTCCGTTGCGGTACACATCGGCCTGCATATCGTCCAGCAGGTCCACCAGATATTCGCTTTTTTCGTGTTTTTTCACTGTTTCCAGCAGACCGTCGCGATAGCGCTTCCATTCTGCTTCCAGCGCCTGCTGATGCGCTTCCGCTGCCTGCTGGCGGGCTTTCACATCATCGTTACGTTCCATCTGCTGTTCATACCAGGCCTGGCGGTCTTTGGCCTCCTTCGCGTCCCGGCGCTCCTCTGCCAGGGCGTTGGCCCTGGCATTCCACCATTCTGCCCACAGCCAGGCACCGATCAGGGCCGTTGTGCCCACTGCCGAAGCCGTTTGCGCTCCGGCCGGGATACGGTTGGGCGCGTCATCCGGCGAGGCAAAACCGCCCACTTCCACATTCATTGCCGCCACGCGCACATACCGCATTGTGCTGTCCAACACCGTCGCCTGCACGGTGTGCGTCCCCGGCGGCGGATTAGGAAAATGGAAGGACGAAGAATTCCCCAACACCTCAGTTTCATCGGCAATATACCCATCCATAACCCATACAACGGTCAAAGGCCCAAGGTCATCGTTGTCCCGCTGAATACTCAGGCTGCAATCAATGTCCTGGCCCGCGGCAATGACTGTGTCGCAGCCCGCGCTGATCGAAAAAGGCGCATCGGGACTGTCGGAGAGAACAGGCGCTTCTTCCATCTGGGGCTGTTCTTCCTGGTTCGTGCTTTCATAATTTCCAGCGTTCGGAAAATCAGGGATTTCCTTTTCATTTCCTTTATCGTTAAAATCAAGGTCAACATGACGGCTCAGAAACCCACTGGGGTCATTTTCCAGATCAATTCTAAAAGGATCAAGCGCCTTATGAACGCCCCCTTCCGATCGTACCCAAAAGCCGGATTGACCTTTGAAATTGGTCATCATGGTGAATTCATCAATTTCAAGGTTAAATGTAGCTGTCTCTTGAACAAGCTGAGACTTATTAATGGAACTAAATGTATAAGTAACCTTTATCGTCCCGCACGAACCATTGCAATACTCATCGTCTGCCACAATCCGCAAAAAGCCATCGCTGTTATAAACCGCCTTGCCGGATTTGATCTCTCCTTCAACCTGGACGGCATGCGTTTCCTGGAATCCTGTCAGGTCATTACTCAATGTTCCCCAGGTCAAATGATCGCTGGTTGTCAAAAGGCCGGGGGCCTTTGCGCTGAAACTGAATGTCCCGGAAACATCTCCCCGCTTGCCAGTTTCCACAACCAAATCATAAGATCCTTGCTGGTTATCAAAATAGATTCCGCTGCGCATTCGAACAAAACCCCTGTATTCTTCTTCATAACCATCAACCCCGATTGGAGAAAAGAACACATAACTGTCAAAATCCTGGCTGTTATCAGACCATCCTTTTTCAGCATCCTGATGATAGTATTGGGTAATATCGGGGACATCCACCACAATCCGCCCCTGCTCAGGGCGTTCCACCGGCCCGGCTGATACCGGCTGAAAAATCCCCCAGATCAACACAAACACAATCGCAGAGACCGCGCAGCAGCGAAGAAGGCCCAGGTTTCTCTTTTTCATCCACCCTCCCAGGTGTACCAAAAACAAAGCTTTGTCTACTGTACCTCAACCCGCAGGGACTGAATCACCGCGTCAAGCACATCCAGTTTCGGCTGGTATTCATCCGCAGAGGACTCAAGCATCTCTCCATAGGAGATGACGTATTCTTTCAATGCCTCGGCCTCGGTCATTACATCCAGTGGAAGCGTCCAGTCGTCTTCGCTGAGCGCGGTATGGCGCAGGTCAAAACGGGCATACACATAGTAAAGGCCATCCTCAGTCAGCCCATTGTAATAATAGTCAATGGCTTCATTGTTAATCGCGGAAGTGTTCTGCACTGCGTACACCGTCACCGAGCGGATGCCGCTGCCGTTCTGGAAATCGAAATAGCTGATGTGGATGTTCATTTCCTGGTGCGGGCAGGGGAAATCCCAGGTGGGAATGCAGCCCCAGGCCGCCACCGCGGGGCGGTTCTCGAGGACCGAGCGCAGTTCGCGGATCGTCTCGCCGGCAAAATCTCCCATGGGCACATAAGCGTCCACCGGCACCAGATGGATCACGCCTGGCGGGTCCTGCACTTCGAGGCTTAGGTGCTGGGGGGCGTACTCCCAGGGGATATAGCCTCCGGGCAGGGTCTCTTCCACCGTAACCGGGCGGACACCCCGCATGGCATCTTCATCAAACCAGACGCGGAGCCCCTCCTGCTGGATATCGGGCGGGTCAGCTGTTGGCAGCGGCGCGGCTGTTTCCGTTGCGGGCGGCTGCTCCTGGGAAGTGTTCTCTCCGGTGGTCTGCGGCGGCTGCGCGGTAGGCATCCCCTGCAAACCGTCACCCGGCGGATTTGCCTGCGGCATCTGGAATACCCCCTCCTGGCCTTGATCGGAATAAAGATAGAACCCTCCTACGGCCAGCAGGCCGCAGCAAAGCACGCCGCCCACTAAAACCAACACCACCCACAGCCAGGGCGGGATTTTCCCGCGTTCAGGTTTTGGGATGGTTCTGTTAGTCTGTGGGCCAGGCCGGGCTTGCTGTTCCACCGGACGCCCGCAGTTCGGGCAGAACTGGTCGTCTTGCATCAGGGTTTCGCCACAATGGTTGCACTGCATGGGTGTCTCACCTTTCACCAATCCAATAGAAAAATGTGGGGATATCGTTCCATTCACCAGCCAGATCGAAACCGCCAGGACTCTTATTCCCCGGTAACGCGCAGCGATTGGATAACCGCATCAATACTTGCCATGCTGGGTGAATATCCATTAGTTTGAGTCAATTGTTGGTAAACATTGGCAAAAACTTCGTCAAAAACATCAATATCCGCTTCACCCAGCTTAAAAACCCAATCGCTTTCTGGCAAGTATTCATGGTCCAGATCATAAAAGGCATAGATATAAAATTGTTGGTCCGCTGTCAGGCCATAAAAATGGTAATCTATGCTTTCGTTGTTAAAGGCTATCGCGTTGTCTTCAATAAAAGCGGCTGCTGCCCGGATGCCTGTGCCATTCTGGAAAGCCAGTTTCTCCACCTGAAGATTAACGACCTGCTCATCGCAGGGCGTCATCGGGATCGGGATGCACACTTCAAGGTCTTCGTCAGCTCCAAAAGAGATTGCCCTTTGAAGTTCTTCAAAAACCTTGCTGTCACCAATCAATGTCGAATATTCTTTTACAGGCACAATCAAAATCATCCCGGTTGGGTTTTGCGTCTCCAGAGCCAGCGTCAAAGGCTCCAGGGATTTTTCAAAACCTAACTCTTGTGGCGGTACCACCCGGTATTCCGCCGCCAGGCTCGTGTCCAGCCAGGCCTTCACCCCCACCGCCGTGGCTAGGGGTTGGTCAGCCTGGTCTGTCGGCTTGGATTGGGGCACAGCCGTCTGCGGCTCGGCAGGCGGTTCCTGAGGGAGAGCGGGCGCCGCATCCTCCAGGGGGATGGCGGTGGGTACACCATTCGCCTCCACGCTCACGGCAGGTTGTGTATTCTGGTTTTGGTTTGTTAAGAGGAGGGTTCCACCAACAGCAAATACGCCGAAACACAGTACAGTGAGCAATATGATTCCCCCTGCGATCAGCCAGCGCGGGGCTGGTTCCCGGGAAGCTGGGCTGACTGTGTGCTGCACTGTTTGAGGAGGGGATTGCTGGACTGGGACTGGTTGTGGGTTTGGCTGGCGGATGACCTCCTGCCCGCAGTATGGGCAGAACTGGTCTTCCTCAAGTATGAATTGATGGCAATTGCTGCATTGCATTGAATCCCCGCCTTTCTACTCGTGATGAAACCAAAAGCAACAATCTTGGCACCATTGTCTAAGCGTTTCTGGAACTATTATACAAAAAATTGGCAGTTGTGACAAACAGTAATCCCAAGAAAACGAGTCCGGCTGAGATGACCCTGCGCGTGAGTGAAACGCGATATCAGCGAAGAATACATCTGCTCCAAAAACTGGACAAATGACCAGCTTCAAATCCCCCAACAGCAGGGTGTTTCCCATTTCTCAGGGTGGTATCCTTTTTACCGTGTGGACGGGCCGGGCTGATAAGGGGAGAGACCGGCCCATTGAAACCAATTGGAGCTGGACTGGCCGACACTTCAATTCTTTCGCGAGGAAAATCGAATGGCATTTTTTAGATCTGATGGACACCAATTATTCTACCGGGAAGCAGGCAGCGGCCCTTTGCTGTTTGTCTTACCCGGGCAAACTGCTTCTTCCGCCTGCCACTTGGGCGAACTGGACTATTTCAGCAACCGGTTCCATGTGGTTTCCCTGGATTTCCACGGTACCGGACAGTCCGACCGCCTCGAACAGTGGCCGCCAGACTGGTGGGCGCGCAACGCGCGCGACTGCGCCGCACTCGCAGCCCATCTGGATCATGCCACATTTTCGGTGATAGGAACCAGTGGCGGGGCGATTGTCGCCCTGTGGGTGGCGATCCTCTTCCCCAAAAAGACCCAGGCCGTAATCGCGGACAGCACCGTGGAAAGCTATCCCGCTGGCGCGCTCGAGAAAGTTATCGCCGGACGCGACCCGCACGATCCGAACAAAGCTGGTTTCTGGCAATATGCTAATGGCGCGGATTGGGAACAGGTCATCGCTGCCGATTCGGGCCTGCTGCTGCGCATATCCCGGCGGGGCGGCAGCCTGTTTGACAACCGGCTGAATGAAATCCGCTGCCCGGTGCTGCTCACCGCCAGTCTGAAAGACCAGGATCTGCCGGACCCGGCGGCGCAAAACTGCCGCATGGCGGCCCAGATCCCAGGCAGCCAGGTAGTGCTGGCCAACCAGGGCGGCCACCCCTTGATGTGGACAGCGGCAGAGGTGTTTCGCCGTCACGCGGATTCTTTCCTGGAGATGGCGTTTGACACCCAGACCGGCAGGTAAACCAATTCTCCGCCGGGTCGGGGGAAAACATTGTGAAATGGGGCGGGCTACCCCACCTGATTCAGGGTGAACGGCCCGCCGTGCCCGGGGTACACGGTTGCCACCGCCAGCCCCCGCAGCTTTTCCAGGCTTGCCTCTCCTGCCGCGCGGTCATCCATCAAGGAATTGAGGGCCGGCTTTTCCATGTTTTCGAGCAGGTCGCCGCAGAACAGGCTGCCGTCTGCCGCCAGCACCCCGATCGAGCCTTTGGAATGCCCCGGCAGGTGCAGCACGCGGGCCTCGAAACCATATTCAGAGAGGTCATCCCCATCGATCAGGTGAATATCCGGCTGGCAGCGTTCCGCTTTGCCAAATCCAAACAGGATCGGAGTCAGCTTGCGGATGAGGAGATTAACTTTACCCCGGTTCAGGAACATATCGCCGCGTTCGATCATCATCGAATCCGCTGCGTGGATGGCCAGTTTGGCGCCGAACCGCTCGCGGAGGTATGCGGCGCTGCCGGTATGGTCGAAATCTCCGTGAGTCAACAGGATCAGCCTGAGGTCCCTCGGGCCGCAGCCCGCTTTTTCCAGCTCTCGCGCCAGCCTGGCGCGCTGGTTGGGGCTCCCCGTGTCGATCAGGATAAAACCGGATCCGGTTTCGATCAGATAGCAATTGACGCTGCCCATCTTCAACGGGAGTGCCAGACAAATCGTGTGGAATTTTTGGGTCATCATTCCCTCTCTTACCGGCAAACGGCCGGCGCGTCTTGCCCGTGCCTCTACAGCAGCAGGGCCATTATCAGGTCGTCCAGGTATACCCCATCCCGGAAGATCGCCCGGCGGCGCCGGCCTTCGACCTCAAAGCCAAATTTGCGGTACAGGCCGATGGCGGTCTGGTTGCGCGCGATCACCGACAGTTCAACCCGCGACACGATCCCGGTGCTTTTGGCCCAATCAATCGCCGCGGCCACCAACCGGCTGCCAACCCCGCGGCCGCGCCAGGCGCGCTTAACCGATATTCCCAAGACCACTACGTGACGCACCGCCCGGCGCTCCCGGCCCTGGCAGGTCAGGATGCCGGCAATTTCCCCCTCGCTCTCGGCCACCAGATACACCGAATTTTCCGACCGGCTGAACGCGGCCAGGATTTCGCGTTCCTCGGCGGCGGTCAGAGTGAACTCGCCGGAGGAAATCTCCAGGTTGGACTCGGGCTCATCGCTGAGTTCGCGCACCAGCGCAATCAACTGCTCCGCGTCGGAAGGGGTGGCTTCGCGAATCACAATCTCCATTAAAGTTTCCTCTCCTGGTCTGGCTGGCCGCCAGTTTGCGTTGCGTTTACCCTCTCAGCCATCCCGATTTACCAGGTTACGGGGTGCTGGTCTTGAAAGGTTTGCGGTCATCTTTGCAAATCGCGGCCACCGCCTTGCGCCCGGATTGGGCGGCGGTGGTGATCCCGCCCCACGCTTCGACCCATTGCCCGGTCATGTAGTAATCTTTCACACCCTTAAAAGCGTAGCGCGGGCTGCCGCTGACCAGGGCGCCGAGCATATTCGAGGAAGGCCGGAAAGCCTGCATGGCGCCCAACCAGTTGCCGGTATAGCGCTCCCGGGTCAGCGGGGTGGAGACGTCAACCACTTCCACTTTCTCTCTGAAGCCGGGGCGGCAGCGGTCGATGGCAGCGATGACCGCTTCGGCGGCTTTCCGCTTTTCCGCCTGGTAACGGTCAGGATCGACCGAAACCACATTCCACCAGCTGTAAGAGGAATCCAGGAAGACGGTCACCGCGCTCTTGCCCTCAGGGGCTGCCTGAGGGTCATAGTATTTGGTATGCACTGTGATCCGGTTGTGCTCCCGCCCGGCGGCTTTGAAAGGTTTGGGCAGCAGATAGGTCACCGGCCCATCCACACCGGCGAAATCATCGGCCACCCCCAGGTTGACCTGCGCCGGCTGGTCTGACACCCGCTCCGGCCGGAAGGGGGAACGCCGCGCTTCATGCTCGTCCCGCCCCAGGAAGGCGAAGTGAGAAAAGCGCCCATCCGCCGCCGAAAGGACGATATCGGCCGTCTGCCGGGTGCCGTCCGCGAGGAGCACGCCGCGGGCTTTGCCACTCTCTACGATCAAGCGCTCGGCGCGGGCCTGGTAGCGCACCGTGCCTCCCATTTCCAGGAACCGTTTTTCGATGGCCTGGGCAAAGGACAGCCAGCCCCGCAGGGGGATGCCCGCCATTTTGCGGTGCGCGTAAGCCAGCGGCAGGAGGACGGTCAGCAGGGGCACGTCCAGCCCGCCAAAGTGCACCAGATTGCTGAATACCAGTTTCAGGAAGGGGTCGTGAAATTTCTGCACAAATTCGCGCAAGGTCACATTGCTGTATTTGATCAGCGCCGGAAGGCGCGGGATCATGGCGGCCCCTGCCGCGACACCTTCACGCAGGGCCGCCAATCCCTGGGCGCTGTTGAAAGGCGGGTCCACCGCGAGCACCGAACGGATCGCGCCGGTGAACTCCAGCAGGGCTTTCGATTCGGCGGGGAACTGCTCCAGCAGGTGTGCTTCCAGCCGGTCCACATCGGCATACACCGTCACCCGCCTGCCATCCGGGCCGCAGATATGCCCGAAATTCTCGCCATAATGCAGCGGGCAGTAGCGGATCACACCCAGCTCCTCCCACAGGCGGTACAGTGGGTTTCCGGGCGCGGTCCCGGCCAGCCCGGCGACGCTCCCATCAAAAAGATATCCGTCTCGCTGCCACGAGGTGCACAATCCTCCCGGCATGCTGTGCATCTCCAAAATGGCCGCGCGGTAGCCATTCATCCTGGCGTAACATCCGGCGGACAAACCGGCCACCCCGGCTCCAACAATGAGGATTGATTTCTCCATTGAGTCTCCTGATAACTGCGTGTGATGTCTGGTTCAACCTTAACGATTCTACTCCGCTCCCGGCAAAATGCCCATCACTTTTTGGCTGGAAAACACAAATTGGATGGCCGGGGCGCGCCGGCTTAAAACCCATCGCCCAGCCGCGCACGGACCTGTTCCAACACAAACAGGTCGCGGGTTGTCCAGCGCGGCGCCTGGCGGCGGTCACCGGCCAGGACAGCCCGGTTGGCCTCGATCGCGGTGTTGATATTAACCCACACCGGCGTAAAGCCCAGGTCCGCTTCATAGGGGTCTAACACCTGAC
>ENA-OSEO01005096-OSEO01005096.1-sediment-metagenome-genome-assembly--contig:-NODE-5096-length-13014-cov-3.728531_pt1 | contig 13014 bp, 11 predicted proteins | sample MGYA00237883_ERZ534232 | MGnify/ENA metagenome assembly ERZ534232
CGTCACGACAGGCTATCGCCAAAGATTGGCCCAGTCGAAACGAGCACCGTTGACTGGGCCAATCTCCGCCCAAGACCTATGTGCGGATGGCAGGCGGTCTGCACCGCTCCCTGCGCCCAGCGGCAGCTTTGACAGAACCTGCTACAACGTGGTATCATTCAGGTATTCGAAGTTTCGCTGGAGCGAATTCGGGCGGATGTGCGTCTTCGCGACTATCAACGATGCATGGCTGAATCCGGTTTGTGCTTATGACAAGACTACACAGATTGCGTATACCTGATGTCAAACTCAAGATGCCCACCATCTCCGCACGCTTCTGGATACTTGCCAGTGGCGTGGTTGTGGTGATCCTCGTGGGCGTAGTGCTGATCGCCGTCCTCACACCCGCAGAGGTCGAGATCCCCTATTCCACGTTCGTTGCGCAGGTGCGCGCCGGCAACGTGGAACGGATCGATATCCGGGGCGGGGAGGTGTTGGGCGTGCTACGGGAAGCGGTCTTCCTGCCAGCAGAAGACCCGGCGACATCTCCGGGCCACACGCAGTTCCGCACCGTCATCCCGGCTGCCATGTCCGACACCTGGTTGTACCCACTGTTGGAGCAAAAGGATACCACCGTGACGATATCCCCGCCATCCGTAGCGTGGCACGTGTACTCGCTGTTGTGGGGTGTGCCGCTGGTGGTCTTGCTCGCGATTGGCTGGGTCATCCGCCGCCGGAACGGCATGGCCAAGGCGACACAGCCGGCGCAAACGGTGACGAGCCCAGCAGCAGCGCAGCCACAGACCGCCGCTGCGCTCGCTGGGACGGGTCGCGGGACCGCTGCAATCACCGCACGCATGCCGGAGGCCGCAGTATTGCCCGTTCGTTTCAGCGGCCTACTGCCTCAAGAAACGCTGGCAGATGTCGTGGGACAGGACCAGGCCAAACAGGAGCTGCGCGAACTTCTCGCTTTCGCCCGAAACGCGGAAGAGCGCAGCCACTTGCAGCGCCACTACCCGAAGGGCGCAGTCCTGGTGGGCGCACAGGGTACGGGCAAGACGCTCCTCGCCAGGGCCATCGCCGGTGAGACACAGCAGCCCTTGTTCCAGATCGACCTGGCCGATGCGCTGGGGATTTATGCTCAAGTGGGTGAGTCATCCGTGCAGGAGCTGTTCGAGGCAGCGCGCGCGGCAGCACCAGCCATCATTTTCTTGGACGAGCTGGATGCGTTGGGCAGTGTGCGCACGGCACCACCCTACGACGCCCAGGACCAAGCCACACGACTCCTGGGGGAGATCGTAACCGAAATGGACCGCAGCGCAAGCGAGCAGCGCGTTTTCGTGCTGGCGGCAGCCCGGTACTCCCACCATATCAGTCCGGTGCTGTTGCGTCCCGGACGTTTCGCACGTCCGCTTTACCTCCATCTGCCGGACCGGACGGAGCGGTTGGAGATCCTGCGCCGGCAACTGCGCGGGATCACGCTGGCGGATAAGCTCGAGCTGGAGACGATCGCGCGGCGGTCGGCGGGGTTGAGCGGCATCGACCTGCAATTGCTGGCAGAGCGCGTCGTCCGGCAGGCCACCCACGAGGGGCGAAGCCAGGTGACACAAGAGGATTTCGGAAACGCGCTGGCGCACCTCGTGTTGTCGAACACCCTATCCGGGCAGATTCTCAGCGCAGAAGAACTGCGCATCGCCGCCTATCACCAGGCAGGACATGCGTTGTTGAGCCTGCTGCTCGCGGGCAGAGCGCTGCCCCAACGGTTATCCGTCCTTCCCGATAACGAATGGGTACAGCGGAACGTTGCCCACGTCGCAGAACAGGGCTTCCAGACCAAAGCGGCCCTGTTGGCACGGTTGACTGTGCTTCTCGGAGGACGAACGGCCGAGGAACTCGCCACCGGCGACGTCACCACCAGCTCAGAAGCAGATCTGGAAGCGGCGACGTTGCTCGCCCGGCACATGGTGGCACGTTGGGGAATGAGCGACCTGGGTCCCGTCTCTTTTCCACTCTGGGAACGGAGCAGCGCTCTTGCGCCGGTCCAGGGCAGCGGAGAGCACTTCGCTTGCAGCGAATCCAGCGCCGCACAAATCGACCGCGCCGTGCGCGTATTGCTGGAAGACCGCCATGCGGTCGCCCGCCACATCCTGAAGCGGAATAGCGCGCTACTGGATCACCTGGCCAATCTACTGGTGCGCGAAGAGACGATTCAGGGTGATGCGCTGACCCGTTTGCTAGACAAGGTTTCATCCGCCGCATCGCTGGACGAACCACGGGCCAGGTAGTCTGAGCCAGATTCTCCCCATCACCGGAAAATAGATATGCGTGATCCTCTCTGGCCCTGCCCACATCGCGCCACCCGGTTTCTGGACGCCACCACACAGGATGCGGCGATCCGCAGACTGTTCGAGTGGATAGCGCGGTGTATTGCAATTACCGTCGAGGTATTCTATAATAGGTCAGCGGAGCCAACGTAATCACGGGAAGGAGCGACTGTGTCCGACGCGAGAAGTGTGCACGATTCCCATCAGACGCAGCGATTGTCGTTGTCACAGATTGAAACACTACCACCGCGGACGATTCTGGAAGAGCGGTACGAAATCATCAGGATCATCGGTGTGGGCGGGATGGGCGCGGTATACCAGGCCCGTGACCTGCGTTTCACCAACGTGATCAAGGTCTGTGCTGTGAAAGAGATGATCAATACGACGGTCGATCCGCGTCTCCGCCAGATCAGCGTGGATAATTTCTCACGCGAGGCGAACATACTGGCAGCGCTCAATCATCCCGGCATCCCCCAAATCTACGATTTTTTCACTTCCGGACAGCGAAGTTACCTGGTGATCGAGTTCGTCGATGGGCACAACCTCGAGCAGATTATCAACACGAAGCAGGGTTTCCTGGACGAGACGCAAGTCATCGATTGGGCCATCCAGATTTGCGACGTGCTCAGCTACCTGCACAACCACCGGCCACAGCCGATCATCTTCCGCGATTTGAAGCCCTCGAACATCATGGTCGATAGCCACGACCGGGCGATGTTGGTCGATTTCGGCATCGCGAAGGTGTTTCAGTCGGGCGAAAAGGGCACGATGATCGGCACGGAAGGCTACTCACCCCCCGAGCAATACCGTGGAATTTCGGGACCAAGTGGTGATATCTATGCGTTGGGTGCAACGATGCACCACCTGCTGACCCGTAGTGATCCGCGAACGGAACCACCCTTCACGTTTCACGAGCGGCTGCCACGGGCCTTGAATCCCAAGGTGTCTCCGGAATTGGAAGCAATTGTGATGAAGGCTCTGGAATATGAGCCGGACAACCGCTTCGCTTCAGCGGGAGAAATGAAGCAGGCGTTACTCGGATTGATCTCTGCCAAATCGACGAGCGGTAGGCCCATCGGTACCCATACGGCCACCTCGTTGTTTCGTACGGGTACGGCCATGCCACAGGACGTGCACGCAATCTGGGAATTCGTGTGTGAAGACGAAGTCAGGAGTTCTCCCCGCATCCACGACGGGGTGCTATATGCAGGCGCATACGACTACAATCTGTATGCTTTGAACGCGCAGTCGGGGGAATTGCTCTGGAAATACCCTACCGATGCGGGTATCTGTTCGTCACCGGCGGTTTGGGCAGACCACGTGTTCTTCGGCTCAGAAGACCACGTTTTCTATAGCGTCCGTACGGACAACGGACGGATCGCCTGGTCGCATCCGACGAAGGACCGGATCCGTTCATCACCGCGCATCATGTTCGATCACGTGTTCTTTGGCGCCGACGACGGAAATTTCTACGGGCTTAACGCAAGAAACGGGCGTGAAATCTGGACATTCCAGGCCACCGGGCCGATCCGCTCGACGGCATGCACGTTCGAGGACATGGTTTTCTTCAGTTGCGGCGATGGGAACATCTATGCCCTCGATATGCAAACCGGGCGGGTACGCTGGCGATTTCGCACAAACCGGCAGGTCATTTCCTCCCCCGTGATGTATGAGAATCTGATTATCGTGGGGTCCCACGATTGGGGCGTTTATGCGCTCGACGCCCAGTCCGGCTTCAACGTCTGGAGACGCCGTGCAAACCAGGCCATCGTCGCTACCCCAACCATCTTCGAAGATCGCGTGTATATCGGCTCGGTTGACAAGACCCTGTATTGTCTCGATGCGCACTCTGGACGGATTATCTGGAAATACGCGGCGGACGACCAGATCACGTCTTCAGCAGCAGTCACTGAGGAGGCGGTGTACTTTGGGTGTATCGATCACAATCTCTACAAACTGGACAGGAAACATGGCGAGCTGGTCTGGCGTTTCCAAACCGGAGGGCCAGTGCCATCGTCTCCTGTTGCCACAGAGGACATGATCTACGTCGGTTCAACGGACAATCGGATCTACGCCCTACCTCTGTAGGAAACCTTGACACGCTGGTGACGTAAACACGCGGGGTTTAGCGGCTCAGAGCCAGGCGTCCGGAAATGGGGATTGCGTGATGAATCTCTTTCGTAAGCTCGTCGGTTCCAAACCTCTGCATGAGAATATGGAGTCCGCTCCCGGCAGGAGTGCGGTGACAAGCGCATCGTCACAGGCCGCAGGGGATATCTTCCCTTTCCGTGTGGGCGCACTGACCGACCGTGGCCTGGAACGCGTGCGGAACGAAGACGCACTGTTCTGCATGCAAACCGTATTGAGTGCGGAGTCCGAAATCGCGCCATTCGGTATTTTTGCGATCGCCGATGGCCTGGGTGGGCACGAGGATGGGCAAATCGCCAGCGAAGTGACCATCCGTGCCGTCGTGTCCTATCTGCTACAGACCGTCTACGTGCCGTTGGCTGGCGGGGAGGGGCAGAACGCCCAAAACGTTCCGCTTAATGAGAGCCTGACCCAGGCCATCGAGCTGGCAAATCGCGCCGTGCGACACAACACCCACGGGGGCGGCAGCACGCTCACCGCTGCCATCCTGTTCGAGCGTACCGCATACATCGTCCATCTGGGTGACAGCCGGGCCTATCTCATTCACGAGGGCACAGTTTCGCAGCTCACACACGACCATTCGTTGGGTGGCAGGTTGATGGAAATTCAGGGGCTTTCTGCCGAAGAGGTTTCGCACCTGCCGGAGCGGCACACGCTGTACAAGGCGTTGGGGCAACCCTCCGTGCCAGAACCCGACATCCACTACCACAGTCTGACCGCAACGACGCATTTGCTGTTGTGCAGCGACGGGTTGTGGGGTTTCGTGTCACAGCAGGACATCCGGAATGCTTTCGCCGCGAGCCACGACCCGCAGGAAATCTGCACGAGGCTGTTGAACCTGGCGCTGGCAAACGGAAGTGACGACAATATCAGCATAATTGTCCTGCTTTCCAGGGACAACCAAGCTAAACCGCATGGGCCACGGGCCTAGCGGGCAACGAGGTCGGCCCCCCTGTGGGTGACCCCGAGATGAGGACGCCGGTCGATGTGGGATAACGTGGATTATTATTATATTCTGGGCGTTAGCGTGTATGCCACGCAAGAAGAAATCAAGTCCGCCTACCGTTCTCTGGCGCGGCGTTTCCACCCGGATACCGCGCAGGAAGAACACGTGACCCAGATGTTCAGGGATGCCCACGAAGCCTATACTATTCTGTCCGACCCGGAGCAGCGCCGGGCATACGATCAATGGCGAGTGAAACAGAATTTCCACGATTACGAAAGGGGCATCCGGCTCGATGTGACCCAGAGCCATCAGACCCTGCTAGCCGTCGACGAACCGCAGATGCTCTACGTGCTCCTCGATGTGCTCGCCGGAACCGACGTCGCCGCCGGCCGCTTGCCGCTCAACCTCTGTCTGGTCATCGACCGCAGTACGTCGATGAAAGGCACGCGCCTGCACCGCGTGAAAGAAGCCGCCATCGACATCGTCGATCGTTTGAACGAACGCGATATCCTCTCACTGGTGACGTTCAACGACCGCGCGCAAATCGTCATCTCCGCGCAGCATGCGATCCAGCGTGCACAGGCCAAAGCGACGATCAGCAGCATTCAGGCCGGCGGCGGGACTGAGCTCTTTCAGGGACTCGCGGAGGGTATCCGGCAGGTCACACAGTTCGTTTCCGCCGGATATGTCAATCACGTCATCCTGTTGACCGATGGACAGACATACGGGGATGCGGAACTGTGTGTCGGTGCAGCGCAGCAGGCCAACCAACGCCACATCGGCATCAGCACAGTAGGCATCGGTTCCGACTGGAACGACAAGTTGCTGGACGAGATTGCCGAGCGCAGTGGTGGCAACTCCCATTATCTCCAGTATGCGGAAGAGATCGTCGAGTTTTTCCAGAACAAGGTGCAGCAGTTAGCGGATATCCTCGCTCAGGAAGCAACCCTTACGGTACACACGCAGCAGGGTACGTCACTGTGTGGCGCCTACCGCATTTCGCCTGTGCTGAGCCAGTTACCGCTCGACAGCAATTCCTTCGAGTTGGGCGCGATCGGGATCAAGACAGGGCCCAGCGTCCTGCTGGAGCTGCTGATCCCACCCAAAGCGGCGGGACAACATCACCTGGCGCTGATCGCATTGGACACGGCACTGCCGTTGACAAACCGCGCTGAAGCAATCCACGTCAATCGTTTCGTCTCCGTCAGGTTTGTCGAGCGCGCGTTTGAGTCTCAGCACGTGCCGCAGCGTGTCGTCTCTGCGCTCAACAACATCGCGATGTGGCAGATGCAACAGAAAGCAATGGTAGCAATCGACAAAGGACAGGTAGCGAACGCCACCCACCGGTTGGAAACACTGGCGACTCGCCTGTTGGACATGGGCGAGGCCGAGCTCGCCCGGGCCACACTGCTGGAGGCCGGACAATTGCGCAATACCGGAATGTTATCGGCGGAAGGCCAGAAACGGCTGAAATATGGCACGCGAAATCTGTCAGCTGGATCCACCTGGGTCAATAAGCCACAGAGGAACTGACATGATTAAGTGCCCAAAATGCGATACCATCTACCCATTGAATACCCTCTTCTGCAGCGAATGCGGGGAATATCTGAGCGCCAGCGGCAGAACAACGACCGCGATTCGTTTCTCAGAGCCGGATAGTGACGGCGTGCCATCCGGGGCAGCAGAAGACGCGCAACCAGCGCAGCCGGAGCAAACCGAAGGAACCGACGGAACCGACAGCGGCGATGCGGTCACATTGCTGATCGGCGAGACCCTGCAACGAATCACGGTGCCCTTGAAGAATGACCTGCTGCTCGGGCGGCTGGATCCGATCAACAACAACTACCCCGATGTCAATCTCGCCGCCTATGGCGGGATGGAGCATGGCGTCTCGCGGCGGCACGCCAGAATCCTCTTTACGAACGGTACGCTCGAGATCGAGGATTTGGGCAGCGTCAATGGCAGCACGCTGAACGGCGCTCCGCTCACACCCTATCTGGCTCGTCCCCTGGCTTCCGGAGACGTAGTACAGCTGGGGAAACTGACTATCAAGATCATCTTCTGATTCACAGGAGGAACAAAATGGCCTACACTGTCATCGTCCATCTCCTCAATGAGGATCCCATGGTTGCCGAAATGGAAGAACTGCCCGAGCCGCACGCGGTCAGCTTTCGCTGTGTCAACCCGCGCAGGAAAGACGGTAAGCCGTTGACCTATATCGACGAGCAGTGCACCTATTTCATTTTTTCGTGGAATCGGGTCAGCTTCATCGAAGTCATGCCAAGCGAAGAAGAAGAGGCGGAAATCGTCGAATTCTTCCGCGATTAACTGTTAAGAAAAGTGGAGATTTGGTGGAGATTTGGTATAGGCATGAAATAAGGGAACAAAATCATACCATTTCGATTGACAGTTTGAACCAAGCTATGATATAATACAGGTACATTCGGCTCGTCTTCGGGGTTGTGGCCGCTAGGAATGTCTAAGGAGGGAGACAAATGTCAAAGTATGTCAGACTGCTTGTTGTGGCGTTCATTGTTACCCTACTGTTAGGGGCGGTCCTCACTTCAGTGGCCTCTGCGTGGGGACCGAGTCCGTGGTATCCATCGTGGGGAGGTTACTATCCCTACTGGGGTTCTCATCACTATCCGTACTGGGGTGGTGGCTATCCTTATTGGAACTACGGGTACTACACAACCTGTTATACCTACTGCTATTCATACCCCTATTGGGGGGGCGGTTGGTGGTGGTAGGCGCTGACCAGGGTTAGGTTAACAACTTGGCCGTAGCCAGAAGTAGCGAGGCACCGCACAATTCGAATGGCTACAAATACCCCGATTGAGCTCTTTGGGTCGAAGCCCATCGCCGGGCTGAGACGCTGTTCGTTCCCCGCTTTACCCGCCCGGATGGCCTTACCCCAGCCACCGGGCTTTTTCCTACACTGTCCACGCTCGCGGTGGACACACAGCCGCGAGTGCTGCGGGGCTGAAGCCCCACGCTAAGGATACGAAGTCCTGTGGACTGGTGCATGCTGGGCGGAACAGCCGGCATCAGCAGGCGTCGCATTGGCTGGTCCGGAACTGCGGTTGCGGGCATCCCCCGCGGACAGCCGCACCCAAGGCCAGCCGCGCTGAATGCACCGGCCTATCGCACGACGGTCGAGGAATCGAGTTTGGCCACCGAATGCACCAGGTCAAGCCCGCTTCAGCGGGCGCAATCGCATAGCGCGGTGACTTCATCGCCGCGCGGGCAACCGCAAAGGGGTGGCGATGCGGCCAGGACAAGCCGTGGATGGAACCCCTGCGATTCACAGCGTGGCGCAGGGGTTCAACTGTACGAATCGCAGATGCGCTGCTGGCCCCATACACAACATGCACGTGACCAAGAACCTGCCGCGGGGCTTCAGCCCCGCGCTAAGGATACGAAGTCCTGCGGATTGGCACAGTCTGCTCCAGTGGGCGTGCTTTCCAGCGCATTGCTCGTGTCAAAGCCGCTACACTTGTCGCCAAAAATCCTGGCCGCAACCCGGTTACGGTTCCAGGTAGACGTCGTAGAAGAGCGGGAACCAGCCGCGCACGTCGTATTGCAGCCCGTTTACACGTGCACTGGCTGCGTTGATATTGACATACTCGCGGATGGGAATGATCAGCGCCTCGTCCATGATCCGTTGCTGGATTTCGCGATAGATTCGTGCGCGTTCTTCCAGGTTTAACGTGCGCGCGCCATCCAGCAGCAGGCGGTCCAGCTCCGCATCTACAATCTTCGACCAGTTGAAGCCATCCGGCGTATTCGCCGAGTCGAAAAACGTGCGCAAGGCGTCGGGATCGGCATCGCTCAGGTTGAAGGGGATCAGATGGTGCTTGCCTGCGCGGGCCGCATCCAGCGCCGCGGGATAAGTCACCGTCTCGTTCTGCAGCGCGATGCCCACATCCTTGAGCTGCGCCTGCAACATCACGGCAATCTCGGGAATAAACCCCCAGGTCATCAAATATGCGTCGAGCCGCAGCGGTTGGCCGTCCTTTTCGCGCATCCCATCACCATTCCGGTCCACCCACCCCGCATCTGCGAGCAATTGGCCGGCTTTTGCCGGGTCGAAGGGGTATTTGCCAGCAATGGCCGGGTCAAAGCCGAAAGTAATCGAGCTCAGGGGTCCCTCTGCAACCGGAGAGAACCCACCGAACAGGGTGTTGACGATCGTCTGGCGGTCGGTGGCGTAGAGCAGCGCACGCCGTACAGCGAGGTCGTCTGTGGGAGGTTTCGCAGTGTTGATGAAGACCTGCAGCGTCTGCCCGGGGATCGCCACAGGCAGGACTTGCAGAGAGGCATCGCTCTCCAGACGCACAGCATCGAGCGGCGGAATCTCTCCCATGACCTGTACTTCGCCCCCTTCGAGCGCCAGGGCGCGAACCGCCGGTTCGGTGAAGAAGCGGAATTCGATCTCGTCCAGATAGGGCCGGCCTTGATGCGCGAAGAAATCGGGCGCCCAGTTGTAGTCAGGATTCGCGAGCAACGTCAGGTGATCACCCGGGATGTATTCCTTGAACTGAAACGGCCCCGTCCCCACCTGGTGCATCTGGTAGTCCACGCCCCACTGCTGCAGGGCGGCGGGCGAGGCCATTGCCAGATAGACCTGGCTCAGCGCGCTCAACAGCGGGGCAAAGGGTTCGTGCAACACGAGCCGCACGGTATAGTCGTCCACGACTTCGGTGTGATCGTAAGGACCGAGCATCAGCACGGCTTTCTGCGATTTGGTCTCCGGAGCGACGATGCGCTCAATGTTGGCCTTCACCGCCGCCGCATTGAACGGCGTCCCATCGTGGAAGACCACGTCTTTGCGCAGCTGGAAAGTATAGGTGCGCCCATCGGGAGAGATCTCCCAGGACTCGGCCAAACCGGGCACGAACGTCCCTTGTTTGGTCTCCCAGACCAATGGATCGTACACGCTCGTGAGCGGAATCCCCAACTCGGAAGAGGCATTCACGTGGGGATCGATCCCTGAAGGCGATAGGGTAAGCCCATAGCTGAGCTTTCCGCCGGAGCTTGCTGTCTGCTGCGGAGCGGCGGCGAACCCCTGCCCGGCAAACAGGAAAAGAACCAGCGACGTGATAACGAGAAAACGACCAATCGAAGTCATCGCACAAACCTCCTCTTGCGGCATTCTTAGAACAAATCCCATTGTACATCAACTGGTGGCGGTTGTAAATCTGCCAGCGGAGCAGGTGTTCAGCCACGATTTTTGGCGACAAGTGTGCGCCTTTGACACGACCAATGCGCCGGAGAGCACGTCCCACTGGAGCAGACTGGGCCAATCCTTGCCGGCAGCCTGTCACCGCAATCCGCTGGGAGCGCTGCGCCACTTCCGCCGGCTCGCGGCGTGGTGGCGGAGCGGAGACTGTGCCAATCTCGAGCGTTCCCGTTGGTCGCTGGGGCTGGTGCAGACCGGCTGCCAGCCGTGCGCCGGTTCTGTGCGGAGATTGGCCCAGTCAGACTTCACGCCCACGACTGGGCCAATCTTTGGCGACAGCCTGTCGTAGCAATCCGCTGGGAGCGCTGCGCCACTTCCAGCGGCTCGCGGCGTGGCGGCGGAGCAGAGACTGTGCGACGATGCCCGAGGATTTTGGGTTCGCGTGCAGATAGGGAAAAAGGGGAAAGCCGAGAGTTGGTCCGGACTCTCGGCTTTCCGTTAGGAGGAGAAAAGGTTCTTATGGATTACAGCATACCACAGATTGCGGCGTTATGCTCAACGCCAAACCTACGCTTACACTACGCTCAGCAAGCGGTGGCGCGGCAACCGTGCCGGTTACGGTTCGACCATAACCTTGATGGCTTCACCTGCGTAGATCGCATCGAACCCCTGCTGAATATCGCTCAACGGAATGCGGTGCGAAAGCATATCCGCTAGCTTGATGACCCCGCTCTCCAACATGCGGATCGCCGGCGGGAACATGTGCACGCCGACAAAGGTCCCAAAGATATCCAGCTCGTTGTGAGTAACCAGAAACTGCTCGAGAACCGGGCGCGCCGCGCTGTTGACTCCGAACAGACAGATCCGCCCCCTCTTGGCAGCGACGTGTGTGGCCTGGGTGGCGAGACTGCCGACGGCATCGACGACGACCTGCGCTCCGATCTCCGTTTCTGCCTTGACGAACTCCTCCAGGTCCTGTTCCTGCGGGTTGATCAGGTCATCCGCACCGGCTCTGCGCGCGTATTCCAGCCGCAACGGCGCTACATCGGACACAATAATCCGGCCCGCACCGGACGCTTTGAAGATCTTGACGAAGATCAACCCAATCGGGCCCGCACCGAGCACAATAGCCGTTTCTCCCGGCTGGATATTGATGCGCGAGGTACCGGCATAGACGCAGGAAAGCGGCTCGATGAACACCGCTTCTTCGAGCGGCAAGTCGGGCGAGATGGGTAGCACTGCACTGGCGGGAGCCAGTGTGTACTCGGCAAACCCACCGTTCCGGTGGACACCGATGCAAGTCCAGTTGAGGCACTGGTTGGACATCCCCAGGCGACAGTATGGACAGACACCGCACACCAAATTCGGGGCAACGGCAACACGCTCGCCCACCTTGACGTGAGTCACGGCCTTGCCGACCGCCTCCACGTGCCCGACGAACTCGTGCCCGATCACGACATTGGGAACGACCGGGTGCAAACCCGCCAGAATCGCGACATCGCTCCCGCAGATTCCACAACCATCCACTTTGACGAGCACGTCATCGGGATTGGTGATTTCGGGCAGCGGCAGCGCGCGGAGGTCAAGCTTGAATTTGCCATCACCGGCAGCAACGGCGACGGCGCCTTGCATGGTTCTCATGAACGATTTCCTTCCTCCGGAATGATCCGGCATGTTGGTATGTCCTGCAAGATCAACAGGACACAAAGAAGCGGCACGGCCAGTTGCGGCGGCACCGGCCAACCGTGTTCTTTGTGTCCTGACCCTGGACAGAAGCTACCGAGAAGTTAGCGCGCGCGAGCAAGCAGATCCTTCGCGGCAGCAACGATGTCGTCGGGCGTGAGTCCGTACTTGCCGAGCAACTCCGGGTTGCTGGCCGTCTCGGTGAAGGTGTCACGGACACCCACACGGCGCATCAGCGTCGGGCGATGCTCACCCAGGACTTCGGCGACAGCAGCGCCCAAACCGCCATAGATATTGTGATCTTCGGCGGTGACGACGAGACCGGTCTTGTCTGCCGCGGCGACGATGGCGTCGACATCGATGGGTTTGAGCGTAGATACGTTCAGAATGTGTGCAGAAATGCCCTCGCCGGCCAGTTTCTGCGAGGCGAGCAGCGCGTGTGCGGTCATCATGCTCGTGCTGATGATCGTCACGTCGCGGCCTTCACACAGGACGGTGGCCTTACCGATGGTGAACTGTCCTTCGGGCATGAATACCGGCCAGGGGTCGCGGGAGACACGCAGGTACACCGGGCCATCGTAGTCGATCATCGCGCGCACAGCCGCGCGCATCTCATTGGCGTCGGCGGGGCTGATCACGGTCATGTTGGGCATCCCGCGAAACACCGCAATGTCCTCGATTGCCTGATGCGTTTTACCCGTCTTGCCTGCCAGAACACCCACGTAGGCACCGGCCATCTTCACGTTGAGCCG
>ENA-OSEO01005097-OSEO01005097.1-sediment-metagenome-genome-assembly--contig:-NODE-5097-length-13012-cov-6.025589_pt1 | contig 13012 bp, 10 predicted proteins | sample MGYA00237883_ERZ534232 | MGnify/ENA metagenome assembly ERZ534232
TTGCCAACCTACAGCCCAAGGAGACGACCTTATGAAGCAACTGCGCGATATCGAGATGGTCGAAGAAGCATTTCGTTCGGCCCGTGTCCAGTTGGAGACAACGATTGATCAACTTTACAGTGATACAACAGCGCAGATGGAGCATGATCAGGTGGAGGCTTTGATAAAAAAACAGGGAACGGAGTTGATGCGACTCCTGCTGCAAGGCCATTTGGATGTACGCTGCAAACGTGAGCAACGGATGGAATCGGTTCTGGGGGCCGATGGGGTCCTGCGCACCCACTGTCGTAAGAACTGTGAGCGAAACCTCATGACTGAGTTTGGGCGGGTAGTGGTCAGAAGGAAAGGCTACAGCTCCAAAGGAGTCAGGAGTTTGTTTCCTCTGGATGCGGAGCTCAAGGGTGTAAATCACGAGTGTTTATAGTAATCCGAACAGCTAAGCAGCAAAGCGGCTTTCTGTTATAGTATTCCAAAAATCATCCCACCAGCCATTAGCTCTGAGCACCCGCAACGCCAGCATCGGATCAACTGATTCCGGGCGCCAACATGCACCGGGGAGTTTGAGCCTCTTTTGAGGAATAGATTTATGGGTGCTTTCGATTTCACCGGAACCGACAGGAAAACCTCTTTGCCGAAAACTCTCATAGTTGATTGCATCTGCAAAACGTTCCAAGTAGCCAAGCAGACGTCCAAGTCGCGCGTTGGGACGTTGAACGTTTTGCTCTTCGAGTTTGTTCTTGACCTGCTGGAGTTGACCATTACTGATAGCTTCTATTTTAGGTTCCACCCATCCGGATGTTTGTTCCTTGCGGAGCCCTAATTGTTCAGCCGTTTCATAAAAATGCTCGCGTAAGTGGGACTTGTCTAAAATAAATTGCAGGTTTTCAAAGCGGCTCTCCAATCCCTCTCGCAGCCCGATTGCGCCATCGGCTACAGCCGCAACTTCGGTATCGGGTGTCATGCCCGAGACAACGGCGGCATTGAAGAGCTGTTCTATAACAACTGGATATTTATCCATCTTCCCCACATAGCATTTGGACACCGAGTCCAAAGCTCTGGCCAAACCCATGCGCACATCACGCCAGCGGATGATCTTTTTCTTTTTCGGATTCCGATGCACTGGAGTCTTCTCTTTACAGTCTTCAACCGGATGAAGCTCAGCAGTGCGAATCTCACAGCCATCGAGCTCGATAAGCATTTGTTCAACGCCGACAAATGTTCCGGGCTGCTTATCACCATATCCCTCACCCGCCTCGGCCAGCTTGTTTTCCAGGTAAATCTGCGCTTGTTGAGCAGTCTTGTGGGTAGTGCGGCCCACTGTAGTCGGGCTCAGTTCATAATGGTAGTGTTCTTTGAACCTTTTGGCCGCGCAAGCAAAAGACTCTTCTATCCCAAAATCACTTAGCGCCCGCTCAACTGCCATACTGCGACCTTGGTGGGTAATGCCCATGGTATCAACCACAGGCTTCGACCCTGAGCCCTTATGCCATAGATAGGGCGAATCGATCTCAATGAAACCGAAGATGACATTATAGCGAATCGTCGGATTCCTTACTGTCGTCAGTTCTTGGTGTTTTTTTTAAAACCAGCTTGTCGCGGGTCTTTTCAAATACTCTTTTCGTGGTCTGCAAACCAATTTCACGAACGATTTCTGCAATGTCTTGATCTATTAAGGGAGCCCTCTTAGCCAAATCTTGCTCCTCGCAAATAATCTTTTCGCTGAGTCGCTCACTCACTGTCTTGATGATCTCTTCGTAGTCTTTCTTATTCATTGCAGTCTCCTCCAGTTAGGGTGGAATTATCCATCCTTGCCCTAACACAGGAGATACTGAGAGTCCAGCTCAAAATTACGCCAAATATCTTTCTTTATCTCAGCAAACTTTGAATGGTCTATAAACACTCGTGATTCACACCCGGAGCTCAACCTTCCACAAGACAAGTACTCCTCGGAGCTGTGTCGCCTGGTGGCTCAAGAAGTGGTTGACTCTTCCTTTGACGAGGGTGTGGAGAGCATCCGTAGGACGACAGGTGGAAAAGTCCCCAAACGCCAGATCATTGAGCAGACGGTCAAGATGTCCCAAGACTTCGATGCCTTCTACGACCTTCCGGGAGAGCCTGAGAAAACATCTGACCTGCTGATCATCACCGTGGATGGCAAGGGGATTGTCATGCGTGAAGAAGACCTTAGGCCTGCCACACGCAAAGCTGCTGAGCAGCAAAAGGGTTCCCATAGAGTACGTCTGGCGCCGGGTGAAAAGCTCAACCGCAAGCGGATGGCCACCGTGGCAGCCGTTTACGGCCTCCAAGCTCAGGAGCGCACACCCGAACAGATCATGGGACCCAAAGAGCATAGGCCCGCTCCTGCGCGAGCCCAAAACAAACGGGTATGGGCCAGCATCGTACACGATAGCCGAAGTGTAATAAAAGCTGTCTTTGAAGAGGCATTGAAAAGAGATCCAACGCAGAGTCGTCACTGGGTGGTCGTGGTGGACGGAGGAGAGCAGCAACTCCTTAACATACTTGACATAATGAAAACCTACCAGGCCAAAATAACTCTGGTTTTGGATTTCATCCATGTTTTGGAATACCTCTGGAAAGCGGCCCATTGTTTCCACCCCGTTGGCAGCAACCACGCCCCGGGCGTGGCTGAAGAATGGGTCAAAGAGAAAGCTTTGCAGGTTCTACATGGAGCCGCCGAGAGTGTGGCTGCTGACCTGCGCCGTGATGCCACCCGCAAACAACTGAGCCAAAAGAGGCGGCAGCCCGTGGATAAGTGTGTAGGCTATTTGGAAAAATATAGCCCCATGCTTGAATACGACTCCTTCCTCTCCGATGGGCTCCCCATTGCCTCGGGAGTGATTGAGGGTGCCTGCCGTCATCTGATCAAAGATCGGTTGGATCGTACCGGGGCTCGCTGGCGGATGAAGAGTGCCGAGGCCATAATACGAATTCGCTCTCTTCGCTCCAGTGGCGATTTCGATGCCTACTGGAGATTCCATCGAGAACAAGAGCTCGAACGTAACCACTCATGTTACTATGCGGCCGCTTCCTGAACTCGGAGCATTAACCTACATGTCGTTTCAAAAGATCTGCACCCTTCGGAAATTCTTAATACTCTATCATATTTGATATTTTCCTCAAAAAGCTTAAGAAATTTATCTAGTGTTTCATCTTCAACTTCTTCTTTAAGCATAGATAGGTCGATCATGGCTAGATCATCGGCAGCCAACCCCAAAAGGCTGTCATACAATTCAAAGAAAACTCAGTAATGTCCGGTTAGGAAATTGCATACTGCAGGGTAGAAAAAAATGTCAAAAAACAATGCGTTGGGTCACTTTTTTACTTGACTTTCCAATAAAGATGCGGGTCGCGGCCATTTTCGTAAAATCCTATAACTTTAAGGAGTTACGAAAATGCCGCGAAAATTCTACCCTAACGACCCAAAGTGCACTGCGCCCAGTTTCGATGAACTTTTGAAACCAACTGAAAACGCCCTTGCCACTGCCCATCCACTGGTGGCAAAAGCTAACAGGCCGCTGCAGATGAATTTCGAGCAACAACTCAGAGCCTTGGTCTATTTTCACCTCGAGGAACATACCTCGGGGAGGCATCTTATCCAAGCTCTTGAAGAGGATGACTTCGCCCGTCATCATATTGCACCTCCTGATGGCATCCAAAAGAGCAGCTTTTTCGAAGCCATCAACAGTCGCGGCCTTGAACAGTTGGGGCATGTCTACCAGCAACTTCAGAATCAAGCCTCGAATCTGTTACCCGCCCAGCACACTGAACTTGGCGAGTTGGTGGGCATTGACGGCTCGCTCATCCAGGCCGTACTCTCTATGTACTGGGCTGACTACAGGGACGGTTCAAAGAAAGCCAAAGTCCACGTTGGATTCGACATCAACCGTGCTATTCCCTCCAAGATTTTTCTCACTGACGGTAAGGAGGGTGAACGCCCCTTCGTTGGCATGATCCTCTCACCTGGCCAGACTGGTGTCATGGACCGGGGCTATCAGTGCCACAAGAGCTTTGACCGATGGCAAACCGAAGGCAAGCACTTCGTCTGCCGCATCAAGGCAAATACCAAGAAAATCTGTATTCAAATGAACCCCATCCCAATCGATAGCATCGTATTCTACGATGCTATTGTCCTGCTCGGTACTGCGGGCGTAAACCAGACAGACAAAGAAGTCCGAGTCGTTGGATACCGTGTCGATAACATCGACTACTGGGTAGCTACAGATCGCCGTGATCTTTCAGCCGAACAAATCGCATTCATCTACAAACTGCGATGGCAAATTGAGAAGTTCTTTGCATGGTGGAAACGCCACCTTAAGGTCTATCACCTTATTGCAAGAACAGAGTACGGGTTGATGGTGCAAATCCTCTCGGGACTTATCACCTATCTGCTGCTCGCCATCTATTGCCATAAACACTACCAGGAAAAGGTCAGCATCAAGAGGGTCAGAGAGCTGCGGATCAAAATCCAGAATGAGCTGCGCGATTCCGGATATAAATATTCCATGGCTTCGGATTTCACAGAGCAGCGCTCAGACCTCCTTTATGCAAAAACCTAACCGGACATTACTGCTCCGGACTGACCATAAACAAACGAGATCACGCCCGGGCGGTTGCTATATGCGCAAAATCAAGCATCGAGTTTCATGGTCTTCCCCTGTGGCCTCTCATGTATTATTGAATTGATACTGAGCGATCAAAAGCTCGTATTTAAACAACGTGATCATTATGTGTCTTATTCGACGCATGACAAATCCGGGAGGACGATATGAAGTGTGACAAATGCATGGAAGCGATTGAACCGGGGGAGCAACGTGAATACAGCGGGCAGGCTCTATGCGAGGATTGCTACATGGATGTTCTCTCTCCGGCCCGCACATGCGACCCTTGGGCCGTTCATAGCGCCAAGTCCTTAAAGGAGCAGGAGGGGCGGGAGCCTCAGATCAATGCTCTGCAGGCAAAGATTTTAGATATTCTTCAAGAAACCGGCGGACTGGAGCCCCCCGTGCTTGCTGAAAGGCTGCAGATAAAACCGGCGGACCTCGAGCGAGAGATCGCCGCCTTACGGCATATGGAGAAAATCAGAGCCGCCATGAAGGAAGGCAAAAAAGTTATTCGATTGTGGTGATTGGCTATTTCATGAAGGGAGCAATTCAAGTCTTGTCTTTATAATCCGAATAGAATTTCAGGACTTTTTTCAGGTAAGCCCGTGTTTCGGAATACGGCGGTACGCCTCCGTAGCGTTTAACCGTGGTCGGACCGGCGTTATACGCTGCGAGCGCCAGGTTGAGGTCGTTGTCGAAAACTTGCAGCAGCCATTTCAGATAGCGAACGCCGCCTTCTATATTCTCTTCGGGATTGAAGGGATTCGATATGCCCATGTGATCAGCTGTCGCCGGCATCATCTGCATCAGCCCCATGGCTCCTTTGGGCGATACAGCCAGGTGATTGAATCTGGATTCCGCTTTGATCAATGCCTTCACCAGATGAAAATCAATTCCATGCCGTTTGCTCACAGCTCGAATGCAGGGATCGTAATAAGACGAATCACTGAGGAATAAATAGCGAGGCAACGAAGTGAACAGATAGGGCTTCCAAAAGAAAAGGGAAACAGCAAGGCAAAGGTTCAGGCCCAAGATCACGATGAGTGTGAGTGTTTTTCGGTAACGAACCATACAGAAATCCTCGGTTTCAAGCAAAACACTTTACGGCTCACTTTTCAAGGGCCTTGATATTCTTTTCATGCTCCGGGCAGACTGGAAAGAATCTTCCTTCACAGCTTCTGTTTAACCGCGAGTATGGCTTGATTGCGCAGCGTCTTCATGTAGTTCATTTGTTTGGGAGAGAGAACCGGGCCTTTGTGCTCTCTGTCCGCATAGAAAAGGCCCAAGCTCACATTCTTCAAAGTGAGCGGATACAAAATAAAAGCTGGAGCAGCAATAGACTTGCGATACCATTGCGGGATTTGCTCGCTCATGTCGGAGGCGTCGCAATCGCCGACGAGAAAATCCTTGCCCTGCAGTACAGCGAGGGAGAAGACATCAGCAGACGGAGAGGGCTTGAAGCTGAAATCCCGCAAAACCTCCTGAATGTCTTCGCCGAACCCGAAACGCCCGCTCATGACGGTGCGTGAACGGTCGAGCATACAGAATATGACTCGATTGAAACCGAACCCCCGATACATGGTCTCAAGTATGATGAACATGATATCACTGAGATCGTAGTTCTCCAGCAAGACATTGGTGATCTCCTGGATGCCGTTTATAAGTATGTGCAAATGATCTTCCGTGATGCCTTCCGGGGCCGCCTCCAACAAACTATTTGCTTGATCTGCCTGCCTGTCGTCTGAAGGCTCAAGGAGGCCGCCATCATCGCTTGAAATCTTTCCCTTGTCCGCATCCTCTGGCTCGATAATCAGCCGCTGCAAGAGCTCGCTCTCGCGCAAGTCGATTTTCAGGATGTCGGAATATTTTTCGATTTGTTCTCCGGCCGAAATCAACAAGCCGGATATTTCTTTTACAGAAATCGGAACGCACTTCTGGTACCGTTTGGCAATATCCGTGAAGGCCTTTTGCCTTGATGGCCCTATAGTGTTTTTGACAATGTCGCACAATTCATTCGAAAGGTTCGACAAGCCTCGCAGAATGTCGTCTTCTGATTTCGGCGCTTCAACTGTTCCCGCCGGGAGTCGATGCATACTGGTGATGATGACGTCCGGAAAATTCCATGCCCTCAGCACCTCAATCCCCACTTCTTCAAAGGGTATTCCAAGCACAGCCCTCGATGCGATCCCTTCGCTGATTTCGTTTTGTTTCATCCTGTTTTTGATGGCTTTGTATTCTTCGGGGAAATAGAAAATCACCAGATGCTTGCCCAAATTGTGCAGCATGGCACAGATAAAGGCTTCTTCAGTCACTTTCAATTTGATGTTTTCAGCGATATTTCTTGCGATCAACCCGCTCATGAATGAACTGACGGCCGCGTCCTTTAGCTCGGCAGTCTGCGCTTTGTTCTGCAAATGTTCAAACAGGATGAGGCCTGTTGCTGCCATCCGTATTCGCTCGAAACCAAGCACCACCACGGCCCGTGAAACGGTCGTAATCTTCCCGGAAAACTGGCCGAAAAACGCCGAGTTTACTAACTTCAACAGCTTGTTGGTCAGCGAATAATCCTTGAGAATCACATTGGCCAGTTCCGAGGCGGAGACGTAATTGGAAGGAAGTGCTGAAGCCTTCTGGTTGATTTCGATAATGTGGTGAGCAAACGCAGGGAAATCCTGCTTGTGGCGGATCCGCCGAAGAAGAAAATCCACCGTGCTGTGCGTTTTCGGGACAGCGCTTTTGTTTCGCCTGGCACCCTGGTGCGAACTTAAATATGCTTCCAGTTCTTGCTTCATTTCCAGAGCACCTGCAAAACTTAAGTCCGCACTTTTTTCGAGGGCTTTCATGACAATTCCGTCGAGATCGTGTCGTACTTCCTTGTTTTTGCGAGAAGGCGGTTCGATGTTTTTGCAGTCGATCTTATCCAGCATGGCGGTGGGACTGTCGGCCGGGAAAGGCGGTTGGCCGGTCAGCATTTCATAAAAGATCAATCCCAAAGAAAAGGTATCGGATCGAGGATCAACCGGCGATTGCAGAATATGTTCCAATGATGTGTGAGAATCAACCAAGCCCGGCGCTGTCCGGGCACTTGTCATGGCCGCCACACCGAAATCCTTGATACGGGGAGTATCATCGTTGTCCATCAGGATATCCGACGTGTTCAAGCCTGCATGGACCACTCCTTGCTCATGAGCATATGCGATCGCGTCAAGGATTTGCTTCATCAAGCCAACGGCGCGGTGTACGGCCATCGCACCGTCCCTCACGATCAACCTGCGCAAAGATATTCCTTCGACATATTCAGAGACTAGATATGGCTTGCCGTCGTAGCCTCCGGCATCATAAAGTGGAACAATATTGGGATGCTGAAGTCTGCTCACAGTGCGTGCCTCTTGCATCAGCCGGGCTTGTTGCTCGGGCTGTCGCGAAAGGTGCAACTCAAGGGTCTTGACGGCAACCCGGCCACCTGACCGAGGATCTTCGGCAAGGTAAACAACTCCCTGCGAACCTCGCCCAAGTTCCGCAACAACCTCAAAACGACCAATACTCGATGGAATTGCCATACCGATCAAATGCCCCGTCTCTGCAAATAATGAATTCGCCGAAACTCCAGTATAGCCTGCTTCCAGCGAAACGTCTAGCTAAATCAAATAGTTGAAATACATCGAGTAATTGAGCCGGAATTCTGTCCGGTTTTACTTCCACCTGACGGTGTGAAAGCCAATGCTGCAATTTTTTGAAGCACCACCATATACAAACAGACCGATTGAATTTAGTATAAATCAGTTGGCTTCTCGATGACATTGTAAAACTTGATCATGCAACAAAAATGGCATGGTGCGGAGAAGTGCCAGGGACATTATCAATGCTCATGCCTTGTTGACGAGTGAAATATGGTAAGCTTTCAGCTGAACACGCTCGGCCTTGAGCGACACGGATAATTTGGCGCTTCACGACTTGGCCCGGATAAATAGCTCTCTCGTTTCGAGGAGGTGGATCATATGGCGATACATCCGCTGGCAGGAAAACCTGCACCGAGATCAATGCTGGTAAACGTCCCCAGACTGGTAACGCAATATTATACCACGCACCCCGATATGAACGATCCGACTCAAAGGGTCGCCTTTGGTACTTCGGGTCATCGGGGTTCGTCGCTCAAAGGCAGTTTCAACGAAGATCACATCCTGGCGACCACGCAAGCCATTTGTGACTACAGAAAAACGCAGAACATAAACGGCCCCCTTTATGTCGGTATGGACACCCATGCCCTCTCCGAGCCAAGCTTCGCGACGGCCCTGGAGGTTTTGGCGGGCAATGAGGTTGAGGTCATGATTCAGGCGGACCTGGGTTATACTCCAACCCCCGTCATCTCCCATGCCATACTGGTTTTCAACCGAGGCAGGCAGTCGGGGCTGGCCGACGGCATTGTGATAACCCCCTCACACAATCCTCCGGAAGACGGCGGATTTAAGTATAATCCACCACACGGCGGCCCCGCAGACAACAATGTCACCAAACTGATCGAGACCCGCGCCAACGAGCTCCTCGTTGCGGGCAATAAAAAAGCTAATAGAATCAATTTTCGTAAAGCCATGCACGCCGTTACAACCCATAAATATGACTATATTCGACCGTACGTCAATGACCTGCAAAATGTGATCGACTTCGACGTGATTAAATCTTCCGCCATCAAGATCGGGGTAGATCCACTGGGCGGCACCGCTGAGGCGTTCTGGCAACCGATTGCGGAACGATACGGCATCAATATCGATGTCGTCAATACCGTTATCGACCCGACCTTCGGATTCATGACAGTCGACAAAGACGGCAAGATTCGCATGGATTGCTCGTCTCCCTACGCCATGGCGAGCCTGATCGAGTTGAGAAACAGATACGACATCGCTTTCGGCAACGATCCGGACAGTGATCGGCACGGCATTGTGACACCAAGCTCGGGATTGATGAACCCCAACCATTACCTTTCTGTGGCGATCTGGTATCTATTTCAGCACCGAACCGGCTGGGGTGCGGATGTGGCCGTCGGCAAGACTCTGGTCAGCAGCAGCATGATCGATAGAATAACAGACCACCTCGGAAGGAGGCTCTTCGAGGTGCCGGTCGGGTTCAAATGGTTTGTAGATGGCCTCATAGATGGGTCATACGGGTTCGCCGGTGAAGAAAGTGCAGGCGCATCATTTTTGAGAAAAGATGGAACCGTTTGGACCACTGATAAGGACGGAATTATACTGGATCTGCTCGCGGCTGAAATAACGGCTCGGACAGGACGCGATCCCGGCGAGCATTATCAGCTCCTAACCGCCAAATTCGGTGACCCGATCTATGAACGAATAGACAAGCCGGCCACGCCCGAACAAAAAGCAGTGTTGAAGAGGCTTTCGCCGGATCGCATTGCCGCCTCCAAATTGGCCGGCGAAGCTATTCTGGCAAAACTAACCGAGGCACCCGGCAACGGCGCCTCGATAGGTGGACTCAAGGTGGTCACAAAGAATGGCTGGTTTGCAGCCCGTCCCTCAGGGACCGAGGATGTGTATAAGGTGTATGCTGAAAGCTTCAGGGATCGAGAGCACCTGATCCAAATTCAACAGGAGGCGGAAGGCATTGTTCGGGAAACATTAAAGTTGGAAGGGGCTTAGCGCTGTACGTTGAATTCACTGCTGGTGGTGGAGCTTTGTCTGCAAGGGATCTGCCCGGCGGACTCGTGATCTGCCCAATCGGCAAAGTCAGCCTATGGCTCGTACCGAATGGCTTCTCCCAGATCGGCAAACGAGAAATTCAGGAAGATGTGATGGCCGTCATAGTCTAACACCCGCAAGTCGTCTGTTTCATGCAGATCCCCCATCACTACGGAAAAGTGCATGCCGTACTTTTCCTTGACCTTATCCAAAGGCACCTCCTGCACGATGAACTTCTTGATCCCTTTGGCATTCAGCTTCTCTATGAATTTCTTTTCAGTGAAAGAATCATAGGAAGTCAGAATGAGGATCGGGCCTGTTCCGGTAAAAACTACTCCCGCTTTCATGGCTATCCCTCCTCTCTGGAATTAAAGTTTTTCCGTTGGTGACACACCGGTATCCTGGTTGCTCCTTTCTATAAACTGCTCATCCTTGGTTTGACTGTCAATATATCAGATTCATTAAATAAAGTTCTATCTCGAGCTTTTTTCCGAGCTCTGATTAAGCCTGCACAAGGACACAGTCCTTACGGGGTCCGGAACCGCGAAATCTCCATGCTTCACTGCAGGCAATCATCCACTGGCTCGAATCGGCTGTGAACGGGATTGCTCTGGACCTGACTCAGAATGTAGTCGATAATAAGCTTGCAGGCCGGTAAACGACTTCACCGTTTCCCTGCGGCCGCCGGCATGTTATTGCAGTATTGTTTCTGCAGCTGGCAATCTGCGCCTGTCACTTAAGGAAAGATGGTTAGAAACAGTAGAGCCAACGCGGGTACTTTATGGGAAAACCGAGCTATAAGGACCTTCAATTCAAGGTCAAGGAATTACAGAAAATCGTCAATCTGAAGATCTACCCGCAAGAGATTCATTTTGAAACGAAGGACCTCCTCTACTTCAGAATTGATGACAGCTGGTATTTCGACTTTTTTCACAAAAAGATATGTGAGCTGACCGGTTACCCGCGTGATGATTTCCTGGAAAGAAAAGTGAGCTGGCTGGAGATCGTCCATCCCGATGACCGAAAATTGCTCGTCCAGGCGCTCAAGAGAGCGCTCCAGTCCGAAGACTATTATCTGGCCGAATTCAGGATTGTCACTAAAGAGGGACAGTTGAAGTGGGTGAAGATGAGAGGACCCATTTTCCGCAATGAGGTTGGGAAATTCCTGTTTGTGCAAGGTATCATGAATGACATCACCGTGCAGAAAAATATGGAAATGGCCCTCGAGTCCGAGCATGAGATCTTCGTCTGGGTTGCAAACTGCCTTGAAGACGGGATCTACATTGTCTCTGATGATTATCGCATCGTCTTCATGAACGATGCATTGATCAATCTGGTGGGCAATCGTGTAGGAGAAGTGTGCTACAAAGTATTGTTTAATCGAGACGCGGTGTGCCCGTGGACGGTGAGGGATGTGATCAAACAAGAAAGGTGCGGATTTCAGGAATACCAGTTGCCGGGCTTGGGGAAAACTTTTCAGGTCAGAAGCTTTCCCATTAAGAGCCCGGATGGGTCTATCGGAAAACTGGGCCAGCTAAAAGATATCACCCAAGCAAGAAAACTGAGGCATAAAGTCAGAGAGTTTGAGGGTCGCCATCAGGCGATCGTGAATGCGGCCAACATGGCAGATTTGGGGATATTCATTATTCAGAACCACGAGGGACAGGAAGCAAGATTTCGGTATGTTAATGAGGCCCTGTGCAGAATGGTCGGCTATACCGCCGAAGAACTTCTCAACCGAAGCATCGCCGATCTGGTCCGTCAGGATGATCGAAACGAGGTCCTGGAGCGCTACCGGCATAGACAGCGCGGAGAGGTTTTGACTCACGCTTATCAGCTGAAGTTGATTCGAAAAGAGGGTACGCCCATTGATGGATTCTTCAGTGTGGCTCTCTCATTTCATGAAGACAAGGTGGCTACCATCGGTTTTGTGCGGGACATCACTGAGAGTAGAAGGATGCAGAGATCTTTGCAGCTTTCCCAAAGACTCGCCTCTATCGGCAAACTGGCGGCCGAAATTGCCCATGAGATAAATAACCCCTTGACCAGTGTGCTGACCTTCTCCAAACTGGCGAACAGGATCCTCCACCAGGAACCGTTTCCCCAAAATCGCTTGCCAGAACTGCGGAACTTTATGTCGCTGCTGAACGACGAAGCCACCCGTTGCACTGATATCGCCAGGAACCTTTTGGATTTTTCCCGGCAGACGGAGATCGAATCCAAGAACGCGGACATTAATGAAGTTTTGGATAGAACTCTCGACATCCTTCGGCATCGCGCCCAGTTGAACGACATTGAGATCATTACCTCCTATGCTCAAAACCTCCCCCAACTCTTCTGCGACTTCAAACGCCTGCAGCAGGCCTTCATCAATCTTTTCTGGAATGCCATCGAAGCAATGCCGAATGGAGGTAAATTTATAGTGACGTCGAGTCACGACTCAGATACTGGTGAGGCCAGAGTGACATTCCAGGACTCGGGACACGGGATCGAGAAAAAGAATTACGAAAAAATATTCGATCCTTTTTTTACAACCAAACCCGAAGGCGAGGGCACGGGATTAGGACTGTCCATAGTTTATGGAGTGGTTAAAAGCCACGGCGGAAGAATAGAATTCACAAGTGAGCTTGGACAGGGGACCACTTTTCAGTTGGATTTCCCCGCTTTGAGAATGGAAGAATCCTAAAAGGCTCTGACATG
>ENA-OSEO01005098-OSEO01005098.1-sediment-metagenome-genome-assembly--contig:-NODE-5098-length-13012-cov-4.273367_pt1 | contig 13012 bp, 11 predicted proteins | sample MGYA00237883_ERZ534232 | MGnify/ENA metagenome assembly ERZ534232
ACGGTCCCGCAAGCAGACCATTGTGCGACCGCGGCATATCGCCATGTTTTTATCCCGCCGCTATACGGATTCTCCGCTGCAGGAGATCGGGCGCAGCTTTAACCGCTATCACGCCACAGCCCTTCATGCCATCGGGGCGATTGAACGTGAATTAAGACAAAGCGTAACCATGCGCCGGCAAGTTGAATTTTTAACCGATAAACTTGAAACCGGAAAGTTTTAATCCCCACCTGTTTTCCGATCACTTACCGCATAGAAAGTATGGCCCGTATGGAGATGTCAAAGGTGATCGGCCTGCCCGGACATGAAAAGACGCTGAATCTCCGGCGCCAAAATCGAATGCAACCGAATAATTTATTGACAGTATGAATTAAAAAATTATAAAAACCCCTTTATATGTCGCTGGAATCTGAAAAAAGGGTCGGTGTTGCCGCCGCCTATAAAGCTGCTGCAGTACTGCGGATGAAATTAGGCCGGTTAAAACGGATCAACAAAAAAGGGGCAAACGATCTTGTTACCGAAGCGGACGCCGAATCTGAAAAAGTCATTATCGATACGATTCGCGCCGCCTTTCCGCGCCACGGTATTTTGGCTGAGGAAAGCGGCAGTGACGGCGGAGCGGCCGATAGCTGCTGGATCATTGATCCGCTGGACGGCACAACGAATTTTGCCCATGAACTGGGTTTTTTTTCAATTTCAATTGCCTACCGTGTTGGCAAAGCGCTTGTCTTGGGAATTGTGTTAAGCCCCATGACCGGTGAGCTGTTTATTGCCACCAAGGACCGGGGGGCCTTTCTAAACGGCCAGCCGATTCGGGTTTCCGGCGTGAAAACTGTTTCGGAAAGCCTGCTGGTCACGGGGTTTCCCTACGATCTTGAAAATGTTTTTACCCCGATGATGGAGCGGTTTGCAGCTTGTTTAAAGGCCGCGCAGGGTGTTAGAAGACTGGGTTCGGCGGCACTCGATTTGTGTTACGTAGCGTGCGGACGTTTTGAAGCTTACTGGGAACAGAACTTAAAACCGTGGGATACGGCTGCAGGGGTGCTGATAGCCGCTGAAGCCGGTTCAGTTATAACGGATTTTTCGAACAGAGCATTTACGCTTGATAAAATGGAAATTCTGGCAAGCAACGGGAATATTCATCCGGAAATGCTTTCATTATTGGATTTAAAGGACAACACATGCGAAAAGAGTTAATGCGGTCGGTTGCACTGGACGATTATCTGGGATGTTTTGGTGGATTCAACATTAACGACAAGGTTTGTAAAAAATTTTGTGCGCTTAATCTGCGCTGTGCCATTGAACAGGAACAAAATGCGCGCATGGAACTTCTGGACGAACTGGTTTCCGACAACAGCCTCTATTTAAAACTTCAATAATACCCCGGGACTATATTTTTCATAATATAAAGACCCGGGGAACAGCAGCAGCCTGTCCCGCAAAGCGGGACATCTTGGTTATCCTGTAATCCTGTCTAAACATAGATGTCTTTATTCGGTAATAGTTTAGCTTTTTGAAAAAATCCAATCAGGCTCGATGATTTGAGAAACTGCTAAATTGATACTTTATTCGTAATTCCGGAAGCCATCGTGTCAATCAACTCCCCGAGGGTGGCGCTGTCGTTGGCTGAAATAGCGATTCCCTTGAGCGACCGGATGCAGCCGGAGAGGGTTTCCGGAGAGACCCGGTCTTTTTTGTTCAACACCCGGGTCATAGGAATCCGGTGCAGATTTAGATCGGCCAGAATTTTTTCAACGGATTCAACCTGATCCTCGTAGCGCGGATTGCTGATATCAATCACATGCAGCAAAAGATCAGCGCTTTCAAGTTCTTCCAGGGTGGCGCGAAAAGCGACCATCAAATCCTTGGGAAGGTTTTTGATGAACCCAACCGTATCCGTGATGATGACCTCGAAGTCTCGCGGAAATTTCAAACGCCGGCTGGCGGGATCCAGGGTGGCAAACAGGCGGCTTTCCGCCAGCTCGTGGCTTTTGGTCAGGGTGTTGAGCAGGGTTGATTTCCCGGCGTTGGTGTATCCGATGATGGAAATAACCGGCAACCCTTTTTTATGCCGGCGGGCCTTCTGCTGCTTTCTGTGTTTGCGGACCTGGGTCAACTCTTTTTCAAGCCGTCCGATCCGATCGCGGACCCGGCGCCGGTTAATTTCAAGTTTGGTTTCCCCGGGACCGCGGCCGCCGATACCGCCGGTGAGTCTCGACATGGCCGTGTTTTTCGTGACCAGTCTCGGCAGCAGGTATTTCAGCTGAGCCAGTTCGACCTGAAGTTTACCTTCCCGGGTTTGGGCGCGCTGGGCAAAAATATCGAGGATCAACTGGGTGCGGTCGATGACCTTAAGCTCGGTCTGGTCCGTGATGGAACGGGTTTGCGACGCATTCAACTCCTGGTCAAAGACGATGAGCGTTACCCCCTTCTGGAGCGCCAGGATGGTTAATTCCTGAAGCTTTCCCAGGCCCATCAGAAACCGGGGGTCTGTTTGATTGCGATGCTGGAGCACGGTTCCGACAACTCGAATTCCACCCGACAGGGAAAGTTCCCTTAGCTCTGCCATGCTGTCGAGGGCGACTTTTCTGGGCGCAGTCGATACGCTTACCAGCAGGGCGCGTTCTTTTTTCAGGTCGGCATCATAGGAGGCGCTGACATGGGCCAGTTCATCCTCCAGTGCCCTTATCAGCTGCAAACAACCGATTTCAAGCTGATGCGGATAAAGCGGCGGCAGTTGTTGATAGGGAGCTTCAGCCGTATCACCCGGCAGAATGTGACCGGCATGGACAAGCCGCGGCTGCCCGTCCACACTAACGGTGATGGCCGCCATCATGTCCAGGCGTAGCAGGGCCAGGTCGGTCAGATCGTCCCGGGTAAGGGGGTCGTCATTGAGATGGGTATGCACGCACCGTAATCCCTTTAGACGACCGGGCATAATGCGATAGGCGTCGGTATCGGGAATGACGATTTTTTGATGGTCGCCCACAATGACATAGGCAACCTGGCCGCTGCGGTCTATCAGCAGGCCGATCTGACGGTTCAATTCATGCGAGATGAGGCTGATGTCGCGGGCAAGTTCGCTGGTTATCAGAAAATCAGGAGGGATTCGACGTCGGTATAGATTTTCCAGCCGGCGAAAATGGTTTGCTTTCAGCCCGCCGGTATTTCCATAAATCCGCTTCATTTGGTTTTGATCATTTTGCCTTAATGAATCGCAAACAAATTATTCTCGTGAGGTAAGATTTTCAAAACGGGTGTAGGAGCCGAAAAATTTTAGTCGCACATCGCCGATGGGTCCATTGCGCTGTTTTTTTAACAAAATTTCAGCCGTTCCTTTTTTGGGGTTGTTTTCATCTTTATTGTAAACTTCGTCACGGTAGATAAACGCAACCACATCCGCGTCCTGTTCAAGGGCCCCGGATTCTCTCAGGTCGGAAAGCAGGGGGCGCTTATCCTGCCGTTCCTCCAGCTTGCGGTTAAGCTGGGACAGGGCGATGACCGGCAGGCTAAGTTCTTTGGCCAGTATTTTTAAAGATCGCGATATCTCCGATATCTCCAGGTCCCTGCGTTCGGCCGAGGCGCGCGTCTTCATCAGCTGAAGGTAATCAATGACAACCAGGCCGATGTCTTTATCCATTTTAAGCCGGCGGGCTTTTGCCCGAATCTCAACAACCGAGATGTCTGGTGAATCGTCTATGAAAATGGGGGCATCAGCCAGTATGCCGGCAGCATCAGTCAGTTTGACCCAGTCTTTTTTACCGAAAAAGCCGCTACGCAATCGGGAAGAATCAATTTTTGCCTCGGTGCACAGCATGCGCATGGAAAGTTGTTCTTTGGCCATTTCAAGTGAAAAAATTGCCACGGGGATGTTGGCTTCCACTGCTACGTTTCTGGCGATATTGAGGGCAAATGCGGTTTTCCCCATGCTGGGCCGACCGGCCAGTATAATCAGGTCCGATTTTTGAAAACCGGATGTCAGGCTGTCGAGGTCGGTAAATCCGGTGGGTACGCCGGTAACCAGACTTTTGTTACCCTGACGTTCCTCCAGGGTATCAATATTGTCTTCGATTATTTTACTGAGGGGGAAAAAGGCCGGCCGGATTTTGTTCTGGGATATCTCGAAAATCGCGTTTTCAGCAAAGTCGATGACTTCAGAGACGTCGCCCGGGTTTTCAAAACACTGCTTGCTGATGGCATTGGCTTTTTCAATCAGGCGTCGCAAACAGGCCTTGTCATGAACGATTTTAGCATAATGCTGCGCGTTGACGGCCAGCGGAACAGTGTCCACGATCGAAGCAAGATATGCGGCGCCGCCGATCCCTTCCAGTTCGCCCCGCTCACGCAGCAGATTGCTGAGGGTGACAAGGTCCACCGGTTCGTTTTTGGAAAAAAGTTCGCTAATGGCGGAAAATATTTTCTGGTGGGCGGATCGATAGAAATCCTCCGGCCCCAGTATGTCCATAATATCCAGCAGCGTGTGGTCGTCAAGTAAAATGGCGCTTAGAATCGATTCTTCCGCCTCAAGGCTTTGAGGTGGAAGATGCTGGAGTAAAGGATCTTTTTGGGTTTGCAATCGGCTGCCGGCCATCAGTTCAACGGTTCTATAAGTTGTCATAAAAATGGGCGTATCGCCAGGCACCCATTTCTGCCTGTGAACCTTGCCAATTATTCCGGAGTGACGTCCACGGTGATTTCCGGCTCCACATCCGTATAGATACGGATCGGCACTTTAAATGTACCGATGGTTTTAATGGGTTCGCCCAGAAGGACCATTCTTTTTTCTATTTGGATATCCTGGGCCGCCAGGGCAGCGACGATATCGCGGGTCGTTATCGATCCATACAGGCGGTCTTCTTCACTGACCTTTGCCTGCAGCCGGCACACGACGCCTTCCAGTCTCTGGGCCATCTCTTCGGCAATTTTTCTTTCCTTGGCGATCTGGATATCCAGCTTGGCTTTTTCCTGCTTCAGCATCCGATGATTTTCCGGTGTGGCAAGAACCGCCTTTTTTTGCGGCAGGAGATAGTTTCGGGCGTATCCGGCGGCAACAACGACTTCGCTGCCGATAATTCCTAATGAATCAATGGTTTCTTTTAAAATTACTTTCATTTAAGAGCCTCCTCTGAAGAACAGCGCTGATGTGACAGCGCGCTTCATTTATAAAATTAAAAATCCTGTTTTTCAGGAGTCTTTTGATATTGGCCGGCCGGTTTCAATTTTTCTGAAATTCAGCCAGGTATCGAATAAACCCAGCCCGATAACAACCAGCAGGAACAGTTGCTGCAAAACAATCAGACTGTATAAAAAAAATCTCAGCAGGGGAGGAAACCGTTTTTTGCCAAAAAAAAATGATACCACGGCAATCCCTGCAAAAAAATATATCGTCAGCAGAATGATCAACCCGTTCAGGCCAAGCATTTTAAACGATTTAGCCCCGGTCAGCAATAAACCACCGGATGCGATGACTCCCCACACCAGCGCCTCGGGCGGCCGCCACCGGTTAAGGGCGCCATAGGCAGGAAAGAACTGGCCATTACGAATCAGGATCAGCCTGGCCAGCAGCAGGTTCATCCATGATACCAACAGAATCGAAGCGACGGCCAACCCGGGAATAATTCTTACAATCGCATAATGGATATCACTCAAAGAGTTTGCGATCAGGCGGATATTTTCATCCGACATGCCCATGCGCTCATACACGGCCAGAGAAAATTCCAAATTCATTTGGACATAATCTGAAACCAGTTTAAGAATTCCCGTATGGGATCCGATACTGTAAAAAAGCAATGCCAGCATGCCGAAGAGCAGCACCGCGCCGGTTGCGAATCCGATCGTTGTTTCAACCGTAAAATTCATTTCGATCAGCTCGGCTAGAACAAATCCGAGAATGATCAGCCCGGCAAAGAACACGGTTTCGAAGGATAGCCCGCCGGCAAGCACCACAACTGCTGTAAGGGCCGCTGCCGAGACTGCGCCGCCATTTTTCCGGCCGAGCTTGGACCTGTAATAAAGAACCGGCAGCGGGATAAACAGTGCGCAAAACAGGCCCAGCAGCGGCATATAAATCGAAACAGCGAAGATAGAGAGCGTAATTGCGATACCGCTCAGAATGTCCTTTGTAACTTTGCCCTGACTGGGTTGAGGCACTATCTGCTTCTCCTTTGAGGCAGCCCGGAATGAGGATTAAAATTCCGATGTGCCTACATAAGGCAGGAGCGCAATGGTTCGGGCGCGTTTAATCGCCACTGTCAGAGAACGTTGATGTTTTGCACAAGTCCCCGATATTCGCCGGGGAATGATTTTACCACGTTCTGTAATAAAATATTTTAATGCTCTTGCATCCTTGTAGTCAATTGCCAGATTGCTGTCTGCACAAAAGCGGCAAACTTTTCGGCGATGATATATCTTTCGTTTACGACTGCCGGTATCATTATTGGTGCGTTTATGAGTGGGTGCGGGTGTCATTTTAGGATTCCTCCGTGTTGATTTCAGCTTGTGCCGTTCCCGGGTCGATTGGTTTAGCTTCAGCTTCTGCAGCTTCGACAGGGGGTGACGCTACCTTGGTTTCGGCCGCAGCCGGTTCCTCCAGTGCGGCCGCCCTGGCTATTTCTTCCTGAATTCGCTCAGGATCAACCTTTTCTTCCTGCATGACCGTCATAAACTTCAACACCCGGTCGTCGATTCTGAAAAAACGCTCAATTTCATCAACCAGGGGACCGGAACCGCAGTAATCAATGCGGGTGTAAAATCCCCGCATCTTTTTTTTGATCTCATAAGCGAGCTTTTTGGTCCCCCAGTTGTCAATCTTGACCAGGATTCCATTTTGTTGCGGGATCAGTTCCCTGATTCTGTCAAAGACAGGTTCCCGTTGTTCATCCCCTACATCGGGATTCACAATCACAATCGTCTCATATCTGCGCATAAAACCTCCTTTTGGCTATTCAAGCCCCGGCAAAAAGCCGGAGCAAGGACGGATATGGATTAAAAATGGATTAACTAACACTATAGAATATTATATGTCAAGCTGATTTTACCTATTTGAGCTGGAAGACGCCTCGCTCTTGGAATAGTCTTTTTGGGGGTAAAAAGCGGTTTTTTTATGGCACCTTTTAGGCATTGTTTTCATTTCATTGCGATAGGATAGGCTGGTTCGGCCCAGGAGCCGGAGGCTTTTTTGTGAAAATGGAGAAAATCAAGAGGGTTAATATACTTGCACCCATGTTGACCAGGTCGTCCGTATTTCCTACGGTGGTAAATCCGTAATTTGTGGCTGTTGCCAGTAAATTCGCACCATAATAGATCCCAAATATTTTCATCCCATTGCCCAGGAAATCTTTTTTTATAAAATCGGTTCCGCCTAAATAGCCGATCAAAGGCGCTGCCATAAAATACATGGTGCTGTACCCGCCCCAAACCAGTGCTTCCGAAAGATAAAATCTGATTGTCATTGCACAACCCAATATAACGCTTCCCAATAGACCCGATCTGCAGCCATATTTATATCCCAGAAAAAATAGCCAGGGCAGGGCCAGGGCAACTGTTTGAAATGAAAAATGTTTCGTCAGTCTAAAGGTCAAGGGGGTGAGCAGGCAAATCAAAATCATTGACAGTACATACCCTCCATATGTATCAGCTTTGCGGTCGTCCACTTTTAAATCGCTATAAACAATCAGAAGTAAAAGAAATATTGGCAGAAAAGTGTATTCGACGGACATGAAAAATGAAAAGAAATCAGCTCTAATACCTAAGATCTGAATGATAAGAAAAACCACAAGCAACTTTCGGATTTGCCGCAGTCCATACCTATACACCCATATTGAAAAAAGTGGTAATAGCGCATAAAAACCTGCAGCTTGAAAAGGACCCGAAGCTATACTACTTGGCAAAAAAATAATCGCCGCTGCATATCCAATTGTAGCGCTTTTTCTGAATTTTATTTTTTTAAGGGACAAGGGGGCTTCCGTTTCCAACAAGCTATTGAGCTTAGCCCTTGTGATAGCAACCGCAAATGCGAAAGGCGCATAGTAAAAATAAGCTATCCCTAGCGTTCTGCATGTAATTACGCTTTCAAAAAGACGCGCCCGCCCTCTAAAGGAGTCGCCGGCGAAATCCAGAAAACCGGTTGCAGTATTCGATGTGATCTCAATATAATTCCCCATAAGATGTAAAACCAAATTCGGCAAAAAAATCATTGCACCGGCGATGAGAGCTGCCCTTCGATGATAGCGATAACCGATAAACAGGCAGGAAAAAATCTGCAAATAAAAGAGGTCTATGCTGACAAGTCCTAAAGAAAAATAGGTAAATACCCCGAAAAACATGCTCACAGCGACTAAGGTAATCAATTTTGCGTCCGGTTGTGATGCTTCAGCCTGCTTTTCAATGTAAATCATTTCCGGCTTGCGCTGTTCGTTGGCAGGGCCGTGCGGCAGACCGGATGGAAGTGTTTTTTTATCAGTGACGGTCAACCCTTCATGAACACCCCCGTCTGCGTGAAGGTTCTGCCTGCCGGCGGATGATACTTGCCCTTTCGGTTTCTGATCCGTACGGATCGAGGCGGGCTGCGAGTTCGAGTGTTGCGATTTCAGCTTTTCCTGGGGCTTGCTCTCAGCCGGTGTTGATAGTGGCTCCTCCTTCTGCCATCGTCCGGGGGAAGGCGGTTCCGTCTCGGAAGTACGCGGATGAACAGGCGACACTTTCCTCGTGCTTTGGAGCAACTCGTCAATTTCTTGGGCGATGGTTGCAAATAGGTCTCGCCGCTTTCTCAGTCTTTTTAGCAGCGTCCGCGTATCATCACTGGTTTCGGGATCACGCCAACTCCTTTTAAGATCAACCACCAACGCACTTTGCGTTTCATAGCTCAGAGTGGCTGTCGTCTCAATCGTGTCGGTGAGACTTCCAAGGAAAGAAATGGGTGCTTCCGGGGGAGGCGGTAAGGGATCGGGGAGAGGTCCGGGCGGCGGAGTGGAAGCAAAGGCCCTGGCCAAGCGAAAAGCCGCATCACGATCCTTATCCCGGTAATCTACAAATTGAATCTGAGATAATACGGGCGGCAAGAGGTTCGGAGATACTCCTTCGGCAACCAAGATGGGCAGGATCGTTTTACCAAGTTCGGCAGCATAGCCGAATTCGCGTTTACAGGCTATAGAGTTCAGTGACTCGGGGCTCAATACGAAGACAAATACATCACAGTCGCGAATTATTTTCAGGATGTGATCCCACCAAACCTGCCCGCCACTCAACTCCTGATCGTATTTAACGATATGACCCAGGGCTTCGATATCGTTAGCCAGGGTTCTTGCGATAGCTTCACTCCGGCGGTTGTAGCTAACGAAAACATTAGACATAAAACTACCTTACTTAAGCGGGCAATCCTTGCCATATTCAGGAAATCTCAACAAATGAACCATATTAAGATAATCCGGTATAAAACACAAAGACCCCTTCTCTTTTAAAAGAAATGGGGTCTTAGTATTCACCATAGACATGCTTCCTTGGCTAAAGGTTGAAGCAGCTTATTTAATTATCACCATTACCAGAATTTTACTTCAAATGTCAAGGAAAACGGAAAAATATCAGAAGCGCAACTGATCTCGGAATTCGATACGCGAGCTAAATCCGCTTCGGCATTTTTGATAGAGCCTACTGGCGACGAAAACCGGACCCGGGCCTGGAAAAGAATAGGGGCCAGACTCCAGGATTTTTGGGATTCTTAAGAGAAGCCAGCCTCGCTTATTCCAAAGACCTTTGCCAGCTTTTGTCTGGTTGACCTTCGATAAACAGAGCCTTTCCGTTCCCATTTTGCCACGGTTGCCTGTTTAACTCCGATTCGGCGGGATAGTTCCTCCTGTGTTCACCCCATTTCGAGGCGCTCCCGCTCCTATCGGTTGTGCAGGTGAAAAAGATCTCAAGGACCTGCCGGGCGTTACAAAAAGAAAAAGGGTCAACCGCTATTAGGGCTCGCCCTTATTATAAAATTGGAAAATTTTGGTGGGCCGTGTTGGAATCGAACCAACAACCTACTGATTAAGAGTCAGGTGCTCTGCCTAGTTGAGCTAACGGCCCGCTGTTCATTTCAAGAATTGACGGTAAGGCTCATATCAATTTTACCGGAGCGTGTCAAATTCTTTATAGGTCCGACCACATTTTTTCCTTTCTTTTTTTCTGGTCTTTGCGGTCTTTTTTCCAGGCGATATCCTTTTTTTTCTGTTTTCCTCGAAATTGCGGTTGTGCCTCTCTATGTCCGGGCAATTCCAGCAGAAAGCTTCCGGCAGATTTTTGCGGATAGGTTTCCGCTGCGCTCGCCTCTTTTTGCGGTTTCAGCCGTTGTTTGGCAAGGGGAGGGCTGCTGAAGCAGTCGGCCGGGACGGTTTCAGTCAGATAGAGGGTTTGACCCAACTGATATAAAACACGCCCCTGCTCCGACATTTTCCGGATATTTATCGTCAGCAGGATCGGCAGGGGGTCTTTACGTCTCCCGATCCGCACCGCCATATCGCTGCTGGAAGACAGTACAACCTGAGATCGCCCCATGGGGAAAATCCCTTTTTCCAGGATGAGCGCATGCGCTTTCCGCCGGACACAGGTATAGAGAAGATTCGGAAGATTTTGAGCGAGGGTCGGCCGGGAAAGTTGAACGCGGTTTTTGGCACGGATGGCATCGGCTTCTATTTCTATAGCCGGTTCCGGGACGGTAAACAGAATTTCCTCGATATGCTGACGGCGAACATAGCGCCAGCCGTCTTCTTCATTTATTGCCTGAAGGAGTTCCTTAACTTTAATAAAACCATCTCCATCGGGTACCAAGCCGAATTCATCGGGCTGACGTCCCAGTATGTATGTCAGGAACTTTAAAAGTTGTTTGGAGTCTTTGCGCAGCAACACGGGCAAAACCTTCCTTGACCCGAATATCCGGGTTTGTTATTAAAGATAGTGGATTATCTTACGATCAGTTGAAGTTAGTATAGACAAATCAAATGAACCGCCGCCAGATGTACTGATGATATCGCAGAGAATTTAAGGGGTCAAATAATTTTCTTTGGGTAATTCCCCGGCTTTGCCGGGGAATTACCCAAAGAAAATTAATGAAAGGATCGATAGCGTATGCTGAAAACAGAAAAATCTAAAAAGCTTTTCAAAAAAGCAACTGAAATCATTCCCGGCGGGGTGAACAGTCCGGTGCGGGCCTGCCGGTCGGTGGGGACCGAACCGGTTTTCATCAGCCATGGTCAGGGCAGCTGGGTATATGATGTGGACGGAAACCGATATATCGATTACATCGGCTCATGGGGACCCATGATCCTCGGTCATCGCCATCCGCAAGTTCTGGAGGCCATCGTTTCGGTTCTCAACCGGGGAACCAGCTTTGGGGCGCCCACCGACCTTGAAATCGAGCTGGCCCAACGGGTTATTGAGGCCGTCCCTTCTATTGAAATGATCCGCATGGTAAATTCCGGGACGGAGGCAACCATGAGCGCCATTCGTCTGGCACGCGGCGTTACCGGCCGGGAACAGATTGTGAAGTTTGACGGCTGCTATCATGGACATGCCGACTCGCTCCTTGTTGAAGCCGGTTCCGGAGTTGCCACGCTGGGAATCCCCGGAAGTCCGGGGGTCCCGGCCTCCTTTGTTGCGAGCACCCTGTCATTGCCGTATAACGACATGGCGTGTGTGAAGTCCGTCTTTTCGACTCAGGGTGAAAAGATCGCCTGCGTTATTGTGGAGCCCATTGCGGGAAATATGGGTCTGGTTTCACCCGTCCCCGGTTTTTTGAAAACGTTAAGAGAGCTGACCGACCAGGCCGGTAGTGTTTTAATATTTGACGAGGTCATGACCGGTTTTCGGGTGGCGTATGGGGGCGCTCAGTCTTTGTATGGGATTACGCCTGACATCACCTGCCTGGGAAAGATTATCGGCGGCGGGATGCCGGTGGGTGCTTACGGCGGAAAGCGGGAGATTATGGAGCAGGTTGCCCCCCAGGGACCGGTATATCAGGCCGGGACGCTCTCCGGCAACCCGGTTGCCATGGCCGCTGGTATTGCAACCCTGGAGCAGCTCAAAAAACCCGGTTTTTACGAAGCTCTTGAGAAAAATTCCGCCCGCCTGGCCGGCGGCCTGGCCGGGGCCGCCCAAAAGGCGGGGATTCCGGTTGTGATCGACCGGGTCGGCTCCATGCTGGGGCTTTTTTTTACCGCTAAACCGGTGCAAAGTTTCAAGGATGCCAAAACCAGCAACTTAGATCAGTTCAAGGCATATTATAAGGGGATGCTGCAGGAGGGGATCTATCTGGCGCCTTCTCAATTTGAAGCCCTGTTTGTATCCGCCGCACATACGGTTAGAGATATTGATGCGACCGTGGCAGCGGCCGAGAAGGCACTGGCCGGGATCATTGGATCTTCCTGACGAGTCGGTTCAGATGTCAGTCCGAAATTTTTAACGCAAAATAGATGCCAGGTGGGGTTATGGATCGGCTTTCTATCAAGGGGGGAAAACAATCAGGCTCGATGATTTGAGAAACAGCCAAATTGATGCTTAGGACCCACATATCAGGACAGGTTATATTTTGATATTAAGCGCGAAAGGTATGTCCGCTGGATATTCATTATTTGTGCGGCCCTGCTTCGGTTGCCGCCGGTATGTTTGAGGGTCAGGGCGATGAATTCCTTTTTGAAATTATTGACGGCATCCTCCAGTGTCAGCCCGACCTGGAAGCAGGAACCCGCCGGTTCTGCTGCGGAAAAAGGTAAATCCTGGGGTAGAATCTCCTTGCCGTCTCCCATGACAACCGCGCGTTCCAGAACATTGCGAAGTTCCCTGATGTTGCCGGGCCAGTGATAGAGAAAGAGTTTTTCCATGGCCTCTTTCGATATGGCCAGATACGTGCTGCCGGATTCCTGCTTGAAGATATCCAGAAAATATTCGGAGAGCAGCGGGATGTCTTCCATTCGATCCCTTAAGGACGGCATATTGATCTGGACCACGTTCAGGCGATAGTATAGATCTTCCCGGA
>ENA-OSEO01005099-OSEO01005099.1-sediment-metagenome-genome-assembly--contig:-NODE-5099-length-13012-cov-3.535756_pt1 | contig 13012 bp, 13 predicted proteins | sample MGYA00237883_ERZ534232 | MGnify/ENA metagenome assembly ERZ534232
CCTTTTTGCGTTTTGACCCATCCAACCGAAAGGAGACCCATTATGACAACCGCACAGACAGCATTCGAAGCCAAAGTAGCACAGAAAATCAACAAGATGATGCCGTACCTTATCAAAACCGCCGGCGGTGATGAAGACCTTATCCAGGAGGGAGCCATCGGTATCTGGGAGAGTATGGCCAAAAAACCGGACGCATCGGACCAATACTACGCCAACAAAGCCAGGTGGAACATTAAAAGCGTCGCCAGGGGTGTAGGTAAAAGCCTGGACATTCCCAAGTGGCACGAGCGGAAGACGCCGATTAGCATCATTCATTACGACGCACGATTAGACGGAAGCGACACCGAACTTTCACAAGCCATTTTAACCGACCGGAAGCGGGTGCCCCTGGATGAATACGTCATTCAGAAGGTGGATTTCGAACGCTTTATCAACGGACTTTCCAGGATGGCACTATAACAAAGGTGACATGAAATTTTTCAAAACCGATCACGCTGCCTGATTTATTCTTCATTGGTACGACTTCTTCTCTTATTTTAAGACCGAGTCCATCTCCGATTTGATACCCTCTGCAAGCCAGTGACGGATGAGTGTTTGGTAAGGAATCGCTTTCATGGTGGACAGTTTTTTGATCGCCTTTATTTGAAGCGGATCGACCTTGATTGTAACGTTCTTCAAATTTCTTTTACGCTTGCCTGAAACAATGTCATCACGGAGGCGTTCATCTAAAATCAAATCGACAGATTCATCGGTAATTTCATTTAATATATCGATGTTCTCATAATGTTGGATCCAGTTTTTTTGTTTGGATGTCTGTTTTTTCATATTCTACTTCCTTTGTTGTTTATAATATCGAAGCTCAGCGCGATTCATATCCCAGCCGGTTATCGGGCGGGCGACACCCTTTGGCTTAAGTTGAAAAATAACAGTGAGATGTCTTCCTGTGAAAGTCGGTCCGAACGCCGCATAGTGGCCTTTTTTTGTCTTTCTGTAGAAAGGTTTATGCGCAAAAACCTCCTCCGCCTCTTCAGGCTCGATCCCGTGACCGAGCTGCAAATGCAAGGAATTTCCCGCGTCCCATTCGAAATCAACTATTTTCAACCTGTTTCCCCGCCCCCGCGCTAAAAGTCATACATAGTATGATCTTTCTTCTTTAGATTGTCAAGATGCTTGGATTTTTTGATTGTATTTTTATATATTCACTGAATCGGCGAAAAAACTTGAGTGCAAAAAAATGGCCTGAACACAGACCAGAGATTTGAGTGCGCATTCCCTTCGATTGTACTATTTGAAAAGCGGGATATCCTGGACCGATCGTAAAAAAGGCCCAACCACATTGCGTTGGGCCTTTCAATTTTTTATGGCGCCCCCAAGGAGAGGTGTAAGGTATCATCGTTGCTCAAAGGATTTGCTTATTGCTTATAACGGTTTAATATTAAATCATAATTCGCATTAAGACCGCTCTTGAAATAAAAACATCACTCAAATCAAAACCCAAGGTTTCAATTTTCCAGTCCTCTAATGTGAACACTATCGGCCGTATTATGCGTTTTGAAAACTTTTACCTTATATTTCTCATACAGCTCAATTTCTCGATTTTCCGCTTCCACTATTTCGTGTGCTTCTTCACTATTACCGTGCCGGTTCCTTTGTATCCCAGTTGTGTGATTGTTGGTAGATTCAAACATACTTGTTATTCTTCTTTATAATATTTTTGCACATCTTACCAAATTCCTTATCTTTTCTCCGCTTTTCCGCCAGACTCATCTGGTTATGGGCGATCTCCCGCCCTAGCCGCAGATAGTTTTCATAGCGCTTTTCATCTATTTTGCCGGTCTCCAGGGCGGCTATTACGGCACAACCCTTTTCAGTGGTGTGCGAGCAGTCATTGAAGCGGCAGTCGGCGGCGAAATGATCCATATCTTCAAAGGTTTCGGCCAGGCCTTGTTGGGTCTCCAGGCTGCCCAGTTCCCGCATTCCCGGTGTGTCTATGATCATTACACCGTTATCCAGTATGATAAGCTCTCTGCTGGTGGTGGCGTGTCTGCCCTTTCCGTCCTTTTGGCGCACCTCCCGGGTTCTCAGGCCGCCCCCGCCCAAAAGGTTGTTTAATAGCGTGGTCTTTCCCACGCCGGAGGAACCCAAAAGACAATAGGTACGTTTAGGCTTCATGATCTCCCTTAGCCGCTGAAGGCCGCCGGGTTGCAGATTGCTGAAGGCCAAGGCCTTAATTCCTGGCTGTATCTTCCTTGCGAACTCCAGACTGCTTTCCACCTCTTCGGGGGATGCCAGATCGCTTTTGCTGAGCAGCAGCACCGGCCGGATGTTTCCTTGGTTTATCATCACCAGGTAGCGCTCCAGGCGGCGCAGGTTGAAATCCCGGCCTGCGGCCTGCACGATAAAGGCAGTGTCCAGGTTCGCCGCGATAACTTGGTGCTCCACCCTTCTGCCGGCGGACTTACGGGTCAACACCGACTTACGGGGCAACAACTGGTTAACAACGGCAAACCCGCCGTCATCCAAAATCTGGGCCAGCACCCAGTCACCCACCGCGGGAAAATCAAGGGACGAGGCGGCGCCGAACATCATCTTCCCGGTCAATTCGGCCCGAATCTGCCGCCTGCCGTCATGGATCAGGTAGGAATCCTTATGAACCCCCACAACCCGTGCGGGCGCATGATTTTCATTGTCGTCGGTACGATGTTCGCCTTTGCAAAACTCCTCATATCCCAGATCGCTCAAGTTCATCTTCATTTTTCCCAAAAGAGCTATAAATTATTTTGACTATGCTCATCTGGCAACTCAGTCCCGTAGTTCATAATCTCGATGTAACGGGTATAGCTGTATAGGCGATTTCTTTTCTGTCTTGTCAATTCAGATACGATGCCAAGGCTTTCGAGATGGTTAAGACACTTGTTGACCGTGGCTGGAGAAATGGCTGTTTTTTTCACAAGCCAACCTGCCGTTGAAATGGGACGCTCCAACAGTGCTCGGTGAACTTGCAGTGTGGAAAGCGCCGCCCGGCCAAGCCCTTTGATCTTATCACGATCTGCATTGGACAAATCGGTTAGCTGTCTTGTTGTATCCACGGCCTGATTCGCAGTAATGATCACTGCTTCAGCGAAGAAATCCAGCCAGGCTTCCCAATTCCCGCTCAAGCGAATCTCGTTGAGGAGTTCGTAATAATATTGCCGTTGTGTTTTGAAATAAAGGCTGAGATAGAGCATCGGCTCCCGGAGAGCCTTTTGCTCGCATAAGAGAAGGGTAATCAGTAGCCTTCCTAAACGGCCATTACCGTCCAGAAACGGATGAATAGTTTCAAATTGAACATGGGCCAAAGCAGCCTTGATCAAAACGGGTGTATGTTCCGGTTGGTCATGCAAAAACCGCTCAAATTCACCCATGCATTCAAGGAGCTTTTCCGGCGGAGGTGGAACAAATGCGGCGTTGCCGAGCCGGGTTCCGCCGATCCAATTCTGGCTTTGCCGGAACTCTCCCGGATTTTGACGGCTCCCACGCCCTTTTGATAGTAGAATACTGTGAATCTCCTTCAATAGCCTCAGACAAAGGGGAAAACCCTCGGCCAGTCGGCTCAGGCCATGATTCAGCGCAGCGATGTAGTTGCTGACTTCGCGAACATCGTCAAGAGGCACACCTGGTGCCTGATCCAGTTCGAAAAGCAGTAGATCGGAAATGGAAGACTGTGTCCCTTCGATCATTGAAGAGAGAACGGCTTCCTTGCGGACATACATATAAAGAAAAAGGGAGGCATCGGCAAGAAGCGTTGAAGCACTGTCCAGGCGGCCGAGAGCCATCAGTGCATGATCAAATTTATCCCGCAAATCAGGGGTCCAATCAATCGGTGGCTTAGGAGGCAGCGGAGCAGGTACGAAGGCTTGCACCTTCTCGCCTGCGGTTGATGTCGTTACATAATGTCCCTGGAGCCCACGTTCCATTGTCCCTCCGTTAATCCTAAAATAAGGATATTCTTTATTTTAGCTTAATGCTAAATGCTAAAATAAAGGGACAAGAAATAGAAGTCAAGGAATTTGTACCTTAAGAAAGGTTATTCCTTAAAAATAAAAATCAGCAGGCTATAATTTTATATAGCTTGCTGATTTAATTGTGTTTTAATAAAAGTGGCGTCCCCAAGGGGATTTGAACCCCTGTTGCCGGCGTGAAAGGCCGTATCACCAAATCGGGCAAGAGCAGGAAAACATTACATATTTTAATAATATCAAAAAGTTAATCATTTTTTTGTTTATACCTCAGAGTACCTAAAAGCACCTAAAAATACCCCTTTGAGGATAGCGTCTACTCCTTATGTACTCCCAAAAATATGCGGAACTTTTTTTGGTCTTTCTTTGAAGGTTAACGCTATTTTTCCCCCAGCAATTTTTTTCGCAATACGATCAGGATTTAATTGCAATTAAGTTCGGACAAGTTCTGTAAGATTCATCTTGTATGTGAAAGTTTCGGTGAAAGTCCAATATCAATAATTTCAAGATACCGTTATGACGATTAATAATTGGTGGCGGCGGCGGGAGTCGAATCCAAATGCAAAAATCTCACTACCCGCCAAAATATTACGTAAACTCAAGTAATTACAAAGACAACCGTCCATCCTTCTATCTGGCGATAGTCCGCAAAAGTTCGTTAAAATTCGGCAAAATTCACCTTGTTTGGTGAAAGTTTGGTGAAAGTCTGATGAAATGCATTTTTATGTTTTTTTAGCTTAAATTTCTTTAAGGATCATTTTTCATACCGTGACCAGAAGCTGCGCTTGCGGTTATGTTGGCGGCGCAGATTTTCCACATAGGTAGGATGTTTCATAAAACCTCGACAAGGGTATCGCGGACCCAGTAATTGTCTTCCATGCCAAGTTTAAAAACCAGCTCGCTCAGCCATTGCTTATCACGGCAGTTTGAAGCATAGAAAATAAAGAGCTGCTTGGGATCATATCTGAACATATCTCCCACACATCCGTTGGAGTCATCACATTGCTCGAATACCGCCCCGTCTGCCAGATAAAAATCGGTCACCAGTTCCACCCCGGTCTGTGGATCGATTACACCTGATTTTAGATCATCAAGAAGACTCTTTAATTCGTGGGCAAATGCGGCAGACTCATTCCATGAAACAAAACGTTGCCTGCGTTTTATATTAGCCAGCTTGGCCTTGTAGCGCTGAATATTTTACATAGGTGTTGCAATTAACCGCTCAATCATGTCATCAGCGGCGTCATCGCGCACGGAAAGTTCAAGCAATGCATCGGCCAAGGCTCCCGTGCCCAATTCGGTGAACCTCTTTTTCCTGTCCGCTTCCATGTCAGTTCAACTCCCGCCAGCCCGGCAACACCTTGGCAAACTCCTGCTGAAAAGCCGGCCGCTGGATATTGTCCTGCTTGAACCTATCCGCGTATTTTTCCCAGTGCATTTGAGCGTCTGTTTAATTAGATGCAACCGAAACGTCCGTTGGTTTTCACCAAACCTATCTATTTTTTCCATATTTCTTCGATTTATGGCAAAATTACGTCAAAACTTTTGCACAGAAAAAAGTCTGCAATATGATGCAGTTCAGCCTAGTTGCACCACAAGTTATTCTTCTTTTTCAAATTCTTTCTTGAAATAGGCCCACTCCTGCTGGTCCATTTCCCATTCACAATAAATCGCGACTCCAGCGTAGTTTTCAGGGAGAATCTTGTGTCTGCTCAGTCCGGCATGAATTCCCAGAAGCGCATTATGAAGGTTCTCCACCTCGGGTGAATGATATCCAACGCCGGAATCATCGTAAACCGGTATGCCAAGAAGGACTTCTGTCCCGCCAGCCCATCTCAGGATGTCTGAAGTCCAACAGGACATGAGGTGGCGGTAGGGCTTGGACAATTTGATGGACGTGTCATACATCATAGGGACGATTTGATCGACGCGCTGCACAACTTGACGGAAATAGGACTCTTTCCAATGCACCTCCGGAAAAGGATGCCATAGAGTGGGCGGCGGGTAAGCCGCTACCGATAAAATCTTTCCTTTTGGCATCGCCTGACGGAGTTCTTCCAACAGCTTTAAAAAGTGGGCATTTCCCGTAGGCATGGGTTCGATGTTGACTTGTACCCCGGCAAGACGGGGATGGCTCTCGAGGAGGTCGACAGCAGAGGCAATGAAATTGGCCCGCCACTGTGATGATTGAGGCGAGCAGTGAATACCCATAACTCCGCCTATCCATGGTACTATTGAGAATTTCTGGAAGTGGTCGAGCAACTTTTCGGTCTGCAGAGGCTCCACTGGGGCGATCCTACCATCCGGGCTGCTGGGGCAAAGATGTGGAAAGACGAATATTATTCCATGGTTGCTTAGAAGATCGGAGAGTTTTCGAATCCTATGCTCATTTCTGAATAGCGACTTGTCTTTACCATTTAAAAAAAACCATGAATCGTCTCCAAGCCAACCGTGCTGGATCCAGATTCCGTTCTTCCGAAGGTCGTGCCTGCCATCTCGAACAATCATACCAGGCGACCAGAAGTAATACGCGATAGCGAGGACGCAGAGCGGGGTGGTGAACAGCACTGTTTTCGTTAAAGGGGAACTGACACGTTGAGCCATATTTGGATCCCCTGATCTTAACCTTTCGAATCCTGCAACAGTTTAATAGTCATCTGATTGCTTTGGATATTTGTACAAAGCTTCACGAGGTGTTCAAAGTGTTTGTTCTCACAGTCTTTATTCCTGAGTTTGGACATGACTTGGGACATTGAGTTATGCGTAGATAGGTAGTTATTACGGTAATCGCTTTCCTGATCAATCAGTCTGAATTTGCCGTCCGGCTCTATCTCCATTGTTTCAACAAGGTCCAGCCTGTCTGTCCAAATCCATCCGGATTTAGCACTATCATCAGGAGGCGTCGTCCAAAGGAATCCCTTGTCAAGGTTGATCAGTGTAGCCAAATGCTTTCCAGACTCCAGGTCACTGAAACTCAAGGTTCCGTCTTTGCTGCCCAAAATAAGCATGGAGTCCTTTGGCCTGACGCAAACACATCGAATCCAGTCTGAATGCATTCCCGTGTAAGTTTTAAGACATTTTCCCGTATGCGGGTCCCAACGTTTGGCTGTGTTGTCCAAACTCCCGCTGATCAAGGTTCCGTCTATGTGAAAGAAAACCTCTCTTACACCGGCACGATGGCCGACAAAAATGTTCTTTAATTCACCCTCGATAGTGAAAAGTTTAAATGTACCATCTTCAGAGGCGGTTACCAGAAATTGTTCATCCGGGCTGAATACGGCAGAATATATATCACTGCAATGGAAACCATACTCCTTAATACATCGGTTTTCTGACAGATCCCACAACCTGGCTATGCCGTCACTTCCTGCCGAAAGCAAACGGGTTCCGCTGGAATCGAATATCACGGACCTTATATAGCCGGCATGTGCAATCCAGGAACGGATACAATTCCCTGTTTTCATGTTCCACAGCATTATTTTTTGATCCCTTGCGCCGGTGGCAATAATGCTATCCTTCGGGCTGATGGCCACGCTATGGACACAATCCTGATGCCCCCTGAGTGTATGAATCAGCTGTCCGGATAAATAGAAAACTTTTGCGGTTCCATCATGACTGGAAGTCGCCACAATTTGTTGATTTTCATTCAAAGCAATTGAAGAAATCCATGAAGAATGCCCTTTAAACCGCCGCACCTGTCGTCCTGTATATAAATCATACATTTTAATGTCGCCATGATACCCACCCACTAGAAGTTGCCGACCATCCTGGTTTAAACAGGCGGTGATAACAGGACTGAAATACCCCTTGAATTCTTTGATATTTTCTCCGGTTTTCATATCCCATACCCTAATCTTTTCACAGCCGGTAAACACAAATTTGCTGTTTTCGCTTAATGCTACGCTAAAGGTACGGTCCGGGTGTGCGAAAACCCTTAGCCCCTCTTCATCGTTTTCAGTGCTAAAAATTCGGACTTTTCCATCATCGCATGCCGTAGCTATCCATTTGCCAAACGGATCGAGATAAGCCCCGTTTATCAGCCCGGGATGTCTGTAAAACCTGAGGAGTTCTTCGGTCCAAACATCCCATAACAGAACAGAATTGCGAACGACATTCATCAGACAATACTTACTGCTAACGCCAAGATTATGAATTGTTATCCCTCGGCCATCGTTAAAGGTCCCAATAGTCTTGCCTGTATTAATTTCCAACAACTGTGCAGAGCTTGAAGTGTGAACACAAAGATGATGATAGCTTGGTGATATGAATACAAAAGTTATAAAGGAATCCAAAACAAAATCACGAATCAATTTCCCTGTCTTCATTGAATACACACATGCAATATTTTGGGATGCACCAGCAACCATGCTGCCATCTTCTCTGATATGAACTGACTTCACCTCAAAGGGTAGCGTATGGCTTCTAATCACTTTATGGGCATTGAGGTCATAAATCATCAACACGCCCTCGGAGGTCCCCACGGCCAAAAACTTCCCGGTGCGGCAAAGACTCACTGACGTTGTCCAGCCTGCGGTAACCTCATGTCTCATAATCTCCTTGCCTTCAAAGACATCAAATACGACAATCAAGCCATTGGAGGCAAGCGCCAGCAATGATCCGTCAGGTGTAACAGAGAGGGCTTTAATATATCCAATATCCTTTTTCAACCGATGCACCAATCGATGTGGAGTTATGGATAGTCTCGCTGGAATTTTATTTGTCGACGCAACCAAATGGGTTTTGAACCAATTTTTAATCAGCATCTTTTTACTCCTCCAATCTACATAAAGAATAAATTTAATAAGTGTTCATATACCAATGTCTGCAGGCACAACCGTTTTTCTTAAGGATTTCATTTATACAAGTTTATACAAGCAGCACCTTGCCGGTAGCGTAAAAAACATCTCCAAGAACTATGCGCGACATTTCACTTTTATAGTCTTTTTCTATGAAGTTAACGGCTATCGGCCGAAGGATTTTTCGCTCGATGAGCCTGTCAATGTGTGTTGCTCGCCGGCTATCTCTGTTCAGTTCCAACAAAAGGTAATCCAGGAGCCTATCCTCGTCTTCAATGATGAGCTCGATCTGCTTTTCCAAGAGACAAGATCTCATTTCCTTAAGGCGGGTCTTTATCAACTCGCGAGAATGTTCCATGGCCGGGGCTTTCAGCACAATAATGTCGCATCGCCTCACAGCGTGCGAGCTCCAAAGATCGTTGATCCAGAGATTAGCCGGGATGTCTTGAGGCGGCCTGATTTGTCGCCCCACCCGGTTGGATAAAACGCAAAAAAGTTCTTGCAAAGAGAGTATCTGTTTTCCGTTTCGCTTTGCCTCGGCAGCAGAAGTGTCCAAAAGATCGACGCTTTTGTCGGGTTGATTCCGGTCAACGATATAGCGGTTTGACAGATCTATGGCACTGGATACCAGATCATCGGAAATACTTACACAGTGATATTCTTCAAGAATATTTGCCTGCTTCCTAACGATATGCCTGGTTAAAACTGCGTCGGGTTTTTCAACCTTAATCTCCTGGAATCTCCGATCGATGGCTGCGTCCGTTTTGATATACTTTTGATATTCTTCGTGGGTCGTCGCACCGATGACACGAAGACTGTCTCTTGAGAGATAAGGTTTTAAAATATTGGCGGCATCCGTAGTGACCCCTTCAGCGGCTCCCGCGCCCATAAGCAGATGCATTTCGTCTATAAACAGAATCAGTCCCCCATGGTTTTGCGCTGCATCAAGAATGGTGTACATCTTCTTTTCAAATTCTCCCCTGTATTTGCTGGAAGCGACTACTCTTCCGATATGAAGCTCGAAAATGCGAACCTTTGACAGACAATCGATTTTATTATGGGCAAGTTTGCAGGACAATAATTCTACGAGGCACGACTTGCCCACACCTGCCGGCCCGGTAAGAGCAATGTTGGCCTTTTGTTTTTTCAGAAGAACACCGATGATCTGATCTATTTCATCTCGATCCGCGAGCTCGCGGAATTTCCCGCTTAAAGCCAGGGATGAAAGATCCCTCCCGTACATCGACAATGAATCGGGAACGGGATCACTTATGTCGTCTTTCGGTTTATTACCGGAGCTGGGAAAAACGATCTCCTTCGCTTTTTTCTCTAGAGCATGGCTCAGTTTTTTCATATCAGCCCCGCGCAACGATAGGGCATGGAAAAGGCGTGAGGTCGGGGTTGAACACACAACCCCCAAAAGATGATATCCCGTGAGCTGGCCCCAGCTATTGTCCATGATGCATCGTTCGAGCAGCTCTTGCTCTTCCGGAATCGGATCAGCGGTCAGGAATGGTTCGAAAGCATCAAGCAACCCGGATACGCTCAAGCCCCCATCATGCAAAATGGTTTCCAGAAGATCCCCGGAATTAGATCTTGCCCATGCACACAAAAGATGTGAAAGACCGTGGCTGCAGCCTGGGTAGATCTCATTGGCCATTTTCTTGATATTGTTTAATGTCGACATCCGTTTGACCCCTCTTTTCAAAATGCCTTTTCAAACCTTCTTCCAGCTCATTTGATTCAGCCTCGAACTCCTCTGCCATTCTTTTATACTCCCTTTTTAATTCATTCTGTTTATAACCGGGCCAATGGATCATGATCTCTCGTTCCCTGATGGTATCATCCTCAAGAAGGACCTTTTGCTCCACCTGAATGCCTTGAATCGCACTTTGCATGGATGTTATGGACTCCTCAAGCCAATGGATTTGATCATAAATTGTATCCCCTTCAATAATGAACCCGGGATCTGTATCGATTCCCGCGTTGTTGAGTATAAGACGTGCAAGTTGAAGCTTCTCCATGAGAATGATTACGGAGCGATACTCATGCCCCAAACAAACGTCGCTGTATCCTATCTCTTCTTCTTTTAAGGCCATAACATCGTTCCAGAGATTCAGAAGTCGGCTTTTCTGATACTCCGTTAATTCGGCGTAATGCTCATGTTGTCGAAGCATATCCGGGTGGATAAGAAGATAGATTTTTCGCAGGAGCTGCTTCGAATTTTTGCGATAATTCATTAACTGCTCATAACTCATATTCGAAGACTCAGAGGGGCCCACCTGACTGCGACCGGAATAAGCAAATTCCAATTTCATGGCGTTCAGTTGCTTCTCAGTTTCCTTAATATGTTCCTTCAATTTTTCATTGAGCGCTGTAGCGGAAAGTTCAGGGTTCATTTCGAGCAGGGTGGTTTTACGCCGCAGAACATCCAACCGATTTTCCTGCTCCATTAACGGGATATATTCCTTTCCAAAAATCTGAAGCCATCTATAGTTGACATTCGCGTTTCGCAGGCGGATTCTTTCTAAAACCAGAAGGCGTTCTCCTAACTCATCCTGATACATCAGCCACTGCTCCTTGGTTTCCTTGTACCTATGACGAAGTGTCTCCGCGTTTTCCTGCAAAAGAATTTCCTTTTCCTTCAGTGCCCTCTCAATAAAGCTTCTTGCCTCAGGACTTTTAATGCCATAATTAAAAAGCTCAACAGCCACCATTTCGCGAAGAAGCAGGTCCAACAAATCCAGGTCATAACCTTCCCTGGATGCCCAGCATTCTGCACGTTCTTCAAAAATCCTGAAATAGAGCTCTGAATCCGGTATAAAGGTATTTCTTGCAGGCAGTTCCGCGGATTCCGTCCGCTTTTTCCATTCCATTTTGAGAACAATCAAAAGCGTTTCATAAAATCCGACCCCCGTGTCGTGACACCGGCTGACAGTCCTTTCGATCAGAGTCGGTTCACTGGGGGAAGGTACCTCAAATCCCAGGACATTTTTATAATCGTTTTGAAACTGTAAAGATTCCATTGCACTTCCTCCTGAAAAATTTTATTGCCCTGTTTTACAAAGGAAATCTTGCGCATCTAAGCATTTATTTGTTATGCGGTATGGGGCAGCAGCTTTCTTCCGCATCAGTTGCTTTAGATACTGCCGGTCTATCTGAGCATACCTCGTGCCCAGACATTTGCTTGATTTAATGGCCTTTTTCACCAGCTTCACGGCCTCCTCCAACTGCCCTTGCCGCTCCATAACCTTCGCACGCAACAGGAGCGGCTTTCGTTCATGCCAAGCTCCCGGCTGCCCGATTGTATTGTCGAATGAGTTCATGTCGGCCCAGAAACTTTCCAGTTCGTCCTCCTCAACGTCAATTAGACCGAAAAACCTGCATATCCAGTAATTTGCCCGGGAATTTGCCTGCTCCTGACAATTCTCTACATCCTTATAGATCTTTGCCGCCTCTCCGAAAATGGCTGCCGCTTCATTCCATCTTTTCTCCAATAAAAACCTGAAACCAAAATTATTCAGGGTTCCAGCCTCTCTTTCCCGGTGACCATGGGCCTGGTAGAATCGAATGAAACCCTGTTGCAGGCATCCGGCCTCAGAGTATCGTCCCTGATGTTCGTAGAACCGGTAAATCCAAGGCTCCACAGCTACAAAAAGTGCCATCTTTTGGTGCTCCTGGACGATCTGCCACAGCCTCTCGATCAGTGCTTCGAGGGGAGCGATATTCCAATTTAAACGAATCATGGCGGGTCTGCCCACGATCTTTGACATCAGGGGATTCAGCATGATCACATGGCTGCTGGCGAGCGCCACACCATTCCTCCCCAGTTGGACGGCCGACTCAACAGCCTCGCTCATCTCGCCCACTTTACACAAACGGGCAGTCTCTCGCAGGGATCTGCAGGCATTGAGATAGATGTTCGCAAGCGACGGGCCGCACGTACCGCTCACACCTTCCCCATAAAGTATCTGTTCGATCGGCTCATCATCGAAGTAGAGTTCCTCCATTACATCCTCCCATTTCTCGGGTGTTTTAGTCCGTAGTCGAGCACCCACGGCGGCACTAAGCCCCGATTCTCTGTCTGGCTTTGCCCGATAGCCGCCTCAACCCACATGGAATAGAGACCATCGGTGGCTCGAGCGCTGGCCGGTATCATATATCCGAGAGACAGGTGCTTTATCTCGTCTCTTGTGAAGGAATCGACCGGCACCGTGC